>ERZ808277.87-NODE-87-length-49991-cov-7.004846_pt1 | contig 49991 bp, 71 predicted proteins | sample MGYA00521240_ERZ808277 | MGnify/ENA primary metagenome ERZ808277 (study PRJEB31516, sample SAMN03275599) | gut metagenome | biome: mammalia-associated habitat; material: feces | host: Papio cynocephalus | place: Kenya | collected 2012-07-17 ... | reverse complement strand
AATCTGCATTATATTGATTCCAATTATTTTTAAGATCTAATATATCTTTAAATATGGTTCTAACTTCTTTTTGATCTTGTCTAGTCAAAATATTGCTCCGTTTCTTCATCACATAAAATATAACATAATGCTTGTAAGACTATATTTACTTCGTCTAATTCAATGCCATTGTCTATTAGACACTGTTTTGCTTTATCGTATTTTTCTTTTGTAATTATCTGCATTTTTTATTATATCCTTTAATATTTTTGGTGCTGAAAACGAGATTTGAACTCGTAAGATCTGTATTAAAGATCATCAGGGCCTAAACCTGACGCGTTTGCCAGTTTCGCCATTTCAGCAAGTGGAGCGGGATGAGTAAAGCCCCGGCTCTGAGCTTCACCTTACCATGTAATCGCTAATGATCACTCTCGTAAAACACAGTAGCTGCCTTGCACTCCCGCTGGTCTCTTATCTGAGTTCGTGCGCTAAGATAAAAGAAAAAAGGCTCGCATTGCTGCGAGCTATATATAATCAGGCACACAATCTATGAAAATAAATTATTATCAATTCAAGTTGCGCATTACGTGAGCGCGGATCCATATTAAATATACGAAGCATATAGCTTTTTATCTTTAGTAAAACATTTTCGGATTTCATCTTAAAATTCAAATATATATAATAATAGATCGGTGCCTGTTATTTTCTGATTTTGGATTTAACAATAGAGATATTCTTCTTCTGTTGCATCGTATGGTATATTGTCAATGCTTAATTCGTTTTTATAATCTATAATGATTTGTGAAATATTTTCATATGTTGTCCACATCGGATCATCATAATTCAATTCGAAATCATATATTTTTCTTGTTAAATCAAAGTGGCAATTATCATCAAGCTTTAAAATGATATTGTCATTTAAAATCATGTAAGCATCTCTATCGAGATCATCCATCCTATCAGTACTATCAAAAGAAAGAAGATACTGAAGATATTCTGTAATCATCTGATACTTTGCAATATCATATGCATGACAGATAATAGTTTCTGGAGATTTTCGCGACCAATTAGCTCTATATTTATCGTAATATGAACTTATATTATCTAAGAATCTTTCTTTGGTCACAACACAATCTCCTTAATTGAAATGCTATTAGCATTGTTATCTTTAATGAGATTTTCTTTAGTAAAAAATGATCCTATGAAGTCTTCGAAGGCAAATCTATTGAGCTTAGGCGACTCAATATCGCAAACGTCCTTAGATAATTCGTACTTGATAAATCCATCAGGGATCTTATCACTGGAATATCTCTTGGTGCTAAATGCACCAGTATGCTTCTTGTTCTTTGAATCTATAATAGTAGCTTTCTTAAAATCTATAATATTAAGTGCTGCTGTTGGCATTTTTTATTTACTCCTTTGTATTTTTAGCTATTAGTTCGTATGATATATTGGATCTATTTTTTATGCCTCAATCTACTGCTTCTATTTTTTCTTCGAACAATGGATTTTTATGTGCTACTAAAAATTCTGCCTGAAGAAAGTATAGTATCTGCTGAAGCTTGAAGACATTAACGCAATATTGTTTCTGATTACAATACCATAGTATATAATCAGATATATCTTTTATTTGATATGGCATGATAAACTCTTCCTGTTTTACCATAACGTCCACCAGTATTCTGTATATTTTCTATTATAATTACTTTTAATCGGTAGCTCGTCTACAATGTTTCTTCTAAATCTACGATTACTATATCTTTTTAACCATTTTTGTGCATTAGAGTTTTTAGGATACTTTACATATTGCTTATCTTCTGGAAGATAAATATCAATACCATCTGTATGTATTCTATCTTTGATATAACCTTTAGCAGGATTATAATCACCAATAGAGCATAGCCACTTAGCTTTTTCTTTATAGAAACGTTTAAAATAATAATTACCTTTTTTAGCTTTCTGGTATCTCATAACAAAAATCTCCTAAAACAAATAATATAGATGAGAATTTCTTTTTCTCATCTATATTATTACCAATATTCTTATGTCGGATAATCTGTGTCAGCTATTAACTTTTGAAAAAGTTTGAAACATTCGTTGAAAGCATCTTCATCTTGCGCGATTGAGTCGAAATCTGAATCCGATGGTTCATCAGGCACAGCATAACGTATCCAGTAATCATACAGATTTTCGTCGTTTGCTTCTCGCATTAGTTCGTGCATAAGCTGTAACTGCCATTTTCTTGTTGTTATAACACTAAATCTTTCTGGTCTCTGAAGCATGTATTTATACTTACCTCGATTGATAAATTAATCTTCGATAGATTCATCGAAAATGGATCTGTCAAAAAACTCTTTCAATGTATCATCGACATAATCGAATCCGTTGTAATTTTTGATGAGCTCATAATTGCCTTTTTCAAAAATTTCACCGCAGCATAGACATAAAATACTGTTATCGGACATAAGTATTCCGAAATGTTTTTCTGTGTCATCGTTTAGCTTGAAGATTACCAAACTGATTCCTTTTTCTTTCATAGTTTGCCTCTTTCTTGTTTTTTTATATTATTATACACCACAATGTTTTAAAAGTCAAGAGGGAAGTGCAATTATTTTATTATAGACTGCTGTAAATTTTTTATCTATGTCTGGATCTATATGCCGAATCTCTTTATCTATATGATAGTGTCCGAAGTACCAATGTTTGAATTTCAATTTGTAGACGTCACAAAGATTGTCGAAAAATCTGGTGATGTAATCGTGCCGGTCATAGCCCAGATCACTTACAATAAAATCTGGTGCACAATGAGTAATCACATAATCTATAGGGTGATTACAGTTGGCCAAATTGTCTATAGCATTATCGATTTCTTCATTGCTCGGAAGTTCCTGAGACCACCAGCTCTTATTTTCTTTGCGAAACATCTTGTCTATAGATTCTGCGCCACCAAACGTAAAGAACTTCTTGTTATCTATTGTATAGATCTCACCTCTCATGAGATGAAACACGCTCGGCGCAACCTGTCTGACCTCGCTGCCAAACTTTCTTACAATAGGATATTTATCAGTATTATAAAGAAGATTAAAATTCTCATGATTTCCATCTACAAACAAAGTAGTGAAATTTTTATCATTGAGCCAATTAAGCCAATACTTATCGCTGTTAGATCCGTCCCAGATACAACCGAAGTCTCCACATATAATTACATAATCCTGCTTAGTCAGATTCTTTTGCTCTGGAAATTTGGTTGTTGTCAGTTTTTTACTATCATGACCACCATGAAAATCGCCTGTTACATAAATCAAAACACACATCTCCTTTAAAAACTATAACATTATGCTAAAACGAAGCTGTATAAAACTCTTTTATTAAAAATGATTTATATTTATACATTTTCGTTTTAGCATAAAATGCTGATTACTTGCTATTTTCAAACAATATATTTTTTATAAAATCTTATTTCTATTTATAAAAACACATCACAAAAATCTGAAGACAATATAATTAACACGAAAAATAAAATAGTAACTATTATTGTTCTATTAAAATATTGTCTTCAGAAATTGTTTTCCCACTTAGAAAAGATTGGTTCATGCTGTATTGACTCAAAATACATGAGCAAATTATATTGATTCTTCAATATGTCTGTTTCTCTTATCTTATGTGTTATGCCAAAACATACAAAGTTTAATTTATAGCTGTGACTCAATTCTTTTGCGTATATACATAAAGTAGTAGGGAACAGATCGCACAAATCATCAATATAATTATTTATGTACTCTATTTGCTTATCCAGATCTTTAAGGCTATTTATTATTTCTTGTTCTTCTTTGTTAAAATGGAAAACATAATTATACCACGTTGTATCTACCTTATCTTCTTTTGGAGTATACTGACCAATTCCACATGCAAGACGTTTATATATATCTTTTAATATACTGTAGTATGTATCTCTTTTTTCTTTGATCGGCTTGCTATTATAAAGACTCAGATATTTTTCTATTAGATTTATCATAATAGTATATAGCAGCACATATTTAATATGGCTAAAACAAGTGATAACCAAATGAACCAAAAAGATAATCTGTCTTTAGTTTTTGCGTATGTATATATACTTATTCCTATATCGACAAGGCATATAAAGAAAATAACTAAATATTGTGTCATATTATTCTATCCATATATTTTTATCATCTCATTTAAGATTAGAGATTTGTTTCCAAATGTGTCATATGTTCTTTTCCACGCACTATCTTTATTATTTATTAATACCATCATATCCCACGGATCTAATTTTCTTGTATTGGCTATAATTTTATTTATACGTTTCTTATCTTCTGGGACGATTATGATATTTTCGCTTTTATAGGTATCTGTAAGCGGTGCTGCACCGGCTCCACAGAAGAAATAGTAAACTTCTACCAATATTGGTCCGCATCGCCATGCTTCAAATAAATCATCAAAAAGAGTAACCCCTTTTTTCTGAAGATAGTCTCTTTGAATGATATACATTATTTCATTTAATTGCAAATTTGTAATGGACTTCTGATCTTCTATACATTTGGTAACAATGTACTTAGCTATATCAAGTACATAATATGGTGATTTTCGAACTGTATTTTTATCTCGTTTAGTTCTTCCTCTGCTGCAAAAATCATTTTCAGACCTATTGACATCATACATAAAACAATGTATTGGATATTCTTTATGTACAATTTCTGGTTCAGCACCATACTTGCACTCATAGCAATAAACTATTTCAGGGGTTATATTTTGTATCATTTTTTATTGGATTATTTCTTTGCACTACTACATGGAAACATATATCTTTGTCTTCTACTTCTTCGGTATCATCTATAGAAGTTATGATTTTATATTCTTGACTATCTGTGAATTCATTAAAAACAAAACCCAAAACTATTTCATTTGGCAGATATTTTTTAATATCTTTTCTTGTGAAAGGATGATCAATTCTATTGTATCTTCCTTTGAATCTGGCAATAGGCTTATTTAAGTTTATATTGCATCTATTCATATAAGAATCTATAAACTCATATGTTATTGCAACTTCACCAGCATATGTTTTCATATATGCGGCAGATATAATATCATGCACTATAGTCCTGTAAAACCTATATTTTTCTACAATGTTAATCATAATGCACTAATACTTTATTCTGACAACTTGGGCATTTAATATAATACGAAATTGTTTTATCTTTTGATTTTCTTAAATGATGGATGCTTGAATCATATACATCAAAAACATCATGGCATTTTTGACATACTAATCTAACGTGAAATTTATTTAATAAATCTTCTATTTCTAAATATTTATTCATATCTTATTTGATTTCTTCATTCCAGTAAGCTTTAGAGCAATTTATGCATCCGTTAAAAGTGTTACCTCTTTTACAAGTACCATCATCTTCTTCAGCTCGATAGTTTGTATCTAAATAACATGGAGGAATTCTCAGCGTCTTATTATCCGGATCATCAAGTGATATTTCAGCATTAGGATATATTTTTAAAAACTCTGATCTTCTGGTTTTTATTGGATTATTTTTTGCCCATTCTTCAACTAATGCAACTACTTTTGTTGGATGTTTTCTGATATAATCAGTGCAGCTCTCTGATCCTTTAAATTCGCCTATAGGACAACACTTATGTTGTACACTATATTCTGGTGAGTAACAGTGGCTGCACATTCTGTCTTTATATTTTATAAAATCAATTGCATCCATTGTTTTCTTCTTCCGGCGGTTCGGGTAACGGTATCCAGTGCGTTACTTCATCATCGATGTTATTATAATGGTCTTCGTGGATGTAGTGGTTGCTTTCCCACCATCCTTTTGGGATTCTGTATCCATCTTTTTCCTCGTCGTATATTCCCCACTCCCAGATTTCAGCCCAGTTATAACGGCTATCATCTTCGAGTACTGTTCCATCTTCATAATATGCTGTAGTGATTATTGATCGTGGATCACCGCAGCATTTCCATTGTGCTCGTATCAAAACCTCGGTTTCGACTTCTGGTAATCTGTCTTTAACACTTATCCATTCAAACATTATTTCCTCTTTCTGGCGGCTCGAGTAATTTTGACCAATAAGTTACTTCTTACTGATATAAAATTGAATCAGAAGCTATTGGCATCCAGTATTTATCGTCAGGATAGTACCAACCGACCATAAAATCAAAATCACCATAAAATAGTACTTTTTGACCATCTTTTGGTAATCTATTTTTTGTGCTTATCCATTTAAACATTGCTTTATTTTTCCTTTATAGTATATATATTATTATCTTTCTTATCTATGATTTTATATTTCTCAATCAAGAATATCAAATACGCCTTAAGCGCATATGCAATTGTACTTTGAACAATTGGCTTTGGATATGTATATACTAATTAAATATCTTCTAGTAATTGTGTTATACTAATCCGATATATGAACACCTAAAGGTTCTATCTATACCTGTTGCGTGAATTTCGAGCCCCATTTTTTATTCTATACTCTATTGCTTATCGTTATTATCTTTTATACATCTATTTTCGAACTTTTTATAAGCATCGAGATATGTTTCATTTTTATCTCCGTTGTATGTAACTTCGTAATACATACCATCTGGTAATGTAGTACTAAGTAATGCTTTCCAATTCTGAAGTGTTTTACAGAACCATACGATATAAACACTATCAGTAGTTATCCTTATACTATCAGTCTTATCTATATGTTCATTAGCGTAGTCACATACGATTTCTTTAGCGTATGTCATATAGTCATTATTCATTATATTGCCTCTTTGATCATTGTCTTAACTTCTTCATAAGAATGGCATACTTCATAATTAAGCTGATATAGTTCTTGCTCATTATTTCTGCTATCATGTTTACTTAGAATAGTTTTCATATAAATTACTGTATCATAATTGCCTAAAGCCATGATAGATTCAATGGCGTCAACATTTATTAAAAGCGTATTATCATTTTTTAGATAAACTTCAATAAATCCTTTCATAGTGCGTCCTCCAATTCTTTAATAATATCTTCAGCGTACCCAAATACTTCTATCGGCGTATTGCGTCCCATAAGATATATCTTAACGCCTTCATTACTATTACTTGATACATATTGAACGTGACTGGCATTTATCCATTTGTGTGCATAGTCATAATATTTTTCTTTACCGCATTCATGCCATACTTTTTCTTCGAATTTGACAAAATGCTCTTTAGCCATTCAGATCAACCTCTTCTAATTCATTTATGTATTCCTAAGTCACAGAATCCTTCTTTATTCTTGCATATATCATATGTCCGGCAATATAGCTGTATATGCTCTTTACGGAAGGGAAGCGGCTCGCTATAATAACATTCCTTACATTTTACCAGCTTAGGTACAGTAACATGTTTAGTAACAGATTGTGTAGCTGTTTCTATTTCTTTGATTAGCTCTAAATTTTTCTTATAATCCATTATTGTTTTTATTCTGGTATTTTAGGAATTGGCATCCAATATTCTATTCTATATTGATTATAATACCACTTATCTTCACTAAACCAAATACCCTCTGGTTGATAAGTGATTGTACCATAGGTCCATGTAACCATAGTATAATCATTTTTTTCTTTTACATAAATAAGAACATACTGATTTGCTACAGGTAGCTTATACTTAACATTCTGCCATTCGGTATATCTGTCCCCGATATTATACGCTTTAAGAAATGGACAGATATAATCGGTTGGTTCATTGATATAATCGTGCATTATAAAAATACCTCATTATTATTCGATCTCTTCTGACCAATAATCTTTACAGCATTGACTGCATGTAGCATTATTTATTCTACATTTAAAACTTGAATCTATTTTTGCAGGGCATAACATTACAACGCCTTCTTCATCTGTTTCTGCTTTTGGAAATATTTTTAAAAGCTCTAACTGTCTTGTCTTAGCTGGATTTTCTTTTGACCATTCTTCAACAATGTCAACTGCTTCAGAATAACATTTACATACAATATCGTAGCAAGAAGGTCTTATTTTATTAGGATCCCATGTGTATATTCTACCAATAGGACAATCTTCTTTATTACACTTGTGTTGTGTTTTAAGAGTTGTGCACATCCTATTGTACACTTTAAGGAATTCTTTTGCGTCCATGATTTGTGCTCCTTTTTTATTTATTCGGTAACTCTGGCATATATGTCCAATGAGTTACTCTATATATAGTCCCTGGAATTTTCCATGTTATATGATTGGTATCTTCTGAATATATAAAGGCATAGCCTTCTTTGACCATTCTTCGCCCATCTTTCTGTTCAACACAACAGAGGATACGCTCTGATCGCTTTCCATGTAATACTGGAATGTCTATAATGGGAGGGCAAAGCTGCGCGTCGAACCACATATTCGACTTTAATATTACCGGATTCTTGAGTGTAAGCGGCACTTCTATACTATTGGACATATTTATTCCTCGTCGTTTAGTTTTGGTAAATCATACCATTTGATTATCCTAAAATTAAAATGATTTCCTTCTGTAAAATACCATTTTCCATTTATATATCTACAAAGCTGATAGCACTGTATTTTGTCTTTACAGTTATTGCAGTAACGGAATCTCTCATACACACAGAGTACTATACGATCATTATCTGGTACTTCTTTGGTTGTATATTTTACCACAAGAGTGTCATTAAATATTTTTATGAATTTTCTTAATTTCATTCTGTTGCTTCTGTTTCTAAAATAGCATAATTTTCTCGTGGATACCAATCGCCTATTTCATATGCATCATAAGTCTCTTTGTCTAATTCTATCCATTGTTCAATAGTCTGATCTTCAACTGTATTCTGTATCTTGATTCTATAGCGTTTTGAATAATAATACGTAATCGGGATCTTATTAACTATTGAAGTATAATGTGGTCTATAATCGTATTTATCTATAACGATTCCTGAAGTTATATTATTCTCCTGATCTGTTGAACAAGAACAGCAGAGTACAAATAACATGAAAATGGCAGCGACAAAGGCTACCCACCTATTTTTATTCGCAGTATATCTCATTATCTTTCCTTACATATATCTTTCTAGAATATCTGTATTTATAAATAGGATATTCTAATTTATTTTTCTTGAAATTATAATGTAGCTTTCTTATTTCATCTTTTACTGAAGCATTATTATATATATACCATAACACTGAATAATCATAAGCTTGCCATTCATTCTGCGGATCAAAGTCATAATAGAATAGTGTATACTTATGTCCATAGCGTTTAGGATTCATAGTCTCAGAAAAGATGATTGTGCCGAGAATTGCCTTATACTGTTTCTTTTTGATTCTCTCTTATTCATAATTTTTCTCTTTTAAAGATAGATTATATTTTATTATATCATATGATAAGCAGTTTATATATTCATTGTTCTTTTCGTAAGTTGTATATCTTACATCTTTAAAAACATATAAATGATTTTTATAAAAGAAACTTCGCCCTAATATTTTATTGTTATAAAAATCAAGCCATTCATCTACTTTTACTTTTTCTCGTATTGTGTTATCTTTCCATATACTAAAACAGAACCACATATCTTCTTTATTTGCATATTCGTAAACCAACAAATATACTTTTACATGAAATTCTGTGGCAGCTTTTCCGAGAAAGCCATCTTCACAATATATGGCATGATAATCATCGGTGCATTCTAACATAAACCTTAATACTTTACTTAAAGGATTGGATTCAAGTGCATTTATATTATTCTTATATGTTTCAATTAAATTTATCATGCATTTATCTTAAAAAGCGCGGATTTTCGATCCACAACTCTTTCTTTACATCAATACATTCTGCACCATACAGATCTGATTCTTCACACTCTTCGAGCTGGATCTGCATCTGATATGTATCTGAGTGCTTGCCTTCAAAGAATGACGCAGTATCGGTTACTGCTTCGAGCTCTTTATATAGCTTCAAAGCTTCTTCGTAAGTGTCGAAGTCGCCAAAACTCCACTCATCGTCTGTTACACAATTGTTTTTATCATAGCCTATACCACATACATAATATCTGATCTTTTTTTGTGTCATATTGTTGTACCTCTTTTTAGTATTTTGATTTCTTGAACCATACAAATTGATATTGCTTTTCATAAACATTGCCACAGCTATGAATAATTGCTTTTATATAAACTTTTATTTCGTTTGTATCCATTTTTGTCTGTTCGTAAAAGCTTTTATCGCCCTTATTCTTAATGCTTCTTAATTCCTTTAGAGCTTCTTCGTAAGTACTAATATTGCTAATAAAAGTATATGGGCAAGTTTCGGCGTGCCAATTTTCTTCACTTCCATATCCTTCATAACAAATATTATAGCTTATATGTTCAGGTTTTGGAGCTGGGGCAAAATGATTATAATAATCATACAATAATTCAATATCATCCATTAAGTCAATATTATCCATTTTATACTATTGTTTTTCTTCTATATATCTATTAACTACGACACACAGATTACTCATTCCACTAATCCATTTGTAAGGATTACCAAGGAGTCTACAATCATAGCCTTGTGCAACTTGAATTTTCCATTTAATGCCGTTAATTGTTCTGATAATAAGTTTGTCCTTTTTGATATTATAAAGTGCGCGACCAAAATTTTTTATCCATTCTTCTGAATAGGGAATTTTGCTCTTAAACAGTATTGTTGGTGGCATATTCCATACTTGAGTTCCACTAAAATAATTCAAGTCTATGGTTTCGTTCTGCAATTTTTCATTTACGAATTTTTCGGCGCATTCAAAAATATACTCTGCTGCTTCTTTTGGATCTATATATTCACAATGGATATATTCTTTAATCAAGTCAATCATTATCTCTTATTTTTATCTTACTTAATATGGTATATCGATAACATATTCTATAACATTTATATATCCATTATTGCTTATTTCTAATTCATTCCATATTATATTTGGCTCATACACTCTTATTCTTTTCTTTTTTGAATTTTTGTATTTGAATATATAACTATGATTTGTAATATATTTCTTTTCAAAATCAAGCAAATCATCTTTTGTATAACGACCTTTTATATAATAATCAAATTCTATAGGCAATGGAAAACTATGGTCGCTATCTACATGAATACGTCCATATATTTGTTGTCCTCCAAATGCTGGTCTATCAAATATTTTTGCTTCATGATCAAAGATTGCAAGTAGATCAGAGCGCAGCTTATTTCGATCTATATGTTTGCTATTCAAATATTTTTTTATTAAGTCAATCATGATGTTTTATTCTTTTTCTTGTAACGCATAAAGCATATATGCCGTGCATTTTCATTCTCCACTTATCCATTTTGAAATCAAGAAATTTACCTATTGTGAATTCATATGTTATATTGTCGAATGTTTTAAAATGCCTATGGTATCTTCTTGAAAAAATTGTAAGCCAATACCTAAAAATTGTTGCATTGCCATGACCGTATATTATATATGGAAAATCAATGTCCAGCATCCATGTTTCATCATTATCGACATCTAGTAAGGGATCTTCTTTGTCGGTTATTATATCTGTTATATTTTTATCTACGTAATCTATAACCCATTTAGCTAATTCTATTTGCTCTTTATCTTTTTCGTATTGCTGCGCTACTTTTTCTATCAGGTCAATCATTATCGTACTTTATAGCCTAAGGCTTCGTGTCCAATAGCTTTACTTACATTGTCTTTTAACTTATCAAAATAGTAATTCATATCAGTTTTAAGCTTAGAATAAGGATAATTGATTTCAAATCTGTATTCATATTTTCCTTTTTTTCTTTTATAATTCTTATACTGTCGATGCTTATTTATAATATATATAGTATATACATCGTATGGGTAATCGAAATAATGTGAATACTTTCCGATGCAGAACCAATCTCCACTATATTTTTCTATATACTTTTTCATAGCTATTTCTATGATGTCTATAACACAGCAATCGTCTTTGATATTATCTAGGATTTCGTATTTTTGTGTTTCTTGTATTGATATATAATAGTTTGAGTATTCTTTTATTAAATCAATCATAGTTTTCGTTTTTATATTTTATAGATTTGATTTTTTGCCTGCCTAATACTTTACTTATACCTTCTCTTAACTGATCTAAACCAAGATTTATATAGTATTCAGATAAAGAATTCGGGTCAATACTAAAATACCAAGCGTCATCAAGATCTTTGCTATTACGATTTGTTGTCCATACAGTATATGTATCATTAGTTTCATTTTTAAATATACAAATACTTATTTGACTATAAAGCTTCATATATTCTTTTGCTGCTGATTGTATTATGCTTATTGCATTCGCAGAATCGCCAATTATTGTATATTCTTGTGTTTCCGGCTCTGATCTGTCTTTACTTAAATATTCTTTTATTAAATCTATCATAGCTTGAGTCTATATTATATCCAGGTTCTATATATATTTTTTCTTTTAAGTACAGCATTTACATCTCTATTTAACATATTCAAATAATAATACATTTTCTTATTTGACTCACAATCTTGTTTAGCAACCATAGAGCTATAGCTATAGTTATAATCTTTATCAGAAGTCGTGATCATAATACCAAGTGGATAATTCTCTAAATTAAAGTGAACTTTATATTTTTCGGCGTATATTCGCATATCCTTATACAACTCTTTCAGTATACGACAATCATTCTGTAAAGAAAATATTAACGGATATTCGCCGCTAAATTCTTCATTATAACTTTTAGTTTGAGTGATATATTCTTTTATTAAGTTTATCATAGCTTATTTCTATCTAATCTATCTATCTTATATATTTGCATATTTAATGCGGCGCATACAAGTTGACCTATCTCATTCAAATAATAAGGAATCATTCTTTTATTATTAAAATCATTTCTTAGAATAGTGATACCATAAGTGCGCCCAGATTTTATCTCTATACTTTCTATCATTATATTGTTCCAATACTTACAAGAATAATTACATATATTGAATACAACAGGATACTTCTTTTCATATATCTTAACAGCTTTAAAAATAGCTTTTATTACACAAGCTGATTCAATCTGATCTATATATTGTTTTACTAAGTCTATCATGTCTATTATATCTAATCTATAGGCTGAATTTTCATTTTTATCTGATAAGTTATAGAATCTATATAAGTACTTTCTGTTATCTCTTTTCCTGGCGTTGAATAACCAAGTAATGTTGGATAATATATTCTTCTATTTCGGGCGCCATCAAACGCTATATAACTTTTGTTTTTAATATATATAATATTAAATTTATCCAGAAGTTGGCACGTCATATTTCCATATATGATTTTTGATGGATCTATATATTGGCCATAATCATTATTTTTATTATTTTCGCTTTTAATAAATAAGCCACCACATGCATGATAATATTCGTTGATTACATCTGGATTAGCTACATATCTTGAGGAGTATTGTCTTTTATTTATTATATCAGCGTATATATTTGCTGATCTTTTGATCGCCCGTAATATCTCTTTGCATATTCTTATATCTCCATCGCCTTCTATTATATTATTTCTTATATAATCATTATATTGTTTGATTAAATCTATCATATTTGCTTTTTTGCTTTACTTCATCTTATTTTTATTTCATCCGAATCTATAGGCTGAACTTTTATTTTTAACCGATAATATATTATATCTATATAATCATTCATTTCCGACGCAGGAGACCAAAATATTTCTGGATAATATATTCTTTTGTTTCTGTGTTTATCAATGGCTATATAATTCTTATCTTTAATGTATATAGAATTAAATTTATCTAAAAGTCCGCGCGTTACATTTCCATATACAACTTTTGTATGATCCATATAATATAAACTACGATCATTATTTTTTATATTCTTATTTTCTATATATAAGGCATCACTTACATAATAATATCCATTGACTATATGATGGTCGTGATATATAAATCTTGTGTTATTTGAATTTGCATCTATTATATTTGAATATCTGTTAGCTGCACCTTTAATTGCACATAACATATCTTTGCATATTCTTATATTATCACTGTTTTCTATTATATGGCTTTTTATATAATTATTATATTGTTCGATTAAGTCTATCATGATGCTTTAATCCTTTATAAATCTTATTTTATTATATTTTAAGTTAAAATCGAGGCGCAGGATAAATAATCCCTTTTACTTTCATCTATATTTCCAAATCATAAAAAATCCTATTTCTTAAGAATATACATACATATATAGAGAGAGAAAGAATGAGAGACAAGCCAATAAGAGAGAAGAGAGAGGGAAGTAAAGAATATGCTCCGACTTATATCTAAGAGATATGCACACTGCCACTTATATATAAGTGTTTTCATAGTAACAAGACTATAAAAACTCTTATGTCTAAGAGATATATATACCTACTTATATTTTGGCGGCTTTATTATACCAAAGCTATAATAGGCTTTATATATTCTAAGAGAGGGTATATATATAATAAAATATATTCTTGAGCTGTATATAGCTAATAGAATCGTATATCTAAAATATAATATAAATATATTCTTAGGCTACTTGTTTCTAAGTGATCTTATAGCGTTAAGTATATAATAAAAATATATTTTGAACCATTTCTGTTTAATCAGATATATGTAGCTCGATATACAATATAAATATATTCTTGAACCATCTATGTTTAATAAAAATATATATCGAAAATATAATAAAAATATATTTAGAACCAGGTACTTTTTAAAAATTTTATATGCATACGCGCGCATATAAGGACCTTTTATAGTAAATCCCTTTTCTAAAGAAAAGGGATTTACTATAACTTTTAAGTTATTTTAACATGGTCCATCAAAATAGTTAAAATATTTTCTTATCTTCAAGTGTCCCGAGCGCCCACTTGAGTCTAATTAAATTTCTCTTAGCTATATGTCTTGTCTTCTCTTATCAAGCGCCATACATATAGCTAATATATTCGAAAACTTAAAATTAAGCGTTTATTTGCGTCCAAAATCCTTTTTAATATAAATTCCTTAAAAAGTTTCTTAACCCCTCTGAATTGGCTTAAAAATGGCCTTAAAACGAATATAAATATTCTCTTAGCAAAACGCTTTTTGTTTACCAGTATATATAGTCTTATAAAGACTTATATCTCATGGACTATAATTTATAAAATTATATACGTTGGTAAATATATATTCTGCAAGATTATAATATATCATCTTGCATAAAAACCTGCTTTTATTCAAAATCAGTATATATAGACTATAGTATTTTTGCAAGCCCACTTTCGTTTTCTTGCAAAATACTACATAAAAAGTTATTTTATGGCTCTGACCACTTATTTTATTATAATTTATGTTTATGACTCTATTGTTTTATATATCCTTGATCATAAAAAATAAAATATAAATTATATTTAAATCATGACTCATAAAAATAACTTGGCTTATTTTATTTTAAATTATATCTCTTAGATACAGGGGGCTTACTTAACTTATATTATATATATTTTCTTAGACTATATAGATCATAGTTTTATATATATACTCTCTCTTATAGAGAGAAGTCATTAAGGGCATTCTATGCGCCCATTTATATAACTTAAAATAAAATTATATTGCTAAAACCACTCCTTAATAGTAAACCCTTTCCTATAGGAAAGGGTTTACTATTAAGAATTATCTTTACACACAAAGGGATAAATATTTTTTCAATGCCAAATATACTATGCAAAAATGTATATTGCGTATAATTATACACGATTTATTCTCCTTTTACATAGGGGTAGAATAGGGTTTTTTGCATAATCAATGTATATTGATGTATAATTGGCTCTTGGATAATGAGAGGGCAGAGAAGGACTCATTTTGCTATTACAGTCATCTAAAAATTGAACGCGAATCATTTTAACTGCAATCTTCAAAACATATATTATAAAAACAAATCAAAAAATAAAACTTAAAATAAAATAAAAAATAATAAAATAAAAAATAAATCGAGCCCGACTGCCTTCTCAAAATCTATGTTTTACAGGACTGAGTTATTCTATGACCCGTATACTTATATCATAGTATATCTCTTATATATATACTCTTATATATTATATACAGTCCTGAGTATATGTCTATGCTCTTATCATAATAGTATTTGGATCCTATTGTATTCATGCGTCCAAACTTATATTATAATTATATATACTATAGCTTATAATTAGCTTTGGCATACGGCCGCTTGAAATACATACGATTATAATAAGAGCATACGACTTAAATATAAGCCCTCGCTGCGCTCGGGCATATATATAGAATGGCGCTCGCACAGGCACGCCCCCTTATACTGTATATATAATATATATTGTCCCTAGGAAATATAATATAAGTTGAGAGGGTATAGAGTAGTGCGCCGCCATTATAAAATAGCCCTTGTAAATAAAATAAAATGATTTGGGCTATTTATATTTGCTTTGAATCTATTTGCTTGTGTACACTTAAAAATAAAAATAACTTGATATTAGCAAATTGATTCCATAAAAACTTTAAATAAAAATATAAAAATAAAAATATAAAAAAATAAAATAAAATAAAATATAAAAAGTTGTGTGAGTATATCTGCGCAGACAACCTATAACAGAATAACCCTAAAAATAAAAAAATAACCTGTCCCAATATAGATTTATACCTCTATATCAAAACAGGTTATTTTTATTCTTATCCTTATCCTTATATTAGACTCACATTGCTATTGTATCAATCGTATACTGTGGATCCTCTTCTATGCTATTGTCTATTGGGATATTCTGATGCAGCTTAATAAGATCGGTGGCTATCTTATCACACTTGCAGTTATAAAAGTGTTGATTGTGCCCCTTGATCCAATGGAACTTAACTGATTTATGTTCTTGTATAAGTTCATCGAGTCTCTGCCACAACTCCTGATTAGCTACTGGCTTCTTGTTTGCTGTCTTCCAGTTATTAGCTTTCCAGTTAGGGAGCCATTCGGTTGCGCCCTGAACCACATACTTACTATCAGAAGTTATTTCAACATCACAGGGGTACTTGATGGATTCAAACCCCTTGATTACTGCTGTAAGCTCCATGATATTATTTGTGGTTTTGGGAGAATAATCAGAGATTATCTTTTCATGTTCTTTGTATTGTAAGATACAGGCATAGGCGCCTGCCCCAGGATTACCTGAGCAGGCACCATCAGTAAACATGTGTACTGTTTTTGCAAGAGGATAGTATCCTCCGGGGAAATTAGATGCGCTGTCCATATATAATATCAGCCGATGCTTATTCCTTTCGTAAGAATTGTATTTCCTGTGCCATTTACTATGCTATTCTTAGCCTTGTTGGCATTATCCATAGCCTTAATGACTTCAGGATCAGACTTGATGTCAGAGCAGGTATCAGATGCAGTTTCAACTATAGTTGAAAGAAGAGAAGAGCCGGTTTTGACTGCGGTCTTTGTAATAGTCTTGGCAAGCATACCGAGTGCTTTGATGCCGGACTTTGCGATAGGAGCCGCGATCTGTTCTGCTGCATACTTGCCTACGTTAGCAGCAGTGGTAGTGGTCTTACCAATACCTCTTACTGCTTCATTGGTAAACTTACGGGTCTGATACCATGCAGCGAACTTGTTATACTCAGCCTGAGTGATCTCTTTGAGGATAATCTTGTTGTCAGGAGTATAATCGATATTTTCTGTAGAAAGACCCTCTCCTGTAACCATGTCTACGAAAGCCTTGGCTTCGTATGCGTTCCTGAATTCAAATGTAACCTTCTCATATTTGCATTTGTTTTCGGTTTTGTCTTCGCGCCGCTTCTGTTCCTCCCAGACCTCTTCGTTCTTGACATCGTTTGCTGCGTTATGGAGATTTAACTCATCCATAAACTTATCGAAAGGACTCTTTTGCTTAAGAGTTTCCTTAACGATTCCTCTTGCCTTAGCCGCTGCGTAAACCTCGTCGAAATCTGCGATGTTGACGTTGAAAGCCTCGCAGAAGCTTTCTTTGTTATAAGTGACTCCGTTGATAGTGAATTCCATTTTAGTATTCTCCTTTGTGTGTGTATATGTTTTTGTTTTTTTGTTTTTATAGTAGTGCTCTGCTTGCTATCTTGGCAAGCTTATCGACCTCGTTATTCAAATTATGAAGGTCTTTTGAATCTGTTGAACCCATATGTGATTCTATAAAATTGACATCTACATTGAGCTGTTTTGAGTTTATAATATCACATAAAAGCTCAACTTGATGCCAAATATCTTTATTGGCATTTCTATTGCATACTCCTCTAATTCCTTTTACAGTGATTTCTGAGTCACTATATATCTTGATTTCTTCTCCTGTAGGGTCAAGAGAAGCTACATACTTAAGTGCTTCGTAAACTGCTGTTAATTCGCCACGGTTATTTGTCTGGGTGCCTTTTACTCTTCCTTTCTGATCTATAATCTTTGTAAGGGTCTTGTCATCATAAACCCCATAAGCCCAACCTGCACGAGCGTTTTCTGTACCATTGCCCATGCAGGCACCATCCGTAAATATAAGTATTGTATATTCCTTCTTTCTTGTCTTTTGTTATTTTGCTTATTTGTGTTACTGCTCGTCTCCTAATGCGAGTACGGTGAATCCCTTGAAGTTTCTTGCCTTGATTTGCTGTGCCAGAATTTTTCTCTTTCTCTCGGTAGTGGTGAATCTTTTGGGCACAATAAACTTTGTACCATCCTTAAGCGTTACGGTCATGTCTCCCCATGTACCATATCCTGCCATAATGCTTGACATATCATTCTTGTTCAGAACCACCATGATAATATACTCCTTTTATCTTTTGTATTTTTATGTTTTATATTTTTGTTTTTTGAATAAGAAAAATCCTGACAAGTTAACCTATAACTTGCCAGGACAGACTATATGCCATGCATTGCATATAATCTAGTAAATACGTATACGGTCAGGTCATTAATGTTCATGGATTTTCGACCAAAAGCAATTCTTATTAGACACTGACAATCGTTTGGGAATTGCTTATCTTGTTATTATCGTGACACTTGAAGTCACATAGTCTATCATTACAAGATTTTGATAAACTCCAGGCTATTTAAGATAGTTGCCTGCTTTCTATGTAGCATTAACACGCAATGCTTGCACGCCAACAAATTTATCTATTTCTTTTACATGGGAATTTGTTGAGCCCATGAACAGGCTGAAATACACATATGCTTTTTACTGTTATATTATGCATATATGAATGATCTTTTGTCTTTCTCTGGTCAGATCAATAGATTTTCAGAGTAGAGGTTGCTTGACGGACAACCCTTGCTGTCTCTCGTAGAGAACGCCGCTTATATATATATTTGTTATTGAATATGATATGTAGATTTAAATTTCGTCTGTCTCCATATCCTCAACAGTCTTGCTCTTTGCGTTGACGTCATCCCATGCGGAATTGATGTATTCTGCGATTGTTCTCATATCCTTGGTAATAGGATACTTTGAGTTTCTTGCGAATGTTACAGCGGATGAAACCGAGCCGAAAATAACCTTTGTTACGTTTCTTCCATACAGGCTGTAAAACTCTGTCCAAAGGTCAATCTCTTTCTTGTTAAGCTCTTCTCCGGAGCTTGTCTTCCCTTCATTGGCAAACCAGAAGAGAGGAGTGCCATTGGTGATTGGATTGAGCACCATATCAATAGTAAGAATCTTGATTGGGCTGCTTAACTTGTCCTTCTTGTCGATCTGCTGAAGGCAATGAACGACATCGTTGAGGGCATTGATACGGCTTGCAGCTTTTACGTTGCTGCCAACGACTGCTTCGGGAGTGCACTTCTTGGCAACGGTCTTGCCCTCTTCATTGGTTGAAAGCGAGTAACGGCAGACAGCCTCTTCCTTGGCGATGATGATGATGGTATTGTTCATGATAAGAACTCCTTTTAAAATAAAATATTTTTTGTAGTGGACTGCTTGTCCACTAATACATACATGATAAGATATAAAATAAATAAAATGAGTTATCATATACATATTAGCAAACAAGAAGCTATGATTATATATAAAGTAAAATAAAATTAAATGAATATATATAATCAAAAAAGTGTGTGAGTTAATTCTCATTCTAATAATGCATATACTTATCATGTAAATAGTGTAAGGAGGCGAACCACTTACATAATAAGTATAGCATTAAAAGAAAGGAGAAAAAACAAATTATAAAGTTACAAGGAACACAAAAATGAAAAATGAAGTAGCAACTTTATAACAAGAGAGCGTGTGAGTTATATAACTTATCCGGTAAAGTCCATTATATAAATATAAGAGATTATACCAGATAAGCTATATAAAAAAGACAATCAATCAAAGTCAATATCTACATACATGACATATACATCTTTGGTATTGCCATGAATAAGATTGCATCTTGTGCCAACAATATTTCCGTATTTGCCTACGATAAAATCTTCGAGAGATTTATGGACAAAGACAGGAATGTTGAGCTTTTCGCCATCGGCAGACCTGATAACCATGAAGTACTTGTTGTCCTTCTTGATTATCTTGGTCTTATTCTTGGCACGATTTGTGATTGTCTCGTATTTGGCTTTGACATCTTCACCGGCATAATAAGACATCATCACCTTGACGGTTGCCTTATTGTTGATGTCAGGGACTTTGACAGCATCCTTGATTGCTTTGCCAGCATACAGTTTGCCATCTTTTGCGAAGATCTTGAGTTTGCCACTGTATGGCTTTTCAATGAAGCATACATGAGTACCATCATCACATTCACCATCAGTGAACTCAAGAACATCTCCTTCTTTGACTTTGTTCTCGTTGGCGGATTCGTCATAAAGACGCTCACCAACAAAGGGAACAGAAGCCAGACCGAGAGAATCGAGCCAGAGAATATATTCAGGTTTGCATAAATGCAGATAGAATGTATTCTCGGATTCATCATTGCCACGTCTTGCACAGGCTTTGATGTTTGCTGCCCTCTCTTCAGGAGATATGTCTTTGGTTGCTGCGCGGAGCATATTTTCAAGTCTTGCAATACCATCATTGAAGGTATTGTCTGCCTGCGATGTTGTATCGTCAAAGTCATTGCTGTCACTGTCTTCGGATCTGATTGACCCAACGAGATCCTTGAACATATTCTTGATTTCGAGATAGATTGAGTCGCGCTCTTTCATATCCCTGAGAACTTGTTCGATCTCATATACAGGTTCTTGTTCCTGAATATAATCAAGAATAGAGGTATCTGTTGTTCTCTGGACATAACTCATGCATGCTGAGATTGTTTTCCAGAGAGGGTCTCCAACAATGATCTTGTTGGGATTTGCATCGATCAGATTCTTGATAGACGGAAGAGTATATGATATACCCTCTTTCTTATCGAATGAGATCTTAGCTCCTTTCATGCCCATACAGATGACGGATTGCATGAGAAGTTCGGTTATGCCAGACAAGTCGGTTAACTTCTTTGCATAGTCGATTGTGAGCTCTTGTCTCATTCTGCCTACCTTGGAATAGTCAGATAAGAACTTAATCCAATCTGCTTTGGTTTGGGCACAATGCATGAATTCATCATAGAGCCTCTTTTCTCTCTCATAAGAGATAGAAACGACATTGTCTTCATCCTTGACCAGACCAACATAAGGATTGATATAATCCTTGTCTTTGACGAGCTTGAGTGCCTTGATAAGTTTAACTCTCATCTCATCATCAACATTTGCGATGAGCTGGGACTTTGTTACATCATTAGAGATTTCACCGATGCTGAACGTTATTCCAGATACCTTGTTGTAGGTCAGTTTGCCCTGGTCTGCGAGACCGAAATTCCAATCAAGATTTGCCATTTTTGTGTTCTCCTTTTGATTCTTTGTTTTTGTTTTTTCTATTGCCCCGAAGGGCTAAGACAGACCATTACTGGTCTATCTTAACGATTACGGGATCGTGCTTGAGGATATGATAAAGGTCGTTATAACACTTCATCTCTCCTACAAGCTCGGGATGCTTTTCCTTGATTATGTCAAGAGCTTGATCCGTTATGAGCATAAGGAATTGCATCATATCGGTATCGAAATCAGATCCGGCATGCTTTTCCTTGAATACTTCAGAGCAAGGCATAACTGCTATTGAATCCTGATACATGAAGTATTCATGTTCGAGATTCTTGCGCAGATTTTCATTCTTGACTGTCTTGGAGAGTCTTGCCTTGATGGTATTGAGCGATAAGAGATTATAAATCTCATACTCATCAACATCCATCGTGGGATATTTGAATCCTGCTACGAATGCTTCGGATTCCGGTATATCGAGATCAGCAAACATCTTGATAAGATGCCTGTTGTACATCTCGAATTCTCCGAGTAAGCATTCTTGGGAGAGGTTTTCAGGGCCGACAACGATTCCTTTGCCTGATCCGCGCATAGAGATGCCCATGTTGGACATTTTCTTATTTGCTGTTTCAACGAGATTCTTGATTATATCAAGAGCTACGTTTGAATCTTTGCGGCTGTATTCAGGGAACGCGCCTACAAGTACATCTCGCATGAATATATCTCCATCGAATGTGTCAAGAGATAAGACTCTGCCTTCGGACTTAAGTGATCTCTGAGCAGTACCAGTGAAGTCATACTCAAAGAGCTTCTTCGTCATCTTCTCTGTAAGCTCGCTATTCTTCATAGCGCACTTAGCAAATATAGTAGATGAGAAGTGAACTTTTGAGTCGCCCTTTAATACTCTTAAAACAGTGTATTCGGGAGCAATGCTCACATCATATACTGACTTAAGTGTATTTGCGTCCATGAATATATCAATAGGAGCATCCTTATCGCCAATGATGACGAGAGGGATTTCTTTGTTGATAATTTTGGACTTGATGGCAGGATCTTTAACTTCTTCCCATGTGAATTCCTGAACAGGAGTATCATCTCTCTTAGCGAGATAGTTGATCTTGTTCATGATCATTCGAGAGGGAAGCGTTATGTATCCATATTTACCCTGGGCAATTCTGCCCTGGATAAACATACCGTTAAGGGCGCCGGGATGAATATCCTTACCACATGATTCTTTGATATGGTTCGCCAGCGCTTCAGATGCACCCCAGCACATACCATCGAACTTGTTCTCTGCAAACTTCTTGCTATAAATAGCAATCCGTTTGCAGATACCAAAGGATTTTGAACCAGCAAGACACTGGAACAGTTTAGCTGATTCCTTTGCCATGTGAAGGTAATCCTTCGGAGCTTTGTTGATACTAAGAAAGTCATCGGACGCATTGTTTATGATTGCTTCCCAATCGTAAAGATCGGATCCACAGAGAATCATATTGCGTCTTTCTCCTGAAGGCGAATTGCCAAGGCAGGAGAAGTGAATAAAGTCGTCAGGTAAGACATCTACCAGATCAGTATCATTGATAAGGTATTTGTTATTGATGATTTCATTATCGCTAGACAAACACTTGATAGCAAAGCTATAAGTGTTGTTGTTTTCGCGTCTACCCCAGATGCCATTAAGTAATAATGACTCTTGGGTTTCGCCCGCATCGCCATAACACAGTTGGACTATTGCGGAGCAGGGGATTCTTCTGCCTTCGGGGAAGGACTTCGTAGCGTTATGCCACGTATCTTTGAAGACAAGCTCTCTGTCGCTCATCTTCTTGATAAGCTCATCATTGAGCCTGATGAGCTTATTATTTTCGATTGTTGTAAAGTCAACTTTCATCTGAAGCCCATAATTGTCATTGTCGACAACGGTGAGTCGATGAATTATGATTGCCATGTCTGTTTTCTTCATTAAGTACGGAATCATGGCATTCATCGTTTGCTTACGCTTGATCATTTTATTGCCTCCTTGTTAATTGTTTCCAAGTAAATTATACCATACAGTTGTTAATTTTGAAATTAACCTGTCAAGATAATGTACAAGGAAATTTTTTCTGAATACGGAAAGTTTACAAAAAGTCACTTGATTTTATTTTCTGGATGCGTTATAATAGATCCAGTACCGGGCTTTAGGTAAACATAGGAACTAGGAACGAAGAGAAACTGAGAAGTTAAGTGAACTGTGTGAGTTATTACAGACCCTATAGTATCAGATACTACTCCGATACTATAGATTCTATAATAGATCCATTACTGGACTACGACTTCCTGGAATTCAGGGATGTTGTTCTCGGTCTCAGCAGATTCATTGGTTGTCTCGGCGGTTTCCTCAACCTTGTTGTTGTCAAACGGAGCATTGAGAAGCTCCTCGACTGTCTGGTGCCTATGACCGTTGATTCTCGCCATAGTGACCTGCTTATCATAGCTGTCACAGAGCGTGGCAATGACGCGCTTGGTATCATCGTCAACTTTTCCAGCAGCGGGAACACATACTCCCATCTCATTGAGATAGAAGAAATCAAGCCGAGGAAGCGTGAAGGTTCTTTTGTCCCACGTTGCCTGGCAGATACGCCAGCCCTTCTTGTACGGAGTGTACAGAAGGTATCTGGCTACTTTGATGTCACCGTGGTACTTCGTGGTGATCTTGTCATACGAAGCCTTGATTCGGACTTCGAATTTTCCTAAGTTGAAGATGTTGCTCGGGACGATTGTAATGTTCATCATTTGGATCACACTTTCTCCCACACTGAAGTAGTGGGCAACGTTAAAAGATATTTTTATAGTATACAAGTAAACTCATATACTAAAAAATCCCTTTGTTTTATAACAAGGGATTTTTTACAACCTCTCTGAATATATAGATACATATATCCAGAGAACGCACTAAGCCTGATGTCTATTTAAAGTCGCTTAGTCGACTTGGTGATATAATCACCATCGATTATATAATCGGCGGCTTTGTTTGCCACCAATATACTTGTAACAACTGCTGCGATTGCTACAAGACTATGGATATAATATCCATAGATAATTGCGCCTCCAGCTAACATTGCTCCCCAGAATCCTATGCCATACATTACTGCGAGGATTATATTTGCTATAATGTTTTTGGTTTTTGCGCTCATTTGATTTACTCCTTTGCCCCGAAGGGAATTATATATAACAAAAAGAGCCTGTATATTAACTATACAAGACTCTTTTTATTATATCTTATTCGGATTCGTTATGAGTAGTAAGCCTCATTCATTGAATGTGGTCTTACCATCATGGTATCCCTGTCTATTTCAGGGACTAGTTGAAAGTTTTGAGATACCCATCTATTTGAATCACTATCACTAAAACCATATTCTGGTTTTATGTAGTGATAAATGTTTACTTCAAGATAGGCTGTGCAATAGATGGCACGCAATATCATCACTAACAATATTTCTGATTTTTCAGGGACATAAATGTTAAGACGTAACGCGCCAAGCATTTTGCTTTTTAACTCTGTAACAAACATAAATGCTTGTGTACTGAGTTCGGATCCATAAGTCTCAAGAGATTCTTTGTTTACTGAATCTATATCGAATATGTATTCAGATATAAAGTCAGGATAAGGAGTCTCTTGAGATTTACAAAGTCCTATGTTCAGGCTGCGCATTTTACCTACACTTCCTTTCTTTTCTGCATTATGGATATATTATAACACATATCTACAATACAGTCAATAGGGAAATGATGGTAAAATCAGCCTATGCAGACACAAGATACTAATCTTGTGTTTATAGCCGTCTTATAAACAGCTATAAGAGATTCGGCGCTCTTGATCTCAACAGGACTGAATAATGTCCACTCCTGCTCATGAGAATTAAGCATATCTTTTGTCTGGATATAATCCGGGCAAAGAAAATTACCGAATCTAATTGGCTTATCTGCATAGGCAATCACAGAGTAGATACCCTCTCCTCTTACGCTGAGGATTGCTCCATCAGTGAGAAGAAGATTGGACTGGAAATATCCAATTTTAGAGCGGTCGTTTCTGTTGACTACGAAATATGTTTTCATAATTTCGTACCTCCTTTTAATCTGCGAAACTCCGGGCTTGTGACCGGTAATAGCCGCATTAAACCAGCCTAATAAATAGGCTGGTCCACTCTGCGATTAGTGGTGTCCACGCTGTATCCACTCGGAATACACGACTTCGCCATTTCTAATGGCTTTGTTCGTGTACCCTTTATCGTACAGGTTCAATCCAATAGTTTGGGTAAATGTCTCTTCGAATTGAAGAAGACAGTTTAACCCGTCACCTATGTATCTTACTAGATTTCGCCTGTATTTCTCGTAGAAATCCTGGGTATCTCCGTTATGGAGACACCATGTATCTCCGCGCCTACGGTACTCGACGTACTCCGGATCATTCACATCGTACTTGCCATCGTGGTACAAAATGGTTCGGTACCATTCGCCGTCTCCGTCTGCACGAATCGCTGTCGCAATATATGCCTTATCGTTGTTAACGATGGCATAGACGGTTTTGTTACCATCGATGGTGTCGCCAAGCGCGTAGTGCTTCTTGGCGACAATCGTGAAGATTTCACGCTTTCCGTTGTACGCGATGATGATGTTGGTGTTGGTATCCATAGTATCCTCCTTGTATCTCCCATGTGAATAGGAGAAATGCAGCTATGTTGTTATGAATTTGCTCGGGCTTGTGACCAGACTGCCGCATTAAACCGATTGATTATATCAATCGGTCCACTCTGCGATTGGATCGACTCAAGTCGATCCACAGGCTCCGCAAGCCCATTCGCCTGCGGTCATGATGTGACCACAGAATGAGCAGACTCGCGGGAAGTCTACGACCTTCTGAGGATAGTAATCTCCAGAATTTCTGTCGTAGTGCCACAAGGTTAAACTCGTGGCAGCCGAATCGTCGGCCGCGCAAGCGGCGACTGCCTTGATGACAGCCACCAACGCAACCGATAATCCGGTGACGACAAGGTGGATGTCCTTGCCGTCGACCGATCTGACAAACTCGACCGCAATGCGATCAAGCTCGTCGACGTCGGTCGGATCGACCGTCATCGGGAACACAGAGCCGGACACGTTCTCCGGCATTTCATGCCGCCCTTCGCAAAGGGCAGTGACGATTGTCTGCTTATTGTTGCTGAGTTCGCTGAGTTTCATAATTTTCTCCTTCCCGGTTTGATAGCTTATCCGGGTGCTTTGTTTTATTTTTCCAAGCAATCCCTTTGTTTTCACAAGAGAATGCACTTGTACAAGTACGCCCTACAAGAAAGAGTATATCCAGAGCCCCGAAGGGAATATGATATACTGGTTTTGCAGGCGCTCGCACAAGCATGGTCTCCAGTGAGAATAGCGGCTCTGCCTCAAACAATTAAATGAGAGGGAAGTGCTGCTATTGTGCTAAGGGATTGCGCTGGGTGTGGGTGCGCTGGGTGAATGGGTCTACGCCTCAAGAGATGCTTGAACAAAGAGGATACGTGTGGCACAGCCTAGGGCTGACTTCCACTGTGACCTCTTATTCAAAAGACCCGTAATTGTTAAAGCTATCAAATAGCAGTAACTAACGGTTCTCTTGATAAGCGTTGACATATTAACAAGCGATTTTACGAAACGCTTGTGTCTATGCCTACCTATTCAAAAAACCCGTAATTGACTTAGCTAAGGCATCTGAACAAGTAATCCCTAGGACCACTCACAACGACCCGTGTGAGTCTTCCGTTTCCTGTCCTGTCCCGAAGGGATGGACAATGAATGCGCTCGGACGAAATTCGGAGGTATGACCGCGCTTGAAAAAAGTAACCTCCGAAAAGAAACGCCGACCAGGAAGAAAGGACGAGCGCAGAAGCGAACGTCTTGCCCCGAAGGGGAAGGGGCGCGTCCAAGTGGTCGTGGTCGCTTTTTATACCGCAACCCTATATACCGATACAACAGTAAAAGGATTACGGTATTTACAAAATGGTTCATTTTGCATCACCTCCTATCGAGACCTCGCTTGAACCATGTAACAAGGTCTTTTTTAAGGCAAGAAAATAGCACACAGCCTATGGCTGACTTTCCATATTCATTGCTTATATTATATTGCCTCATGAGGGCTGGGATACCGCCTGTTTCGGTAGGTACAGACGGGTTCAGGAAACCTTATTCACAAATACTAGCCGGAAGAATACGGCTAGATTTGTTAAATACCACTGTTTCGGTAGGCACAGGTGGGTTTCAGGAAGCCTTTTTAGAGGATTTAGAACGGAAGACCCTCATCCTCCTCCACATCGGGGATCATGCTGAGGTCCTCAGTGTCGTCATCCTCCTTGACGCCGCCGCCGATGTATTCGGCTAACTGCGCGTTAACCGTTGCGGAAATGAGCTTCGCGAGCTCATCTGCATCGAAAACTTCGACGGGCTTGATAACAGCCCATCCGTCTTCTCTCCACTTCTCAGCGGAGAAGAAGACGGAATCGTCGTTGATGATTCCAAGATCGATGATAAGACCACCAATCTCTATCTTGTCGACGCTGTAGCCGACGATGGTGAAGTCATGGAATCCTGCAAATACAGAACCTCCATCCTTCATGTCGAGATCGGACTTGAAAAGTCCAACCTCCTCTGCGTGATTAACAACGTAGTAGTACATCATAGTGTACTCCTTTCTGCCTACTAAGTAGGCTACAAAATTTTGTCTCTTACGAGACTGGTATACCACCTGTTTAAAGGTACAGATGGTAATGGAAACCTTTTAGATGAGATTAGAAGGGAAGCTCGTCCTCAGTCGCAGGAATGATGAATTCCAATTTTTTGTCGAATTCTTCCGTTTTTTCATTGCCGCGATTATCTCGGCAATATCCGCTGTATGCCGCCTGTTCGCCAAGTTCGCAATCTATTCCCATTACTGTCATGCCACATCTATCGATCATGGCAATATCTTTCTTTGCCCAATCGAGCATATTATGGCCAATATAGTCAGGGTAACTGCAATGGCAGCATACCGTCTCATTCGAAAGCATCCACATACTTCCTCCGGCAAAGACGTACTTTATGTACTTATCTCCAAAGTCGTTGTTTTCGAACACCGCCTCATCTCCACGGATTATCCCGTATATCTTGAGGGTCTTATTGCCCCTCTTGATCATATCACCAGGTTTCTTTTTGCCGAGGAGGACGGAGTCGAAGACGTAGATTCTGTCCTCGATGTTCTTGTTGTTACGAGCGGTGGTAGCGGCGATTGCGATGATGGTAGAGGTGGTGGTGATAGTGGTTTTCATGATAATATCCTTTCACTGCTATATGTATAAGCAGATTCCTTTTTTAAATTTATTTTCAAGATACATCCTGGCCGGTCTCAGCGGAATAAGTAAAACGCTATATTGACGGGCCAGGACAAGCGGTATGGGTACGCTGCTAAAAATACACCACAAATCTTTTTAAGAAAATTTCTTAAAAAGTCTTGACAAAATGAGATTTATGGTGTATAATATATTTACTTGTCAGAGGTCTCTTGTTCAGAGGTGTCTCTGTCAAGTAGTGCGACGAAGTAATTCAGTCGCTTTTTGCAGTCAGGAGTTGTGTAGTCGTTATTCGCGAGATACACTCCTCCATCCCGTATCGTCCATTTGCCTACTGTTGGTCCAGTAAGCTTATTGATGAACGATGCATTGATGGTCACGTTTACCTTATTAAGGCATAACGTGGCCTTCTTTTTGTCGTTGACGCCATCAATGACAATGGCATTAAGGCCATAGCCATCTGCTATGAGTTTCTCGTCGCCTTTTAACAAGTCAACGAGTCTATCATAGTTATCAACGGCCGGAATTTCGTTTCCATCCTTGTCAACACTTCTGCCAACGAAGAACGTCATTACCGCACGATTGCGGTAATCCTCGGGGTCGAGGACCTTCATAATGTCCTCTTTACTGTACCCCGCGTTCGACAATGCCTTTGCAGGCAGTACGCGGGATGCGTATCCGCCCTCATAGGCAATGTCTGCGAAATCGTCAACGGACATGCCGTTTACAAGCGTGCCCATCTTTTTATTCAGCATGAGCCCGCCGTTGAAGTAGTCCCATACTGGGACGGTAGGATTCTCTCCTGCCACCGAAGTGACATTGAAGAATCCAATACTCGTAAGGTAGTCTCTCTTGCTCTTGGCGAGATGAGGCTCCCTTGCCTTAAGCCCGCAAGTGGAATAGATCCACTCGTAGGCGTCGGCGATTGCCATTTCAGCGGCGTGTCTGATTGAGAAGTCTTCTCCAATGGACAAGTCGCGCTGAAGCTCGGCGAGAGTACGAGCCTTGATCTGAGCATTGTTGACTGCATTGTATGCGTCAACGCGGTTCTTCTCAGCAATCTGTGCCCTATCAATTATGTCCTTGGCGAAGATCCTGAAGAAATCGAGAATGTCTCTCGGGATGCCATATCCCGAGGAACTGATGGCCGTGGCACACTCAGCAAGCCAGTTGCCGATAATGCCAACGTCCCTACGCCACTTACGCAGGACGTGTTGTCCGCGGAGGAGTACGTTGTGGCCGAAGTTGCCAACATACTCCATCCACGCCCTGATTTCAGCGGTGTGGAGCACCTTCTCGCAGAAGATGCTCCTTTCCCACGACCACTTCCAGTCGTAGTCAATTGCATCTTTGCAGTCGACATGGTAGTTGGCGGCAGATAACTTTACGATATTATCGTAAGTTACTGCCGAACCAACCTGGCCGCAGTCAAGGCAGAAGGTGTCTGCCATGAACGAATTATCTTCATTCATGTAGACCTTTGCCTTAATTGTGTCTGCTGCCAAAGTCGTAGGCTCAGCGATGTCGCTAAAGTCATTGACAATAGCGTCGCAGACCCACTCACGGCCCTTGATTGCCTTGCCAAGGATGGTAAGGCTATCGTTTGCTTTCTTTATGGTGAAAGCACAAAGCTTATCACCATCGAAGTCGCAACCAGTGAGAACGGCCTTAACTGCCTCCGTTCTCTCGTTCTCGGCGAAGTAAACAACGCCGAGAGAGCAGCGTTCGTCGGCAATGACGTGCAGGCGAGGCTTGTTATTCTCACCTGTCTCAGGGTATCTGATACCCATGAGTTCACGGCCGATTATTTTCATCGTGTCCGGATGCGCGAACACGATATAGTCCTCGACGGACTCAGGGTTGATCTTGCGAGCCCGCATGGCATCAGCCTCACGGGCATCGAAGACGTGGCTCGATGCAATGGGAATTACCCATCCGTTGAAGCCAACACCGACGATGGGAGCATATTTCCCCTTACCATCATCGGGGATCATTGCCTTATGGGCAAGGTTCAACGACGTGAGCGTGGACCCATTGTCCAGGCCAGCCAGCATCTGGACAACGAATCCGCTGTTGGGAGCGGGATGGATTGCTTCCCAGAATCTCTGGGAAGCAATCCGCTTGTAAGCGGTATAGACCTCTCCGGTGAGGTCTATACCGTAGACCCTCTGGAGCTTCAGCAACGCCGACTCCGACAGCGATGCCATGTTCGGTCTGGTCGGGAATTTCTTCACCAACCAGTGATGCTGGCCGTCATGACGGAACGGATCGTGTTTCCACGAATCCGTGTCCATGATGATGGACACCGGCTTAGTGGTATCGCCAAAGTGGCGAATACCGGAGTGGTTGAGGTCGAAGATGTCAACTCCGGCCTCTTTCATAAGGGAGACAAGGGCCGCGAACAGTGCGTTGTTCACGTCCATGTCTCCCTTTGCGGCGGTGTCGCAAAGGCGGCTCTGGTACACACCAGCACCGAGTCCGCACTGAGTGGTGGCGGAGATGCCACCATCGGAGATGTCATAGACATCCCTGTCTACGACAACAATGTGGGCATCGTCGTCGAAGCCCACATTGAGCAGCTCTTCCTTCGCTCCAAGCGCAAGCCCGGAGTATTTAAATACTTTTGCGGTCACCGCGAAGAGTGACCGCTTCATGTCCCTCATCCAACGAGATACGCATATCCGCTGGAGCTGGAAGCTGGTGCAGCCATTGGCCGCAGCCTGCCAAGCTGCTACTTTATCCTTGCGGATAAATATAAGCTTGCCATTCATGCGGCCAGAGCTGGTATACCAACCCGGCACGAAGATTTTGTCCTTCGTGGGATCGAAGTCGATCGTAGTATCCCCATACAGGGATACGAGGCAATGCGGGTGCGGCTTGCCGTCATCACCCTCTTTGGTGATGACGAAATACGGCTTGCCGTACTTGACGACAATGCCGTTTTGAATCGACCGCCGAGTTCTAACCTCGGCAATTTCTCTGCCGAGTTCTTCATCGGCCAGAAGCTCAGCGAACGAGATCTGAATAATCTCGTCATCGGATACACCAGATTCCTGGCATATCTTTGCCATAGCCCCGGACATAAGTGCCCGAGACTTGCCTTTACGGTCGAAGCATCTGTAATAGTGCTTCGTCGTCTTCTTTTCGTCGCCATCATTGCTGGTGACGACGAGCCTTTTCTTCTCGATGTACATGGGTACACCGAGACCCTCAATGAGGGCGATCTTACCGTACAGATGTACGGCGAGGAGCCCAGCCTTCTCCTCATCTTCTGTTGCGTCCAGGACGGTCACTTCGACCATCTTTTCATCGTCCTTGTTGAGGAGCGAGGTGAGGCGGTCGATCGTAAAAGCACGACCGTTTTCGTTCGTAACGGTGATATTGAGCTCACCGTTGATAAAATTTCTGAGGGTTGCGATGGTGATAGTGTTCATTTTGTAATTCCTTTCTTGTCGCTTGTTGCGACCACATTTTTATAAAACCCAATATCAGTCATAAAAGAATATTACAAGACACTAACCAATGTTGTTATGGTTCTGAGCTATCCTGCGGGGGCTTAGCGCATGCGGAAATTGCATTTCACTTGCCAAGCGTTTATGACACAGCTATGCTAAACCGCCATTTCTTATATGAATTGACGTATGGATTTATTTTTTTATATTATTTCGGGCTGCGTGTATACTATTTTTTTAAGTAGATAGTAGCAAACTACTTGACAAATTAATCGTCTTATGATATAATGGTTAAGGGACAGATGAGGAGTGTGCCTCACCTATCCCTATAGCTACACGATATTACTTCTTTTTGCGGATAGTTATATCAACGTAGCCGTCTCTGTGCAATAAGTACATACAACGTACTATATTGCCGAGAGCACCACTGCATACGATTATCATGCCTTGTGCGAAAGCTATGAGTAGTCTTATGCCGAGGATTATGTGCAATGCTGTTTCATGGAACATAAGTAAAGCTACTCCAATTATCAGCACTAATACGGAAAGCACTGTAATAGAAGTAATTGCAATACCTGTTACGAAGAACAGCATTCGCACTTCCTCATCATTCAGACGATTTATTCTGTCACCTCCTTTCAAGAGAATAGAATGTACGTGTATACCATTTTTTAAAAAGTAGATAGTAGCAAACTACTTACGTTTTTCAGCTATGCGCTCGGATTAGCACTAACCATAAAAATAAAAAAACTATTGACTTTTGCAACGACTTGTGATATAATAATCAAAGAGAATGGATGGCTGCGTGTAACAACCATCCACGATCTAGTTATTTTCTGGTCCACCTAAGGATCTTGAAAATAACTTTAGCAATCAATCTCGAAGTGCTCGGAATTGACTTGATCATATTTGGCAAAAACATAATCAGGCAATTCGAAATCTCTCTTGTGTCATCTGTAAACAGATTTGGAAAAAGTATTGGGGTGACAACACTTAATCCGTATGCAGTATACAAACAGCCAGCAATAAAGATAGCGAGCTCTTCGAGATCCCTCTTACCAAGGCGTTGCATTGGACTCACCTCCTTTCAGGATGAATTCGGATACGTTTAAACTGACCTTAAACTGTCTCTGTTTCGGCTCATGCCATCGTCAGCACACAGACTTCTACTGTGTGGACAGAGATAAAAAAATAAGCCCATGTTTATCAAATAAGTCTTTTTTAATAAGACCTATTGACAAACATGGGCTGTTGTGCTATAATAGGAGTGTAGTGGTTGCAACCACTACACTCCTACTGTCACTTATCTTTTGGTTTTTTCGTGAGTGATGACATCATCTAAGATGTCATCAAACTTCACCATCATCGGGAAAAATGCGAACATTATCCCGATAATGACTGATACGACCTTCTGGGCGAGAGTCAGATTCTCGTTCCAGAATGCGGTGATGCTGAAAAGCACCACACCTATGGCTAATGCCTTGAACATCAGCCATCTAAGGATTGCCTTAATGGCAATCCTTAGGACAAGTTTGTTTTCTTTGTTTTTGAGTTTCTGTTTCATGAGAAACCTCTTTCTTGTCCACTTGTAGTTATGTGTACCCTTAATACACTCACTACTCCTTACGAACCAACACAAGAGTGACGGTAGGACTTATTTTTTTGTAAGGTTTTATGCACACGCGGATACTCAGGATTACCGTGTACCAAGTAATCCTCTTGTTCATGTATGTTTTTATTACATCACATGACAAGCGGTAAGCGGTATAGTTTTTAGCTATATGTTGCCCACTCTTACCCGTGGAGGTAGGATACATATAGAGTTAGGGTATAGCATAGCTATACCCCACATGTGTCATTAGCCTTCCTTAGCTACCTTGTAGAAGGTAGCAGAAGCCTTGACCAGTGCGCTTGTGGTGTCCTTGCCATTAATATAATCAATGGCGTCCTTGAACACTTTATTGGCTCTATTACTATAGAGATTACTCTCCATAATCTTCAGGGCAGGCATGTACTTAACGTACATGTCCTTATTCATAAGCCCACGCACGTATGCGTAGACAAGAACGGATCCGCTAAACATACCTACTGCATGAGCTGCCTCATATAGTTCGTATGTTCCTGCCATACTGCTATCACCAATGGTCGTAGCAGCGAAGATGTCGGTCTTGCCTTTCTTTCTTGTTCCACGGAGAGCCTTCTTGGCCTCCTTGACCCAGCGGGCTTTAACGTTAGCAAACTTCATATGTTTACCCTTTCTCTACTCTATGGTGGTGAGCACCTTATATATCCCCTCTGTATTCTTTCATGGTAGGACTTGGGACCCACCCATAGGCACATTAGATACACCTATGCTTACTACTATTCATAGTAAGCATAGGTAAGAGGTAGCTAGGCAATACGCTTAACTACCTCGAGTCTTACTCTTTTTACTATCAGTTTTTTGATAGTAAAAAGAGCTATTAGTATAATAGCTCTGATGGGAAGTGGTAACATTAATCCCATCACAAAGTTCAATACTAAAGTCATTAATATGTTAATGACCTTAGTAGCTATTTTCATAGCTATCCTTCTTTCAACATGCTTCATTTTGTTTTTCTCCTTTATTTTTATTCATTTACATCTAGTCAGTAAAATGAACCCCCAGGGGCTCAATTTTATCGATCCAACCAGATATATTAATACCACCTTCCTCGCAAAAATTTTTATATTTTTTATCTAATTAGGGTTTCACCCAAGCAAAAATTTTTATATTTTTATTAGCATTAAGGGTTTCCATCTGAACAAAAATTTTTTTATTTTTATCCCTATTAAGCTTTCGCTTCTAAGCAAAAAATTTTATATTTTTTGTCTAATTAGATTCTCATCTCCCATAAAAAAATATTTTATATCCATTATCTGCATATTGACAATTATAGAATAACGGCTCAAGAAATTTAGGATTTTACAGATAAGTTACACAAAAATATTGTCAATTTCTTATATAATGTGATATAATGGTATTAAAGATAATTAAGTAATATTATTTCAGACGAATCTCATAAATATGGATTGGAGATATAAACATGGCAACTATTTTTGACACGGCAAAATATATCCTTGAGAAACTTGGCAAAATGAGCACATGGAAACTACAAAAACTTTGCTATTATTCTCAGGCATGGCATTTTACATGGACTGAAAAACCTCTATTTGATGAAGATTTCCAAGCATGGTGTAATGGTCCTGTTTGTCCAGAGCTCTTTCAGTATCACAAGGGTAAATTTATGGTAGTGGATTCAGATATAAAAAAGGGAAGATCTGATGCATTATCGACCGATGAAAAAGATTCTATTGATAGAGTGATAGAAGAATATGGAAGTTTAGAGCCATATGAACTTCGTGAGCAAACACATAGAGAAGATCCTTGGAAAAATGCACGGCACGGACTTACTGATAGTGTTCCATCAGATACTATTATAAGCAAAGAAAGTATGGGAGCATATTACGGAAGTCTATGAGCAAACAAGATAAAAAGATAATACGTAAAAATACATTTCACAGCAAGAAAAATGAAGTATTTAGTGGCAATCAAGCAGCATACGATTACTATAAATATATTAAGGCAATGAATGAACATGAGATTGATGGCATCATTGCGGCTATAAAAAATGCCAGATAAAAATGGCAAAAAATTCAATCCACCTCTTTGATCCGAGTCATCTTTTCTTGACCATCCGCATATACTATTTCAGATAGGGTAATAAATCTCTTAGAAAATAAAAAATATTTTTCGCGACCCCTTGATCAATTCAATTTTATGTGATATAATATTTATGTAGCCGGGAGACATATGTCCTGTCTATAACCAGACACTTTAATGTCTTAAAAAGCTTGGTGTGTCCTACCAATTTAAAGTGGAAATTAAAAAAGTTGGTGTGCCCTACCAAAAAAGTGGGAACAAAAAAGTAAAAGACAATTAACTTTAAATTGTTGGATTATACAAGACCTCGACTTTTCGAGGTCTTATTGCTATATATTAAAAAAATGTAACTTTTTATCATCTGCTTGACAGAATAAATAATGTGTGATATAATGATATTGTAGTAAGGATGCTTGTAATAAATGAGAAATGTCGATTCAATAAAAGATTTGCCTAATTTACTTTATCACGGAACTATATCTATATATTCTGATAGCATAAAGAGCGGCATTAAACTTAATTGTGGGTTAGTTCCATCTGATTTTGGCAATGGCTTTTATACTACAACTTTCAAAAAACAAGCAGAAATTTTTGCTGAGAAAAAAGTAAAGATCCATAATAGAAAGAATAAAAACAATATTGCTGATCCGATTGTTGCGGTATTTGATTTGAATCAAAATATTCTTAATGAATGCTCTGGAATAATTTTTAATACGGAAAATTATAAATGGAAAGAGTTTATATTTAATAACAGAGTCGGAAAAGAACTTGCTATTTCGGATTTTCATAATCTTGATTCTGTTTGTGACTTTGTATATGGAAGTGTAGCTGATTCATTGATAGCTCAGATGATAGAATCATATTGCACCGGGCATATAAATGCAGAATTATTTTTAAAACAACTTAATCCGCTAAATAATGGAGAATCTGATCAATTATCGTTTCATACAATTGATTCACTTAAGTCCATTAAATTAAAATACATATATACAGTAAAAAATGAGGAGAAAATAGTATGTCCAATTTAACTTTACAGTATATTGCCAATTCTATTCATAGACGTTATAATATTGAGCAATCTGAAGCAGAAAGAATATCTGCTAATTCATTTGTTGCGGAGTTATATGATGAATGCTATGATTATATTGAACATTATAGCATTGACTACTGGGCTGATGAAATTATGAAGGATGAAGAAGCTGTAACAACAAATTGAAAATAATAAGTAATAAATATATAGATAAATAACAAGATTATTTATCGCAGCGTTGAAACAGATAACAGGATCGGCTCCTGCATATCTGTGGAGCTTTGAATTAGGGTTAAATAGTTTCCACAGGCCGAAGTAGGTATTGATTATTTATATCTATATAATTTATATCGAAAGAAAATATTAGACTGAAGAGGTCACTCAGAATCTATTATTGATTCTGATTCGTACTATAGAACATTTTCTATGGTACTTAAAAAAATAAAATGGTGATCTGGCACCAATAATAATCTGATGCTCGCTATGAATAGCATAAACATAGCTAGTGGGCTTGTACATTAAGAATCGTAAGATAACAAGATATATTTAATACAGTAGAAAGATAAAATGATAAATGATATATATTATCTCAAGGAACTGTGGTTGGCAGACAACGATAAAACCAGAGAAAAAGAGAAGGAGTGTTTATTGCCGCGGCAATTTGACTCCTTTTTTATTTTTTTCTTCAGAAAATCCTTGACAAATTATTTACATTGTGGTATAATTGAATATGTAGATCAATATTATATCTGTCAAAGGGGTTATATTATGAAGTACTGTGAGAAGTGTAAAAAGGCTTTTATCTCCGAGGACTATAAAATCTGTCCTCATTGTGGATCTGAGCTTGAAGATGTCGAGATTGACGGCGGGAAGGAAGTTGAGGTTAAAACCGAAAACAATGTGGCAATGACAGAGGCAAATAGTTCAGAGAAAACTGAAACTGCTCCATCTGAAGCAAAAACTATGGATGGTGAAAAGAAAAGGTCCAGAGGAGTCATATGCATTCTTGCATGTCTTCTACTTATCGGTGCTTCTCTTGCCGTATGGAATCTCGATGACTTCAAAGATCTGCGTCGTGATAAAAAACGTGGCGTTGACGATACATATTATGGTCGTTCCAAAATTTCTGGTGCTGTTACCGTAAATAAGGGAAGTGAAATGCTCACAAAGTACTGCTATGTACCTGTGACGATCATGTCTATAGGTGCATTTATTTGTTTCTGTATAGGTGTTTCTGACTTAAGAAATTACATGGAAACAACTCCATCTGATGAAAGCGGTTCAAATAACAATCCCAGCTCTGACGACGACAAAAAACCGAATTAATTTTAACACTGATAGTTTATATATCCAACACTTATTTCAGCGTTAGATCGGTGTTGAAATAATATTAGAATCAGTGTTAGCACATTTTCTTAGCGATTTTGTGATTCTGCTGCACATTTTTGCAGGGAATTATATAGTAATAATATTTTGACTTCACGGAACAGTTCATAGAATATTTACATTGTATTTTACAGATACTGTTGACATTCTTGAGGATATGCGATATAATATTATTGCATTCTGATTATATCACATCATCTAAGCGGTACTCCTCTACCATCGACATGAGTCGACAAAATGAGGACCTAAAAAAGCGGTGCATCCTTACCATGAAGTAGGACCTAAAAAAGCGGTACGTCTCCACCACAAAGTGAGAACCTAAAAACGGGGGCATTTACGCCCCCGTATTTTTATTTTGGTATAAGTCAAGAAAGAACAGGTTATTATGCTCGATTTTTATTATATTGATAATGCGTATATTCAATATCTACGTACATACGATACACAAGTTTCTTATAATAAGAATGAAAAACGCCCATATATCGGCATAGTATTTTATATAAATGGAATTGAATATTATGCTCCATTGTCTTCTCCTAAACCGAAGCATAAGACAATGAAAAACTCAAAAGATTTGAGAAAAATAAATGGAGGACAGTACGGAGTAATAAACTTCAATAATATGATACCTGTTTCTCAAGGATCACTCATTCACATTGACATAAATTCATGGCCTGATCCAAAGCATAGAAGGTTTCTGCAAAAACAATACTTTGCGATCCAAGCCGATTATCACAATATTATCAAAACAGCAAATGAATTATATCAGTTAGTCACGGCGCCAGACGACAAGTTAACCGGTTATGAGTTAACAGTAAAGCAACGCTGTTGCAACTTTGCATTACTTGAATCTATTTACCTTGGATACAAATAAGCATATCCACTTAGTAATAAATAGAACAACAGAACCCGGCGCGCTTCTTGTCCCTCTTAACTTGTTTTTTAGAGAGGACTAGCGGACCATGCCGGGTCTTTTTTATTTTTATGCTCTTGACTTTTTAAAATAAATGTGGTATACTATATATAACCAAGAAAAATGAGAAAGGTATTACTAATGATAAATCGTATAAGTCAATTGGCTCCAGAAAAGGACCTTAAAAAATATTATATCAGAGACGCACTCGGCGTCTTTGCCAGATTTGCTAATGAAAAAGTTGGAACTATGCTTGATGGAGAGTATAGATTCGACGAAGGCACCAAAAAGATAATGGAAGAATATCATCTTGAAGACAATGATGGCTGGACACTTATCAATGTGTATTTAGGCAAGATTTTTGCAAGGCATCCTGGCTTTGTTTCAAAAGAAACTGAAGATATAATAAACAAAATAATTGCTATTTCACTTTTATGCGTCTCATTTGAAAATTCCGCAGAAAAGCAAGAAAAGGTTAATGAGTTACAAGCCGCAATCAAAAAATACACAAAAACAATTAAGATAGATACTTTCTCTGATGATGTGGAGTCTATATTGTATTCATGCGATAATAATAGCTTTATGATTCATTCTATAATGACTACTATTATCTGCATGATACTTAATGAGTATACTCCTTATGATATATGTTATTTCAATGAGAAGAGAAAGCCTGTGTATTATTATTGTGAAGTAAGGAGATGTTCTTTAACTTGCTGTGACTTTAGAGAAGTGTCATTGGAGCAAAGTGCCACGATGTCAAAAAGCATTGACTTTATCATAAATAATTTTGATGAAAAGAAAAGGCGCGAATATGGGTCGCCTGAAAACTTCAACATTGCATTCAGCAATAAAATGCTATCGGATATAAATACCGAATATGGTAGCAGATGCTTCGTATTAGAGAAGTATGTATCTGATAATAGCAAGAAGTCCAGCAATAGCAAAAACTTAGCAAAATGGGATAGTATGGGCGAAGATTTAAATGATATGGCAATTATCATGTGTGCCAAATATCTTGATAATACTATTCGTCTCTTACAGTTTACAGGCATAGACAATAAAAACGAATATGTAATTCGTGATCTTGAAGAAAACAGAATGAAACTATTCTTGGATTTGAATGATGATTCTGTATCTAATAATCCTGTTTACGAAATATATTACAGGTATTGTGCCAGTCGGTTATTCAAGTATAGTATTGACATTACAAAAAGAAGAAGATTGTTTACGCATGGCGTGAACATTACATATAGTCCCAAAGGTAAATTCAATGGCATTCCTTTTAACTATTATGTATGTGAATACATATATAAAAATAAGCTTAGGATATATATCCGTGTACATAACAAATATGTAAACAGATATTTTATCCTGACTGAAGGGCGCTGTGATTACCCATTATTATGTTATAACGGATATGAGTTTGCCGCTTTGCTTATCGCTTGTGCTCTGATAGGTATAGACGATATTATTGGGTATATCAAGAAAACATATATGGATTATTATAACGATGTAGTCAAAAAATCTGGTGGATTTTCTGTAAATATCGTTGATGATAATGGAAATGTTGTTGGAGATAGTCATTCAATAATAACTCATAACTGTCTTGAATATGCCGGTGTTCTTATTGACATGTTAGATGAGATCTATGGGCAGCTTGATTTGAATCAGAAGAGCTCTGATGGCAAGTCATCTAAAACTATCAGCATCTCTGAGACGTATACTGAAGAGATTCATCTGAGTCCATTTATAAGAAGATTACCTGCCGGACAGAAGGTATCGGATAATGCCCTGGATCTTGCTCATAGACTAAAAGTTAATCTGCCCGATGGCTATACTATTGTGGAAGAGCATAGTAGGGAAGTCAGAAAGAAGGCAAAATAAACAAAATCGGTGTTTGCAATTTGTTGCAAATGCCGATTTTTCGTATATCCTATTGACAAATGGAATTATTGGTGATATAATAAATTATGATAATGATATATAGCGATAAATGAATTTTCTCATTCGTTATTCTCTATGTTTTCATTACAAATAAATATGTATACGATGCAGATTCCAATTAGTTCAGAGATTTACGAATAAAATTCGCGCGTGAATATCGCCATGTTGATGTTCACAATCATTTACAGTCAATATGGAAAGTCAGCAGGATGCTGTGTGCCATAAACTGGTTTATGTTTGCATAAATTTGATAAGTTTTCCCAAATTATAATTTTGCTCGTTTAGCTGTCGGATATTATTTGATTTGATAATCTAAATGTGTCCAATGTAATCTATTGAACTATTGAAAGCTTTGAGTTATTAGCCAAAGTTATATAATGTCTCCTCCGCTAAACAAAGGGATTTCTTAGAAATGAATTCCTAGGTTTACTTGTTCAAATGTCTTAGCTAAGTCAATTACGGGTTTTTTGAATAGGTTTCCCAACATAAAACAGGAGGGATCCCTTGGAATCATTTCCAACACATATAATACAGCAGCCCCCACGCATAGATCGTATACATATTTTGCTTGTGGAGTTTTTATGCCATATATAACTATTCCATCATCAGAATATCATATAGACAATAAAACATCTTATACTAATATAATAGAGTATATTGCTCGAAATTATCAAGCTAGTACTATAACGCAGACATATTATGTTAATAATATTTTTTGCAATACAGTAGATGCTAATAATAAGAAAGAGAATGTATCATCGTTTGTTGATATATTATTATCTTATAAAAACGAGCATGAAAACCTGTATTCTGCAAAGAGGGAATCATTGTACCAGTCATTCACAATACCCAAGAAAAATGGCGGTTTTCGTACAATAAATGCACCGCATGAGCAACTGAAGTCTGCGCTCGATGCATTAAAGGATATATTTGAAAAGTATTTTTATATCCTTCCGCATCAATCAGCATATGCATATACAGCCCATCGGAATGCTTATGTTTGCCTTCAACAACACCAATTAAATAATAGCAAGTGGTTTACAAAATTTGATTTTTCTGATTTTTTTGGCAACATTACAAAGCATTTCGCTATTAACATGATGAAGCTTATATTCCCATTAAATGACCTGCTATTGGGACACGACAATCAGTTAAAGCTATTTGATGATGTTATCGACATATGTTTCTTAAACAATAGTTTACCACAAGGCTCTCCGACATCTCCGATGATCAGTAATATTGTTATGATTCCGATTGACTATTGTATAGATAAATATTTGAGAGATAACTATAATTGTATGCAATTTGTTTATACAAGATATGCAGACGATATAATTATATCTTCTCCGGTCAAATTCAATTACCTGCAAATTCAAAAAGACATCGTTTCAATTCTTAAAAAATTCCATGCTCCATTTACTCTTAATTATGATAAAACTCGATATGGATCTTCTTATGGAAGTAATTGGAATCTTGGCTTAATGTTGAATAGAGACAATAAAATAACAATAGGATACAAAAACAAGAAGTTTTTTAAGGCAAAAATCAATAATTATATTTATGATAAAGCCAGACATATAAAATGGGAAAAGCATGATGTCGAAGTTTTAGCTGGCTTAATTTCATATTATAAAATGGTTGAAAAGGATTATATCTCATATATTATAAATCATTATAATGCTAAGTATAATGTTAATATTGCTGATATGATCTATAATGATTTACATGATCGGAGTGGCTGATATTGAAAAAATATTCATGTAGCTATAATGGCATAAATCCCAATTTTGTTATTTCAGAGTTCGTGTCTGATAAGAATATTGATAAAACCCTCTCTGGTATACTTGATATATTGTCAAATATCCTTATGAGAGGCGTTCCGACATTCCCATCAGAATATCTTGTTAAGAATATTGGTAGTCCATCAGAGTATAAGAACACCGTATACTCTTTCAAAGATAGCAGCGATCTTTGTTGGAACAATACAATAAAAGGCGGCACAACTAATCCTGCCATCTCATTTTACGAATACTTCAAAAAATGTTATAATAGCCAATATTCATATTTTCTTCCAGAATGCCCGATGGAGGATATTATCGGCAGTATCTCTGAGCAGAATGAAAAAATCATAAAGAACTCAAGCGTTGACTTTTACAGCCCGTTTCATAAGATTGTTGTTGAGATAGATGGCTCTCAGCACGAAGAGGCAGCGCAAAAATCTTTGGATAATGCTCGCGACGTTTTATTAAAAAAAGCCGGGTGCACAATACAAAGAATACCTACAACAGCCAAAAACAAGTTAGAGCTGTTTACAAAATTATTTACGGCAATACGGGATATATATCCGTCTTTCAGCAGATTCATCATTGATAGTGATCATATATCTGATTCTGACATTAAGTATATGCTTATTATCAGATTTCAGGTTGCAATTGTTGAGTTGCTGCGACATGGTATTCTAGGAGCCAATAATAACTATACTATCAGAATTCTTGGAGGCCAAGATAATGATAGCCTTTTAAGTGCTGCCAAAATTGCATATAAAGATGTGAGGATCTGGATAGAAAATCTTTATATACTTAATGGTGATAAGGAGTCTTTGCCCACAATCACTTTTATCTGTGATGACTCTAAAAAACATGACATTATTATTGATATAGATTGCCTGTCTCATTATGATGAGAATGCCTTTACTGATTCAGACAAATATATCTATATAAGAAACGATTACTTTATATACAACAGATTCGCTCCATCAGAACCTGGTATTTTTGCGTATTCTAAGAATTACTACAGTGTCTATTCGAATAATTTCAGATTTAATAAAATTTCGATAAATGACACCAATAAGGTCAACGCACTGAGATTCTTCCTGAAAAATATATTCATGTTTGATGATTTTCGCCCAAAGCAGGCAGAGATCATCGCATCTACTTTGGATCCTGATAATGGCACAATAGGATTACTCCCAACCGGTAGTGGTAAATCCATATGTTATCAGCTTGCCGGTATGCTGACACCTGGCATAACTATGGTCATTGCACCATTGGTAGTTCTGATGCGAGACCAGTGCGACAATCTATATAATCGAAGCAATATAAATGCTTATGACATAAATGGCAATAAGTCTGATTTTTTTGAATTGTATGGCAATAAAAACATAGACCATGCAAATAAAAAAAATATCAGAATGATTCCATATGCTAAAACATTGTATATTTCTCCGGAAAGATTCTTTAATGAAGACTTCCTTATTGTTTTTGATTCTTTGATAAAAGATCTTGGAGAGGTTGTTGTCGACGAAGTACATTGTTTGTCAGAATGGGGACATGACTTCAGAACATCATATTTGATGCTATTTAAATTTCTCAGAGCTGCAAACATAGGTGCTAAGACATTATTGATAGGAACATCTGCCACGTCGTCTCCAAGAGTCACAAATGACATAATAAAAGAGTTTGAGAGTGTCAAGGAAAGAGTCAATGTAGTAAAAGGACAATCTCTTACAAGAAAAGAATTGACTTTTGAGGTTATCAAAGATAAGGCTTTATTCGATAGTGGCGACAAATATTCAAGTGAGGCATCTTTCAGTTCCTCTTTGAATATTCTGAAAAAAATATATAAGAATGATGCTGCTTCCCATAATAAAATGCTCGTCTTCGCAGCATATGCTAAGAGCATAAATAGTATAAAGCTCAAGTTACAGCAGCAGGGTGAATCTGAAGACTATCTGGTTGGAACATATGTAGGCAATAATGCCGACGATAAGTATAGCAAGACATTTGAGCAAATAAACGAGGAAAAAGCCATCACATACAATCAGTTCAAAACTGGTCAGATAGGATGCCTTGTTGCCACAAAAGCTTTTGGTATGGGCGTAGACATTCCTGATATAAGACAGACGGTACATATAGATCTGGCTAGTTCTGTAGAAAGTATGTATCAGGAAATGGGTAGAGCCGGGCGCGATGGAAAACCATCAACTTGTACTGTCGTATATTGCAGCACACCTGAATTAGAGACAAAAATCACAGCACTGGAAAACAGTAACAATGTATGTCTTGACGGAGAGGATAGCCGTCAATATGGTCCGATTGGCAAGCAGTTATTCTTAATGTACATGAATAACTATGCCCCTCAAAAAGAATGTGATTTTATTTGCAAAAAATTGATTCCGTATCTTCAGAGCTGTGGAGGAACATTTAATCTCTATAAGATAGGTCAATCAATAAGGATGATAGACGATAAGCTAAAAAAGGGGATAACAAAATGGGATAGCTATGGTACGTGTATTGACCAGTCCTTGTACAAGCTTTTCATTTTAGGTATGATTCCTCTGTGGGGGCTTAAGTACAGTGGTAACATAGAGAATCCTGCGTATACTGGCGCGACTGTTACCATCGATCTTGATGAAGCCGTTTATCGTCTTGAACATTATATCCAGCAATTTGATTTCGAGTATAAATACGAGAAACACCAAACAGAAAAAACGCTTGAAAAAATTGTGTTTGAGCTATGCAAATGGAATTATGACAACTACATAACCTATCGATTCAAGTCTCTTTTCACGTTACATGAAATGGTCAACTCGTTTACTGATTCTGACTCATTTATGCAGCGTATCGAGAATTATTTCAAAGACAGTACTTCTCTGGACAAGATGATTTCCAAGCCGGAAGACCTCCAGTGGCTGAATGTCTTGTTACTCGATCCATCTGTATTACATGACCAATTGCAGCGTTACGTTGCTGATTATCACTCGAATCCGATTGTAAGATATGTCGATGGAATAACGTCTGTACGCATTGCGTTGGCACATGACGAAAAAATTCCGTCCAGATACCTTGAGGATGTTGCATCTGGTATAACTTACTTCTCATCTGTCGGCAATAAAATTATATCCGATGTGCTGAACAAAACCTTCTACGCAGTTTCTGTCGATTCGTCAAGAGTCGTACTCGCTATGCTTTTCGATAAATTCAATAAGAATATGATCAATGACTCTTGGGGACTTAAAGCTGAGTTATCTAAGATGAATGTTATGTCATCTGAAGAATTCGATGAGACTGTTCAGTATTATAAGGTCAATGACGCCCTTATGAAACTTAAATCCACGATAAAAGCGTTCAATAATGGAGGTAAAGCTATATGGTAAATGATATAGACAAAAAAATCGAAGCTCTTATATCTGACATCGAAGGATTAAGAAAACAATATGATAGTGCCATCAAGGCTAAAGAAGAAGAATACGCTAAGTTGGTTAAAAGGACCGCTGATTTAAATTCTTCTATTGATTCTCTTATGGCGTCAATATCAGATAAGTCTAAGGCTGCTGATAAGCAGTTATTAGATATAATAGATATGAGTAAGACTCTTGACGATATTATAAAGAACAATGCTCGTTCTGTCGAAACCGCCAAAAAACAAAAGACTGACATAGAAAATACTTTCACTAAAATTAGATCTGATACTGACGATATTGGCAAAAGAGTATCTACGATGAAATCCTATTCTGACGATATTAGGCGTCAAATGGATGTAATAAAGAAAGAACAAGAAGAACTCGAAAAGAAACAGATCTCTATCAAAAACAAGAGTGAAGACACTATCGCAAATCTGGAAAAAGCAGAGACCGCTTATAAGAGTAAGGCGAATTCTGTCGATGTGGAATTTGCCAAAGGAATGAGTAAGATTAAAAGTCTGTCTGATTCAGTTGACAAGATCCAGAATAGCCAGATCGCAAACTATAATGTGGCGACTGATGAAGCCAAAAACCACTGGGAAGAAGCCATAATTGAGATAATCAATAATAATATGGAAATTGTAGAAATGAAGGAAGGTATGTTCAAGAAAAGATTCGTTCTTACCAAAAAATAATGATATGCAGGAAATGCATTATGATAAATGGCTCGTAATGATCTTCATTTCGATGTTGTATAATCAACCGACATTCAATAGTAATAATATAGGTGATAAACTTATAAAATATAGGTTTATCACCTATATTTTTTTATTTTTAGAGAGGAAAATAAAAATGGCTACAATTAAAATAAATAACTCAATAGAAGTTAAGGGAAAAGTTTCATTCACTCATTCTGCTTATCTGAACAAAGAAAAACAGCAATGGGAAGACAATGGCGTAGAAGGCACGCTTGTTACGCATCAGTATCTTGATGATATTCATTCAATAGAAACTGATAGATTCTTATTGCGTGATTGTACAGTGTATGTAGAAGCTTTTGGCAGCGACGATTTCGATATAACATATAAGTTTATTGCTGAGAGTTGTGTAGTTAAAGACGATCCATTGCCTAAAGAAGAGATTCAAAAAATTGAAGATAAGAAATATGCTTATGAGAAAACCAATAAGTTCTTATATGGTATATCTGAAGATGAATACGAATAATACATATGGCAGAGATAAATACGAATACATATTCTGCCGCTAATGATGACGACGATAACTATTATGACCTTATGACTCCGATTGACATTGAAGAGGCAGAAGAAAAAGAGAAAGCAGATAAGGCTATTGCCAAAAGAGAAGAATTAGAAAAGTCATTGTCATCTCAGCAGAATATATGGGGATATAGCAGTTTAGGGATTGAGGCGCGGAAAGCCGCCATGACTATGCTTAGTACAAAGACTGGATTATATAGCAGAATCCCTCTCGTATGTAAAGGTAAGTCATGTCCTTATATTGAAAGCTGCGGCTTAAATAAATACGACTTAACTCCTGTTGGAGAATATTGTCCACTAGAAACCGCTCAGATAGAAATGAGTGTACAGAAGTATGTCAATGAGTTTGAAATATCAAATGATGACTTCACTGATCAGAATATACTCAGAGAGATAGTTAATCTTGAAATCATGATGGAAAGGTGTAAATCTCTTATGGCTAAAGAACAGAATCCCATTATTGAAGTTGTGACTAATATAACTCAAGAGGGCGAGCAATTCACTCATCCAGAAGTTAGTAAGGCTTTTGAAATGTATGAGCGTTGTCAGAAACAGCATTCATCATTACTCAATCTTATGAATGCTACTCGTAAGGACAAAGCGGAGACTGGTGCCGGAGCTGGTGGCAATCTCATTTCTGATATTTTCAGTAAACTAAATACCATTGAAGAAAACGGTGGATTCGTCGAGCCGCAAAATAATCAAAATACAACTTATGTTTATTGCGATAGCAATAATCAAGAAGATACAAATACAGATAAAGGAATGTGATACAATATGTCAGCAGCTACATCTTTTCAGAATTTTTTGAAGAGCAATGAAGCTATAAATAAACTTGCCAGTACAGAAGCGGCTAAGGGAATTTTTGATGGCATTGAAAACGTACTGTCAAGAGGCAAAGGTGAAGGCGCGGAAAAACTGACTGATGCTATTATAAGAGCTCATCATAAAGGAAATGCTATGGAGAATGGTATCAGTGCTGCACGTGTAGCCGGATCAATCTTTGGCGTATCAACTGCATACAGATTAGCGTCAGGCGGCGGTATTTATAAAGATAGAAATGGCAATACGAATGTCGCCGGGATACCATTTATCTGATATGGCACGTAAAAGTAAGAAGTCAGATAATAATAAATTCTTAATATCAGTAAAAAAAGAGATCAAATTTCTTGACGTAGCCCTTGTTTCATTATTTATCTTTATGATTATATTTACGGTATATCATTCTATCATGGTATACCGTACTATGTATGAGCCATCATCACTTATAGTCGGTGTTTTTGGATTCTGTGGTTTTGAATGTGGATGTATGGCTGGAATCACAAAGAGAAAAATGACTCTTAAGGATATTGAATATCAAGAGTATAATAAAAAATATGATCCGCATGAACAAGAGCCTACTGATATTAAGGAAATAACAAGTGAAGATTTGCCGCAAAATCAAATTAAAATTGATTCTATAAAGGATGAGAATATAGATGCCAAGTAATTTTGGACCGCCTAAATGGAATCATCAGATGCCTGGTATAGGCTCAGTATCTAATATAGGCGGCAACTTAAAAGCTGCTTTCATGACCGGATTTACCGGAAGTGCTCACTATGAAGATAAAAACGGCATAATACGCAGTAGATTCTCTCCAACAAATGGAGGATTTCGTGGCACGCTTGCAAACTTCAGTACTGATAAGGAAACTGGTAAGGCTTATTGGAATCCTGGTTTATCTGTTGGCGGTACACTTACTGCTGGATATGGTGCTGCCGGTGGGGCAATGGCAGGAGCTGCAAGTGGAGCTGTTTTAAGCAACTTTCTCGAAGGTGGCAATATGGTCAAAGGTGCTATTGCCGGAGCTGCTGTTGGCGGTGCCGCATTAGTGTCTGCTCCATTCGTTGTCGGAGCCGCAGCAAAAGGCGTAGTAAGTGTCCTCCAGAATTCTGATAAGATTTTTGCC
>ERZ808277.85-NODE-85-length-50268-cov-7.056718_pt1 | contig 50268 bp, 50 predicted proteins | sample MGYA00521240_ERZ808277 | MGnify/ENA primary metagenome ERZ808277 (study PRJEB31516, sample SAMN03275599) | gut metagenome | biome: mammalia-associated habitat; material: feces | host: Papio cynocephalus | place: Kenya | collected 2012-07-17 ... | reverse complement strand
TAGGAGGAGTTATGGCGGCGGTATTGTTTTTGATATTTATTCTGATTTTGATTTACAAGAATAGGCATAGCTGATGAGCTGTGTCGGTTTTTATCCTTGCTTTGTATGAGAACATCATGTGAGACTTGCCGGACAAATGAGTAATGGTCTAGCTAGGCTGCAATCTGGGGGTGTTTTCTATGAGGATCGCTTATAGAGAATTCCCCCTCTTTTTTTTGCAAAAAATACTTTGAGCAAAAATTTAAAAAGAATGATACAAAGTATTGACATCTTAAAATTGCCGTGATATAATGTGGGTGATCGGTGATAGCCGATTAAAAATTTTCAAAGGGAGGAAATAGGATTTGTCGAATAAATCCGCTACATATGAGAATTGAAGATAGACCCCAACGAAGTTATACCAATGAAGAATGGCAAAGTGATTTTGTAGCCATGAAAGCCAAAGTTAAACAAGTGAGAAAAGCCAGTCAAATGAATGTTATCCCTGATACGAGGGGCAGGAATGATAAATATTACGGCAAAACTCAGTATCAATGCTATTGCAGTTTCATCAACGATATTTTGAAGACGCTCCGCCAAGGCAAGAAAGATTATTGCTATACTTTTTATCAGGTCGAAGAGCTGCTCAAGTTTGAACATGATAGACTTACGGCAAAATGGCTTCCTGAATTGCGTTGTTTTTTACTCACTTTACAGGAATAATACAAATTATTTACACTGACAAAGGAGCGATTGTTTGGAGCAAAAAAGCGTACATAGATTCATCTACAAACTTGAGAGCAAGCAGCTCAAGAAAGCTAATTGGAAATTAAACTTACCGCTGAAGACGGCGATGAAAACCTGTCCTGAAAACATTGTTTCCCTGAACGATAGTCAGTGCCTTCGGTTCATAGACGAAATAAACGGCGTTGAAGATATCAACGGGAAAGTTCGGGCGGTTCAACGAAAAATTCGTGGGCTCAAGAAGGAGCCTAAAACACAAACGACAAAAGCGCTTATCAACAGTTATTACGAGACTTTGTATGAGCTACAGTTTCAGAAAGACTACTTGTGCGTGATAATGGCGAGCGAAAAAGACTATGACCGAGCCAACGAAGGCTTTTCAGTTAACTTCGGTGAGGTTGATGGCAAAGAGTGCATCGTACATTACCGACGGTTTCTTGGCACTAACGGCGGAATCAAAAATTCGACCATTGTTTACGTCAACGAGGAAATTTACCCTGAGTTAAAAAAGAGGCTTGATAACGGGCGCAATAAGCAGGCAAAGCTTGTCCCTGCAAAACTTGAAGCTTATCAGGCGTTGATTTGCAGCGGTTCAACTCCCCTGCCTGAGCCAAAAGGTTTTATCGTGGTTCATGACTGCGTTACAAAATTCAAAGAGGACGTAATCAAGATAACGGACGAGGCCGAGGGCGAACCCGTTCTTACATACGAAGATAATTTTGAGATTGAGCACGATGACTCCGATGGATTCGGATTGATGCTCCCCTCTTACTCGCGACGGGTTAACGAATATCTGACGGGCGACGGTGAACATGAGCTATCGGGAATGAATTCGCGGACTGCGTGGCTGAAGGGCATGATTTACACCTTTGATTTCATTGAGTTCGCTGAAAAGGTTGCAGGTACTTATGAGATTGTTGACGTTTGGGGTGACAAAAGGGATATCCGCGATGCAGAGGTCATTCTCACTGAGTCTCAATTAAAGCTCTGGGATTCTTATGAAAGTTGGGAAGATTATTATCGCAACTGTAAGGAAAACCATTATGAGTTTGCCACACCTAAGATAACGCCTCAAGAACTTGAAGGGGTAAGAGATACAAATTATCAGTTTCTTCAAAGCTATGAGTTTACCGATGATGAGATAAGAGAACTGTGCCAGCCGACAGTTGATGAGATTAAAGAGGTTATCGGACTGGATTACCGTAAAAGCCTCGCTTTCCTTGCAGGGTTTGGACTGAATGAAAAGAATGTTCTCGGCGACCACCTCGATAGCTACGTCAAGGCGTTAATGATTGAACCCAAGCTTATTAATGACCCTTTCATCAGGCGCAAGATTTACAACATGATTCGCAAACGAATTGAGATGGGTGAACGCGGGGCGATAAGGATTGACGCAAACTTCGCCATGATTGGCGGCGACCCATATGCTCTTATGCAGAGTATTTTTAAGCTACCTGTCACAGGATTGCTTAAAAAGGGAGAAATTTATCATAAATACTGGCTCGACAAAGGGGCTGACGAGATTGTTTGTTTTCGGGCTCCGATGACGTGTGCGAATAACGTAAGAAAACTGAAATTGTGCAAATCTGACGATGCTGCATATTGGTTCAGATACATAAAAACTGCCGCGCTGCTCAACGCATGGGACACAACTTGCGAGGCAATGAACGGTGCGGACAAGGATAAATTACAAGACTGTCCTTGTAAAACTTGGCTAACCTGAAAATTCAGGGTGTACATTTTGCGAATAGCAGCGGTAGGAAATGACTGTTAAAAAGTGTGCTAACGGGGAAGGGTTTGAATTCAACCCAATCGCCGTGCTAAATTCACCTTTCGGTGATAAATGTGGAACGACTAATGAAAGCGCGGACGTGCGAGAAATACGGCGCCATGCAGTGAGTAAAGTACCCTCAAGATGAAATGCTTGAGCCGGGAAAAGCCAAGGCTTGCAATTCGGTAACAGAAAAGCAAGCATGATATAGTCTAATCCGTCTGTTAAGTCAGAGTTAAAGTACCGTGAAAACGGCGGTAGAAATGGGCGACACATTTATGTGTACAGACAATCCCATTCTTTTGAAGAATACCAAGAATCTCAGAACGATTGTTTGTGTACAGAGGAAAGCAGAAAAAGTAATACCGACAGAGGAAGATATCATCAAAGCAAATAAGCTTGCGTTCAATGATGACATTGGCGTAATAACAAATCATGTAACAAGCATGTTCGATGTTCAAGCCGGATTTGAAAAAGGCAGCAAAGAATACGAAGTGCTTAGTTACAGAATAATGTGCGGGCAGCACTACCAACAAAATTCGATTAACGATTAGTCGCGCTATGCGGTGACGCATAGATGAAAATAAGGTGAACCAATACATATTGGGTGTCAGTTGAACGTAAAGGAGTCATAGGAAATGATGATTAGTCAACTGGCTAACTGGGAAAATCTAAGGGTTATGAGCAATAAAACCTATGATAATCCAGTGCCGAGCCGAGGTAGCGATACTTCGGAGGGTCAAACGACTAAAACATACCCTCTCTCTGAGAGGATGAAGTTTATATTATGGCGGCGAAATTCCGCCATGAGAAGTGCCTTACATCTCTTTAGCCGAGAGATGAAGATATAGTCTATTCCCCTATTAAATATCGGGAAACCGAGGGTAGAACAAAAGAGATCGTGCTAAGGGCATAATTGCCAAACCAATGCCATCGTATTGGCATACTTTAAAGGATTGCAAATCCAAACCCGAAGATGACGAAGAAACCAAAGAATTAAAAGATTTCAATCACAGAATAGCGGCGGCTAAAAAGCCGTATTTCATGACATATGTGTATCCCCGCTTGAGGACAGAAAATCTGCAATACGAGAAAAATTGTTTGAGAAAACTGAGGAGTAAGTTTTACAAAAACAAGCCTATAGAAATGAATGATTTCTATGCTTATGATACGCCGGAATATAACGTAGGTAGGGATCTTGAATATTATTCGGGACTGCTGCCGACAGGAAATAACGCTTGCACAGTCAATCGAATCTCATGGTTTTTTGAAAATGAATTCAAAGGCTGTTTGAGCAATCTTGCTTCAAGGCTTAATGCAGGACAGGCGTTTAATTATGAAATTTTAAAAAGCCAAGTAGCTTATGCCAAGTCAACTTACAACTCAATATATGACCTGTTCTTAGAATACATCCAAAAGACAGAGAGATTGATTCAGAGGGCTCGAACCGAGAAGATAGACAATTTTGCAACGAAGGTTAAATTCACACAGCTTGCGGAGTTTTTCAAAACGGAATGTTTTAAGGTCTGCCCGAACGAAAAACAGCTTTGCGATATTGTCATAGATATTTGCTACGGAAATGAAAGATATAAACAATTCGCATGGGACGTTTGTTCCGAGGTTATCATTCAAAACCTTCTTGAAAAGCATGATAGGATTATTAGATTTCCTGCGTTATCTGATGAGGACGAGGACTTTGTTTATTGCGGCAGGAAATTCAAAATGAAGGAAATGACAGTTGAGGAGGCAACAGAATGATTATTTTAAACGAGAGAGAATACGCAGAAAAGTGTCTTAGAGAAAAACCTGTAGTAGACAAGCCGTTTGAAAACATTTCGATTATTGCAAGATATTACTATTGGGTCTGCGGTTACAGGAAGAAAAAGATATATAGCCTTTTGTTGGAATACTTGAAAGAAACTTACCCCAGATACGAGCTTAACGAGATGTACTGGTTGGAAATGCTTGAAAAGGTGGCGCAAAAGGCCAAGTCATATAATCTGCTTGAGACTTCGGGGGTACGAATTACAAAAAGTGAAATGGAAACAATTCGCAGCATAGGCAAAAAGGTTTACGAAAGGCTTGCTTTCACGTTCCTTTGTCTTGCGAAACTTAATAACTTGAAGAACCCGAACAACCATTCATGGGTTTTTCAAAGCAGAAAAGAGATATATGACTGTGCAAGGATAAACTGTTCGACGGCAGAACAGGACTGGAAAATTGGTTATCTCGCTGATATCGGTCTTTTGAAAATGGCGGAGCGAATAGACAACCTAAATTTGCAGGTCACGTTTATTAATGAAGATGACGAGGTTGAATTGTTTGTATCTGATTTTAGGGAACTTGGATATGAATACCTCAAGTATTGCGGAGAGAATTATATTCGATGCGAAGAATGTAGCGTCCTTATTAAAGGCAACAAAAACGGAACAAAAAAATACTGCAAGAATTGCGCGGGGTTCACGCCGATTGTTACCAAAAAAGTTGTTTGCATTGACTGTGGACAAACCTTTGAGGTCGGCGCAAAAAACAATAGATCTGTTCGCTGCCCTGCTTGTTATGACGAATATAGACGCAAAAAAAAGTTAGAAACTCAAAGGTTAAGACGGGCAACTTGACAAATGAAGTCAGAACAAATAAAAGATGATTTTCGCAAAAGTGCTCTGAACGGCACTTTTAAGTATGAGAGATTGGTACTTTTCAGAGGGATTAAAAAAAGCCCGTTTTCCTTTAATGAAGGGAGATATACCCTTCACCCCTCTCATTTCTTTATCTTTCTCTTTTCGGTTGCACCGACGAAGCAAAAGCCGCGTCGGTGCCATCATGCAAATGTAGCTCAATCGGTAGAGCAGCTGATTTGTACTCAGCAGGTTGTGGGTTCGATGCCTATCATTTGCTCCACATAGCCTTTGGGCTAAATTTTTAGTAAAGGTTGATTTTTTTATGAGAGAAATTAGTAAAAAAGAAATGGAAACGCTTGTTAATGAGAAAATTATCATTAACACGAATGAGGGGTATAAAAACAAGTTCGGCAACGAAATTGGTTTTTACCGCACCCGAAACAAAAGATACATCGAAGATAAGTATGTAGACATTGCCCGTAGACTCAAATAACGAGGTTTCCTATGGCAAAGAAAAAGTTAAAGGAAAACGGCATATTCTTCACGGGAAAGTCCTCTGATGACGTTACCGGTTCGCAGTATTACATAAGATTCGGAGAAACCAAGTGCTTGCTTGAATGCGGACTTCACCAGTCGCAGAGCAACGATTATTTGGATTCCTATAAGGAGAATTCAAAGAAATTTATGTTCAAGCCGTCGGAGCTGGATTTTGTGTTTATCAATCACGCACATATAGACCATTGCGGTCTTGTTCCGAGACTTGTGCAAAAAGGTTTCAGAGGCAAAATTATAACCACCTCAAATACTGCAAGTATTATTAAACCGCTCTTGCTTAATTCCTGTTTTATTTTACAGGACGAGGCGAGAGTTTTGTCAAAAAGATACAAAAGAGAATATACGCCGTTATACTCCGAAGAAGATGTTTATAAGGCATTGGAGCTTATAGAAACATATGACGAATTCAATCAAGTTTTTCAGCTTAATGATAATGTTAGTTTCCAGTGGTTCAGAAATTCGCATTGTTTAGGCTCAGCGCAATTACAGCTAATTCTTAGAGACAAAGGCAAAACAAAAAAGATTTTGTATACATCTGACCTCGGTGCTTTACATCCGGATAATCATTACGTTGTTCCTACGGAGATTCCTGAAAATTTTTCGGATATCTCAATCATGGAGAGCACATACGGCGACTCAAAAAGACTGTCTAACAAAGGCAGAAACTACGATTTAAAGCATTTGGAATCGGCAATAGAGACTGTTATCAGCCGAAAAGGAACGGTTATTTTCCCCTGTTTTAGTTTCAGCAGAACCCAAGAAATTCTGACGGTTTTGTATGAAATTTTTCATGATAAAAGAGATTTCAAAACCCAGATATATATAGATTCTAAGTTGAGCTGTGACATCAGCAAACTGTATTCGCAAATTCTTGTCAATGAAAATTTAGACAAATGGTGGGAAGTGACTAATTGGGAAAATGTTCATTTCATTGAAGAAAAAGAAGACTCTCGCGCCGTTGTAGCAGATACGACACCCAAGATAATAATTTCTTCATCGGGGTTCTGCACTAATGGCAGAGTTGTCGGGTACTTGCAGAAATATATTCGCGACCGCGATTCGATGATTATCTTCTCTGGATATACAGGTGACAATCCATCATATTTGTCGTACAGAATCAAAAATTATCGCGACCATAAATTCATCAAAATAAATAAGGAACAAATTCCGAATCGGGCTGATTGCATTACTTTAGGCACATTCAGTAGCCATGCAAACACAAATGATTTGGTGAAATTCGGAAGTTCGCTGAACACAAATAAACTTGTTTTGGTTCATGGCAGTTCCGAAGCGAAGAAGAACTTGAAAGCAAGTCTTGAAAAGGCTATTTCGAAAAATAACAAAACTTATCGCGTAGTAGAGTCGCATCGGGGAATGATGATTAGACTCTAACGGAGAGATATATGAGAGAAAAACTTAAAGAAGTTATCGAGAGAAATCTGGGCGGGGAAGCAAATGTTTCTTTGGCCCTCGAATATGAAGATTGTTTCGATCTTGAAGATATTGAGAATCGAAAAATCATGCTGAACGATGAAATAACAACCGAGGCGATTGAGCGCCTAACTTATCATATTATTCGTTACAACGGGATAGACAAGGATACTCCTGTTGAAGATAGAAAACCAATTCGTATTTATATTAATTCGCCCGGCGGAAGTGTTACAGATGGTTTTGGCATTATTGACGCTATTCGTCTGTCCAAAACGCCTGTATATACAATTAATCTTGGGATTTGTTATTCCATGGGATTTTTGATTTTCATTGCCGGACACAAGAGGTACAGTATGCCGAGCGCAACGTTTCTTTGCCACGACGGTTTTTCAATGGCTGTTGACTCGCTTAATAAGCTTGCCGACCGCATGGATTTTGAGACAAAACAGATGGAAGAACATATTCAAAATTATGTTTTGGAACAGACAAACATTGATAAAAAACTGTATCAAAAGAAAAAGCGCGTAGAGTGGTATTTCTATCCCATTGAGGCAAAGAAACTCGGCGTTGTTACTGATATCGTCGGCACGGATTGCGATATCGACGCAATCACATGAGAAAGTTGGTGGGAAAGATAGAGAATTTTAATGAGATGATTTACAAAAAAACTGACGAGCCTTACGAAGATTATTTTGTGAGGCTTTTTGAAAATAAAAAAGCGTATGGCTTGACCTGCGTGGATATTGCCAATTTGCTTAATGAGGCAAACGGCGAAGACAAAGGCGAAAGCGCATACCGCAAAGAATACGCTGCGTTCAATCGCGGTCGTATATACGAAGCCTGCAAGGGCGAATCACAAATAGCAACAAGAATATTGTCTATTTCAGACTTGCATTGTCCTTTCCAGTTGCCCGTGGAAACATTTATTGATTACATTGACAGGGTAGATGTTCTCCAATTGAATGGTGACATCTCGGACTGTCAAGCTATTTCGCGTTTCCCAAAGGTATATCGCGTCAGCCCGATGGAAGAACTTATTATTACGAGACAGTATGTTATTGACCTGATAAATTATTTGCACCCTAAAAAAGTTGTTGTAAATTACGGAAATCATGATATTAGGTTTCAGAATTATATGAGCAAAAATCTGGACACTGATTTGCTTGAGCTTATGCCCAAAACATCCTTGGAGCTGATTTTCGAGGACGGATTCCATCATTACAACAAGCGTGAGAGGACAAAAGTTTGGTATGCTCCACTCAACGAATCGTTTGAAAACGTTGAAATTGTGTACAATGACAATTGGTTTTCTCAGATTGGCGAAGTTATTTTCTGCCACCCTCTCACCTATTCATCGCAACCTATGATGACCGTTGAGAAAGCAAGAAGATACTTCAAGGATGAAGGCTATGACTTTTCAACTATCGTTATGGCACACACCCATAGAGTTGGTTCTTATCCTGTCGGAAATACCATGATGTATGAGCAAGGTGCTGCTTGTAATGTTGAAGAAATGAAATATCACGACGGCAACTTTGTTAGAACGCAAAAAGAAGGTTTCATCTATATCTGTTTAGACAAAAATGGCAAAGAACTTGAGTTAAAGACAAGGCTTGTTAGATTGAATTGAATAATGGTGTGGCTGACACCTAAAATCCGAGTGTTATATGCTGGCGAGCAGCGCAACCCGAAAGAAATGCAGTGGAATGACGCAGGTCAGAAGGAACTGAGTGTTGGCGGACAACAAAAAAAATCAGTCAATAAAATTTTCAAAGAGAGAAGATAGAGAATGGTAGGAAAAAATGAACTCGTAAAGCAGGTTGCTTTGCGAATTAAAGGTAACAAAAATAATGTCACAGCAAATGACATTCAGCTATATACGGAACTTTGCGATACTCTTGCAGATGTAATCATTGACGAACTTATTGCGGGGGAAAAGGTTCAGTGGCGCAACTTTTTGACGCTTGAAGTAGTTACAAGAGGTGCAAGAAAAGGGCGCGACCCGCTGACGAATGAAATTAAAGAATTTCCCCCCACAAAGATGGTTTCTTGCAAGATTAGCAAAAATGTGAAAGAGTTAATTAAGGAATGAGGAAAAATGGAAGAAAGATATTTTGACAATTATATCGATTTTGGCGATTATATGTATGAGCTTGCCAAGGAAGAAGAAAAAGAAGTCACGGCGGTTGTCACTTATGATGAAGCCGTAGAAATTATCAAGTGGCTTGTTTCGCACGATGACGTGCAAATTAGCAGCATTGAAATACATCCGAGTGATTGGGACGGTTACGACAAGGAATTTTATATCACAATTACCTCAGATTTGGTTGTCTATGTAGAACCCGTATATATTAAGTCAGATCCCGATTCTTATGAGTATGACAAGCCGCTTCGTTCGGATACAGATATTATGTTCTTTAGTGGAGACGCTAATTATAAAATTGCCAAGCGTTGCAACTACGAAAAAGCTTATGAATTTATCATCGGCGAAAGCGATGATTATGAAGACGAATGCGGTGATTGTAGCTATGATTGTTGCGATTGCCCGAAAGACAAGTCCGATGACAAAGAATTCAGAGTACATACAATCACAATTTCACGAAAGAACATTCCTTCGGCATGGTTAGACCTTTGGTTTTGATTAAAACGCCGCCCCAATCTGGGGCGGTTTTTCTAATATTGGAGGTGGTTTGATGCCGAAAGGAGAAAATAAACACGTTTGTTGCCGCTGTAACATGGCTCTTGGCGTAAGAGACTACTACAAATCTTATAGCCATATGTTTTCGGAAGGTCATTTGCCGATTTGTAAGACTTGTTTTTCGGCATTATTTGACCAGTACGCAGCGGATTATCAAAGTCTCAAGAAAGCTTTACAGCGTATGTGTATGGCTTTCGACCTATATTATGACGAAACGTTATTCGAAAGTTGTGAGAGCAACAGGGATACTCTCGTTGGGAATTATATAAGAAAGCTTAATATGAAGCAAAACGCAAACAAGACATTCGACACTTCAATAGCAGAGGGTTTCGATGTTTTGTCCGGCGAAAAACGAGTAAAAGGCTCAAAAAACAAAAAAATTGCCATTGTAGACGAATACGGCAACGAACAAGACGAAGAAGTAAAAGTTTCTTCAAAAGACCTTGAAAAATGGGGCATGGGACTTGAACCTGATGATTATCGGGCGCTAAATGACCATTACAAATTTTTGAAAAATGCCAATCCGAACTGTGACAACAACCAAGAGATTTTTATCATGGATTTGTGTTACACAAAAATGCAGCAGTTAAAAGCCGTTCGTGAGGGTAGGATTGACGATTACAATAAACTTACGGAATCATATCGGAAATCATTTACTCAGGCGGGGCTGAAGACAACTTCCGACGAGATGAAAACTGCTGACGATTGCTGGTCAGCATGGGTAAACAGTGTGTCTCAATACACGCCAGAAGAATTTTATAAAAACAAAGAATTATACAAGGATTTTGATTGGCTTGGAGATTATTACGAGCGTTTTGCCGTGCGCCCACTTAGAAATTTACAAACCGGAACGACTGATAGAGACAAGGAGTTCTTTGTAAAAGAAGACGAAGATGGTGATGATTATGACTAAAACTCAGTCAAATCTAAAACCAATTCGCAATCCTAACGCAGATGAGTTTCAAAGGGAGTTATACACAAAATTTCCTTCTACTCATTTTTTGAGCAGTCCAAAAAATTGCGATAATTTTCTCAAATGGAACACTTTCTTTCGTAGAAACTATCACAGATTCGCAATTGATTATTTGAAAATTGACTTATACCCCTATCAAGCGCTAACGTTGTATGAGATGGGTATAAATAAAATGTCTGTCATTGTAGCATGTCGTGCGGCTGCGAAGTCATTTATCATTGCGTTGTATGCTTGTATAAGGTGTATTTTATATCCTAACACTAAGATTTTGCTTTCGTCGGCAACAAAGGGGCAATCAGAACTTATCATTTCTGAAAAGATCAAAAGTGAATTAATGTATATGTCTCCGATGTTAGCAAGAGAGATATCTGGTATTAGGGAAGCACAGAATAAAACAGTTGTTTATTTCAAAAACAGAGGTAAAATAACTGTTGTTGTTGCAAATGATAATGCGAGAGGCAATAGATCAAATTGTATTGTTAGAGAAGAGTTTAGGCAGATACCTAAAAACATCGATGATAGTGTTCTCTCTCCTTGTCAAATTGTTAGACAAGCACCATATATGACAAATCCTTATTACGCTAATATTCCCGAATTAAAAGAGGATCCTATAGATATATATATAAGTTCAAGTTGGTTTGATAATGGTAATTGGATGTGGAAAATCGTAGATAATGCTTACAATCAAATGCTAAAGGGTAAACGTTCTTGCCTTCTCGCTTTTGATGAAGCGGTTGTTCTAAAACACGGTATTAAAACTATGTCTCAGCTTATCAGTGAAAAGCGAAAACAAGATCCCATTACTTGGCAACTTGAATTTCTAAATTGTCGTCTGAAAGAAAATCAGGCGGCATTTTTTACTTACACGATGTTCCAACAGAATCAGCACGTTAAGAAGCCGTTTTACCCGGTTCAAACTATCGATTATCGAAGCGGTAAAAAAAATCCATACAGCATTCCTAAACAAAAGGGAGAAATTAGAATTATTGGTGCTGATATTGCTTTTGTTGATAGGAAAGGAAACGACAGATCTGTTTATACATGTATGAGGTTGTTGCCTGAAATTAAGCAATATAATCGTGATGGTGCTTCTGCTGTTGAAGTAAATGGTGGGTATAGACGCATTGTGCCATATATAGAATCTCGTCCGGGCGGAGATACAGGTGCCCAAGCGAGACGCATAAGACAATTATTTTCTGATTTTGAAGCCGATTATATTGCGTTGGACATGCGTAATGCTGGTATTTCGGTTTATTCCGCTCTCGCAAAAGTTATGTATGATGAGGAAAGAAACATTGAATATGCACCGCTCACTTGTATGAACGACGAAGGACTTGCAAATTCAATTAAATCAGAAGGTGCGATTCCTTGTATATATGCTATTAATGCTTCTCAAAAGTTAAACAGCGATATTGCCCTTGATTTTAGAAGAGTGCTTGAGCAAAAAATGATCGATTTTTTAGTTTCATACGATGTAGCGCAAGAAGAAATATTGTCATTGAATAAGGAATATCAGGCTGCTCCTGACGCAGAAACGCAGTTGTTTTACGAAGGTCCATTCCTTGAAACACAATCATTAATCAGCGAATGTACCGAATTAACGTATGAAAAGAAAGATCAAACAGGTGCAATTGTAGTTAGAGAATCTTCTACAGGGCATAAGGATAGATATTCTTCTTGTTCGTATGCTTCATACTTGGCTACGATGTTAGAGGGAGACATGCTTGCAAACAGCGAAGAATATGCGTTCGCAACATTTATCAATTGAGGAAGGGAGGGAGACAAAATAGGCAAACAATATAAAGGAAATTACAATAAAAATTATAAAGGCAACAAAAAGTCATACGAAAACAATACAAAAGAACCCGTCAATGAATTTTCATCTTATGAAAGTCGAATGACATATTCTTCGTATTATTTCGGGCTTAACATTTTTGACCTTTACAATCAAGAGCAGTTGGCTAATTTAGTTAAAGACCCAATGGCAAATAACGAGCTCTTGCGAGAAATTTCAATAGTTCTTTACGGTACGAACGGTATTTTTACTAACACAGTAGACTACATGACAGCTATGCCCACGCTTGACCGAGTTATTGTTACTCATGGTTCAAACAAGGTAAATAAAAAGAAAAATAAAGAACTCATGGGTTCTATTTTAAGGACTGTTCGCGAGAAGGAAATCATGAGAGACGCCTTGTGGCGAGGAATGGTTGAAGGTACTGCTTTTTACTACTTTGAAACTGCCACAAGACCAAAACGAAATAAAAGGTTCATGTCTGATTATGAAGTTGATAGTATCGTTGAAATTAACGATGTCGGAGTTAATGCGAGTATTATCTCGCTTCCCGCAAAGTATACAAAAATTGTCGGCATTAAAAACAGTTCATATGTAATTGCTTTTAATCTCGATTATTTTACACACGGTTCTGGGGAAACAATTGAGCAGAAACTCAAAAAGATGCCAAAAGAAATTCGTGATGCATACTATGCCAAGAAAGAAGGAAAGCCCGATACCGAGGGTGGAACATGGGTTGTTTTGGATAACTCCAGAACAATTGTACATAAGATAAGAAGTTCGAGAAGCGAACAGTATGGTAGGCCGCTTGTCCTTGCGGCAATTAGTGATATTTTGTATGACGATTACTTTACGTCAACCAAACGTAATATTCTTGGCGAAATTAATAACAAAATTGTTTATCAAACCCTCCCCGAAGGACAAACTAAAGGTACTTGCGCTCTCACACAGGCGCAACAGAAAAAACAACATGAAACAGTAAAAAGCGCTGTTATGAATAAAAACAATAGGGGTGGCACGAGTTTCTTCACAGTTTCTGCGGGAACCAAAATGAACACACTTGATGTAGGGAACACTGACATCTTCGACGAAAAATATGAGGCAAAACTCGGTGATAAAATTGCCGCTTCTATGGGTATTGCCAGTTCACTTCTTAACGGTTCATCATCAGGAAGCTACTCTTCGCAGGAAAACAACCTTCAGCTTATCACGGCGCAGTTGTTCATGTGGATAGACCAGATTTCTGCGGAACTCAACAAGTGTATTTCGGCACATGTAATAAAGGATAATAAGAATTGGGTCGAAGTTAAATATTTGCCAATCACGCATATTAACAAACGTGAAATGGTAGGATTCGCAAAAGACCTCTACCTACAGGGAAAAGGTTCTATTTCATTGTGGGCAAGTGCTTGCGGAATTGCACCGGAAGTATTCTTTGCGATGTGTGATGAAGAATTGGAAACAGGTGTGTGGGACAAGTATCCAATACATGAAACCAGTTTCAATACTTCGGGTAGCAACAGCAACGAAGGCACTGGCAGACCTGAAACCGAAAACCCAACAGAAAAAACTATTCAGTCGAGAGGGAATAACGGCAACAATATGCCCTCCCCTTCTGACAACAAATAATTAATCTCATTTAGAATGGCACGTCCGACATCTTAGATGTTCGGGCGGCTTTTTCTATATATACCAAAAAGAACGGTGGTGAGAAAACGATGAAGACATTTGAACTTTTTAGTGAGTCCAAGAAAAAGAAAGGGCAAAACGGTCGCCGTAAATTCAAAGCGATTCTCTATCAGATTTACCCTGAAAGTTGCATTGACCTAACAAACAAGGTTGGAACCGAATACAACAGAAACGGTATTACGTTTATTGAAAAATACTGTGAAGCCGCTCTCCCAAGTATTGCGGGCATGAGCCTTCGATGTGAATTCATGGATGACGAGCGCAGAGAAATTTGCGGACATGGCATGACCGATATTGAGGACGGTGTTCCTGTTTTTGAAAATGCTACTGTAATAGGCACTTTTACCAAAGGTTACATAGATGACGTTGAGCTTCCCAGCGGCGAAACGATTCGTGCTTGCATTGGCGAAGGTGAAATTGACAGCGCATGTTACCACAATCTCTGTGAAAAGCTCGACGCTGATATTGAACAGGGTTTCTACCCCGACGGCAGTGTTGAAATAATGCGAACTGAGGAAAATTCTGAAATTAAATATCTTTATGGATATAAAGATGAAGGCAGAATCCCCACTGAATTCATACATTCCGGTTATGCAATCATCGGTATAACACCATCTGATAAAAATGCCAAATTGGTAGAACTCAACGAAAAGAACAAGGAGGAAAACGCACATATGAACGAAGCTGAAATCAAAGCTCTCGTCGAAAAGACAGTTGAAGCCTTTCTTAATAAGAAGGCAGAAATTGAGGCTGCTCAGAACGACTGCCAGAAGAAAATTGACGAGATGAATGAGATTGTTGCGGGTGCAAACACCGAGAAAGACAACGCTCTCAGCGAAATTGAAAAAGTAAAGGCTGCTCTTGCCGCTTGCGAGACCGAAAGAGATCAGGCTTGGAAAGATCTTGACGCTCTTCATGAAGAAGAAGCAAATCTTCGTAAGGAACTCGGCGAACTCAAAGCGAAAGCACGTATTGCTGAAATGAACACAGCAATCGCAAAGTTTTCTGACGAGCAGAAAGCTTATGCAAAAGAAGAAATCGATGCTTTTAATGCTAATCCGATTGAGTTTGAAATCAACACCATTGTTGACAAAATCCTTCGCGGCGTAGGCGAAAAAGCTATGGAAGCTGCAAAGGTTGTTGAAACAAATACAACTAACACTGTTGAAATTGAAGACATTTTTGGCGCTATCGAAGATAAGTCCAATTCAGAAGATGTCAGCATTTTCTAATTATTTCAGAAAGGAAAAAAACATTATGATTAAATGCGTAACACTCGGCATGATCGACGGTAGCGTTAATAACCCCGTTATCAAGCTCACTACTGATACTAAGAATTATCAGTTTGTCACTGTAGACGGTGACGTTTATCTTATTTCAAACACTCTTGCTGGTGATGATTATGGCAAGGAGGATGTAACTTTCAAGGCTGGCGAATATCTTGACGGCTATCTTGTAAAGAAGTGGGATACCCAGGAACTTGACGTAGATGAAAAGCACATTGCTTATGCAGAAAGCAAGGGTTATGCAGACCTTGCTGTTGGTACTATCCTCACCATCAATTCTGATGGTAAGCTTGCAGTTGCCGCTGCCGCTCCGACTTCGGGCGTATATTTCAAGGTTACTGCTAAGTGCAGACTCACCGAAAAGGCTGTAAGAGTCAAGGTTGTTGTAGCGTAAGCTAAATTTACATAGAAAGGACAAAGTAATATGAGTAATACATTTGAACTTAATAATCTCCGCAAGGATTCAGATTATTTTGGCAATAAATTCACTAAGGCTTCTCCCGTTGTTGAAGTTTTTTCAGCTATGGTAAATGGTGAAGAGCTTTCAAGATTTGGCGCAAAGGCTGATAAGGCTGTTAATTATATTAAGGATCTTGGCGCTCGTGCTGAGAATGGAGATTTTAACGCTGTTGCTGAGCTCAACACTCTTCGTAGATTTGTTGTAGAAGCTCCCGTTATGGAAGAAATCAAGCTTCTTAGCATCTTTGGTTCTTATAACGCTGTTGGTTATGATGAGACTGTTGAACGTGAAGTTTGGAATTATGCTGGTGAAGCTTCTCGCGAACAGGCAAACGGTGGAGACGTTCCGTTTATCGTTCCGACTAAGGAAGTATATCCTGTAGGCACTCAGACGGTTTCCGGCGGTTATGCTGTTGATTATCGTAGAGTCGCCCTTGGTGATATGTCAAAGGAAAACGAGGGTCTTAATCTTGTTAAAACCGACATTTTCAACAAGGCAGTTCTTGGCATTGTTAAGAAGATTTACAATGCAATTAAGAACGCTTCGGGTGTTAAGTATACCTGCGAAATGGCTAACCTTACAAAGGCTGGCGTTGATGAAGTTCTTACCAAGGTTCGTAGAAACGGCCACCCGACTGTTATCGGTGACTATGCTCTCCTTTCACAGTTCACTCCGTGGGCAGGCTATATAGGCACTGTTGCTTCAAATACTGTTATGGGTATTTCGGAGAAGGCTATGAACGAAATTGCCGCCAAAGGACTTCTTGCTCAGTACAACGGTGCTATTCTTGCAGAGCTTCCGAACCCGTACAACGAGTTTGCTCTTAATGCTGATGGTACTAACTTTAAGACTCTTCTTCCGGCAGGTCTTGGTTTCATTATTCCGACTGGCGTTCAGAGTCCGATTGCTACATGGACTCGCGGTGGGCTTACCAGCTTTACCGGCAATGATGTTAAGACAGGTAAGGTTTGCACTAGATTTGACCTTGAAGTCGCTTGTGACATCGCAAAGGGTCAGGAACACAAGATTGGTACTATTTATGATACCACTCTTGGTGGTCTTGAATAATCAAGTCTCATTAGAGCACCACACTTCGGTGTGGTGCCTTTTTATATGAGAAAGAAAGAGATATAGGAGGATAAAGAATGGCTAAACAGAATGTATCAGCCGAGGAAAAGGCAACTAAGACGAAAGTTCAGGAAGAGTTTAAGCTTGACAAGCTTGTTCCAATCAAGAACCTTTCTGACAGTACAGTGTCCTTTAGAAGGCAGCAGGACGGTCAGGGCGATGTCAAGATTGCACCGGGTGGACAATATCTTATCAGCCGGAATGAGCTTAAAGCTCAGGTTGATTCTAATAACAACCTTATTGCGGGGATTAACGGCATGGGTGCTCATGCATCGATTTTTATTGATGATGCGGAAACAAGAAAATGGCTTGGCTTTGAATTCGAGGGGAAACCTCAGGAGATTTTTTCTTATGACCTTGTTAAGGAACTCTTTTCAATGCCGCAGAAAAAATTTGAGCAAGAACTTCCTAAGAAAATTAAAACCAGATCGGAAAAGTCTGCCCTCATGAAAGCAATTGAAGACCTTGAACTGAATGATTACCGCAAAATTGTCTTTTCTACGAAGTATACTGAGAACACTTTCTAAGAGCTGAAAGGTTGGTGTTTCAATGGAAAACACGACAGCGCAAGAAGTTTTTGATTGCTTCGAGTCGTCATTTGGCGACAAAAAAGTTATACCGTTCGAGCTTGAACTTGTTTGGTTGAAAAGGGCTGTCAGCAGATATTCAATAGAGGTTGAACCGCTCGTTTTTAATGAGGAGAACTTGGAGTTTGACTCCCCTCTTGATGGCTATGTTGTTGACACTCTCGGCACTTTTATGAGGCTTTCTTATCAAGAAAGAGAATGGTCGAGGGTTGATAAGACGATTTCTATAGTGGGTAAAGATGTTTCTATTGATGGTATGGGACACACCAAGACTGCTGCAAAGGCTGAAACGGAATATTATAAGGAAAAATCTGAAAAGATGGCTGCTAATAATATGGAAACTGCGTATTCATAAGGCGGTGACGTATGGCAATAGAATGGTATCTTATGAAAGACCAAAACCTTGGCGGCGCAGAAAGTGATGAATTTATCGAAGGCGCAGAAGGTGCGTTTGAGGACATTGCAAATTCAGCTCTCGGAGAAGATGTTGAAATCTGTAATTATGATTTAACCGTCAGAAAGCCTGCAAGGGTTGTTGTTCAAGGCGTTGTCGCTGATACGAGACTGAATGCTTTGCAGAGGAAAATTCTTGCACCTATCGGCACGATGAAAGCGGGGCAGTATGTTTACTACAAAAAGCGCTATTGGCTGATTATTGGCATTGTTGATGATAACCACTTCTATGAAAAAGGCATCGCGATGATTTGTAATTACCAGCTTTCGTGGCTCAATGAACAGGGTAAACCTGTTCAAAGATGGGTTAATGCTACTTCGGCTTCGCAGTATAACAACGGTGAAACAAGCACGGTTAATATGTACTACAGGAGTGACCAACTTATAGTACTTGCTCCGCAGGATGATGAATGCTTGCTTATCCCCCACAGACAAAGAATTGTTTTGGATATCAAAACTAAAATATATGAAAAATCTTTTCCAAAGGACGTTGTTTGTGACACATCAAAACCGCTGATTACATATTTTGTTTCCCGTTTGGATAACGTTTTGTTTAATTACGGCGATAGCGGGCATATGCAATTCATGGCGACGCAAGACGATCAGCACGAATCCGATGGTTATTATGTTATTGATGGCAAGGGCTATTGGCTTTGTGATGTGCCTAAAAAGGACGATAAATCAACTGTTTTATCGTGTTCTATCGAGGGCGAGGAAAATGTCGTTTATAACGGCATTGAACCGAGTATTTTCACTGCAAAGTTCTTTAACGCTAAAGGCGAAGAAGCTGACGTGTCTCCGACATGGACTATTGACGCGCCGTTCAAGGACAAGTTTGAAATCGAAGAAGTTGAAAACTCAATCAGCATTGCGGTTAATGATAAAAAGCTTTTAAATAAATCTTTTACATTGTCGCTGAGTGCCGAGGGTTATGAGACTGAGAGTATAACTATAAAGATAGAAGCTTTCATATGACGAGTGACGGTTCTGACTCGTCGGTAAAATAAAAATTGACCGGGTGTAAGGAAGTCCATTGATTAAAATGGCAAATATTTTTTTGCGGAGCGTGAACATGGCGAAATATAAAGCGACTGCCGAGCGAGGCAAATTCAAGCAAGAGATTCACGCTGCTTTATACAATTGCGAAGAACTCAGAAAGCTTATTGTTGGCGATACAACGAATATGACGAAGAGTGAAATTCGCAAAGAGTTCAAAGACCGCGTAAAATCTCATCTTTTCATAGACGACACGATTGAGGCAACCGAGTCGTTTATTTTTTATGACGTAGTCTTCCCTACTCTGAGGTCAAACATCAAAACCTGTCAGGTTGTTTTGTATGTAGTTTGTCACCGTGACATTCTGGACACATACAGCAACGAGAAGTTCCCCGGCAATCGAGCCGACGCACTTGCTCAGATGGTTGAAGATTGTTTGCTCAATGATAAGGAAGTTGCAAATAGTTTTGGAATTGGCGAGTTAACTTTGGACAGCGTTGACCTTTACAATTCCAGAAAATATTACGGATGCTATATGAGATTTAGCGTCCCCAACTTCAGATGAAGTTAGATTATGGAACACAAATTAGTCCTGCGCCGATTGAACTGTCCTGCGGCACACTGAGAAAACCTACTTTGGCAGATATTGCAGAGATATCTTTTGACAAATACGACTACTATCGTTTTTTGTTAAAGATGACTCCTGAGATATTTTATGAAAACAATGCCAAAGAAGAGTTGAAAGAATACTGGAAATCCTTATCGGACAAAGAAAAAGACGACATGACACTAATGGATTTAATCGAATCCAATGAAGAATTGCAGTCAATTTATCTTGAAGTTTTCGGATTTTTCTTTACAGAATTCGTTGTTTTCAGTGAGGGACTATTCATATTTCTCGGGCGAAAGCTTGAGAATCTTGAGGAATTGACCGAGGAAAATTTTCGAGGTGCAATTTCAAAAGAAACACTTCCGCAGGTTTTAAATATCATTCAACAAATTTGTTGCATTTCCGACCCCGAAGAGGAGGAAAAGCCCAAATTTAAAAATGAAATTGCTCGGAAGTTGTACGAAAAAATGCAAAAGGGCAATAAGGAGAAGAAAGGGAAAACGGATATTAATTTCACCATTCCGAATATTATTTCTTCGCTTTCAAGCAAACACCCGTCCTTGAATTATACAAATATTTGGGGACTGACGGTGTTTCAATTGTATGATACTTTTTCGAGGGTTCAGACAAACTCAATGTTTGATATTGATTCGACGAGAGTTTCAGTTTGGGGCGATGAGAAAAAGACTTTCAACTTTGCTCTTTGGTACAAAAACGAATATGACAAGAAATGAAGTCAGCCGTAAGGCTGGCTATTTTTAATTTAGGAGGAAAATTATGCCTGATATTAATAAAGCTAACAGACAGGTTTGCGACTTGATATTTTGTGACATTGACACTAAAAAGCCGTACCTGAAGTTTGATAGAGCTAATACTACAACTGCCGGTGTTCAAGGTGATTCAGTATATGCGATGGCTAAGGGCAGTCGTAAAATTGCTTTTGCCAATCCTCTTGAGGGTACAATTGGAGTGGAAGCTCAGGTTATGCCCACTCGTTTCTATTCACTTTTTACTGGTGGTGTAATGGATACTACTGCTATTTATGCTGACTCTCAGGATATTACCTGCGGAACTGCTGGCGAACTCACACTGACAGCACCTAAAACCGGTACTATCAAAAGCGGTACTGTATTTGCCTACCCGAAGGATTCTTTCGGCGATGACGAAACAGAAATCAAGGGCACCTTTGCCGACAATAAGTTCACTGCAACCACCGATTCCGACATTGCTGTAGGTACTGTTTATACGGTTGGTTATCTTGTTGAAAAGACCACGGGAGTCAAAAAGGTTTCATTTACCAACAAGAATCTTCCCAAGGCTTATTATGTCACAATGTCAACCCTTGATAAGGACGAAGATGAGCGTCTTGTTCCCTTCAAAATCGTTGCTTATAAGGCGCAGGCTCAGAGAAATTTTGAACTTTCATTTAGCTCTGAGGGTGATCCCGCCACCGTGTCAGCGACCTTTGATCTGCTTGAGGACAAAGATGGCAACATCATTGACATGGTGGAAATCACTGACGAAGCAGAATAATTTAGTTAATAACCCACCGCAAATAGCGGTGGGTTATTTTATAAAAAACTGTTGCCCAAAGGAAAAAACCGGTTTATTGTAAAAACCTTGATAGAATATTCTCTTCGGCAAAAGAGGCTACCGAATATCTCAATTTACCTGATGCCAAATATAATGGTCGTTCAATTAGAAATGCTATAAAATTTGGGCACCCTTACCTCGGATATACATTCGAATTTGTAAAGCAAGACAAAGGAGAAACAAATGATCAAAGAATGTCCAATAACAATTAACAACGAGGCTGTCACCGTGGCAAAATTCGGCGAAATCAGTGTTCAGTTTCCCTCAATTCATAGAGACGCGAAAACTGTATTCGTCAGCTACGAAAATGACAGATATAAAATTGTTGACAAACCGACTGAAGAGCCGAAAACCGCAACTCCTGTTGCGAAACCCAAGAAGAAAACAACTAAAAGCGTAAAGAAGACGGAGAAATCCGAGATTGGAGACTAAGTTGTATCGTATTTTTATCACTCGATAAGGAGGAGATACAACTAAAAAAGTGTCCCCTCCTACATTTTTACGCTTTGATTTTATACAACAGACCCGCCCAAGCCTCTTGACAATGCTCAAATCGGGCGGGCATTTTGGTGCCTGTGAATCGTCGGCTACGCCAGATGTGTGCGCGAGGAGGCTCTGGGAAGGTTGCGTGTGAACCCGTTTCTGGCTATGACAAAAGTCAAAAAACACGAGAAAATAAATAATTGGCTTAGTTGCCAAAAAGCGAGGAATAAAGTCAACTACCCATCCCCTAAAGGGAATGGGCTTGAGAAAGCCCATGGTTGACTAGACTAAGTTCTTCGAGAACTACGTTATACGAGAATATATAGTTACCAGTGGATGTTTAGCACAGTCCACTGCTCTAAGGTAAGTGATTAAACAGTTCTGATGGGTAGGAACAGTGTTGCTTATAAAAACCTTGTATAACATTGTCTAAAGCTACATTACTCTAACATACAGGAGGTTTTAACAGAATAAGCTTGGCGAGTTATATCTCCGCAAGTGCTAATATTACAAAAGTGGAAGGCTACTAATCCCGCCCGAAGGAACAAGTTATGGAGTAAAAATGCCTGTTATTGTTGCAGACAGCGGAGCGGGTAAAATCTGGTTCAATGACGGAAACTGGACTTTCTCTGCCGTAGGTTCTGAAACAGCAACGGGTAGCGGAATAGTGAGATTGTATTATATGTGAGAAAAGCTCAGAAATCTTTTGACAGGGTTTCTGAGCGATTTGTATTTTTAGAGATAAATAAAGAAACAGAGGAAGACAAATGAAGAATATGAATTTTACAACACTTGAAGAATGTATTGAGTGTTATGGTCGGGGCGAACTTGTTGCTATAAACAACCTGCCTCAAATCATCTTCTATACATCGCATGGCTGTCAGCCGAAATTCGTATGTGAAGATGAAACAAAACATGGAAGAATTACGGCTTGGTTCTTAAAGAATGAAACCAGTTTCATCTATAAGAAATGGATGAACAATAAGCCAAAAAAGGACTAAACAAAATGAAAAACGTCGGAAAGATTTTTGAACAAGACTTTGCAAAATCTGTTCCGCCGTATGCCTTGCTTTACAGATTACCCGACGCAGCTCAATCGTTCGGCGGGTGTAACAATCTGAGATTCAGTTCCAAGTCCCCTTTTGACTACCTGCTCTGGGATTCAAGTATGCATATTCTATACGCATTAGAACTTAAAACCGTTAAAGGCAAGTCAATTTCATTTGAAAGAACAAAAGAAGACCACGGCGAGATTCATTGGTATCAGATTGCCGGACTTGAAAAGTGGTCGAAATACAACGGAATAACTGCGGGGTTAATCATTGAATTTAGAGAATTGGAAACTGCTGTGTTCATAGATATAGCGGAATTCAAGCAACTAATAGATGTTATTCCGAAAAAAAGTTTCAATTTCAATGACTTGGAAACTAGCAACGTAAAATACACGATTATCGGGCAGACGAAGCTTCGCACCCGATACAGATATGACATTGACGGCTTTCTGAAACGTCAATAAAAGTCAAATTTTATTCAAGGAGAGAAAGATATATGAAGTATAATGAAAAGCTTAATTTTTGGGATTATTCGTCGGCAGTCGAAGCAATCGCCGACGGATTTTTTGACAGTAGCTATAACTATATCCCCCATATTGGCAAGATTAATGCTATGAGAGTTTTCTACAATTACTGCTGCGAGGACGATATCAATGGAATCGCGCATGAGGTAGAAGAAGTCACAGAGATGCTTGAAATTATTAAAGATGAAGCGTTTATTGAGGCTTTCAATAAAGCATTGGTTTGCCGTGGCAATGACTTTAATTTTGCCAATGCGTTCAAAGATGCTCTCAGAATTGTAGATGCAAAGAAGCAGTCTTGGGGAAGAGTTATTTCTGTTGTTGCAGAATATGCCAAGGAAATTATCGCTTCGATTAAGGAAGCCTTGCCCGAAGGTACAATGGACAAGCTTTCCGAATTTTCAAAGGCTATTGAGAGTGGGAATATTGACACAAGCGCAATTATTCAGGCGTTTGTACAGGCAAACGGTGGTGCAGAAAAATCAGGTGGTTAAATGACAGCCAAAAATATGAAAGAGCTTGAAGCGATGCTTATGAAACAAGCTCGAAAGGCTATGCAAGTGACACAGAAGAAAGCTGAAGCGGATATGTTTGAAGCAGTCGGAGGATTCTATGCGGGTGGTGAGCCTGAACAGTACGAACGTACAGGGGCGCTTGCTAATACGCCAAGTACTTCCCCTGTTTCCTCCGGCGGCAACACCGTCTCATTTAAAGCTTATCTGGATGACAGTCACCAGTATACAACGGGTAAAAATCCCAACATGAAAGATGTTCTTAACCTTACGAACTATGGCATAACGAACAGTAGCGTTGGTACACTTCGTCATGCTGTCGGTAAAGAAGGTTATTGGGAGGAAGCCGAGCAAAACATAGAGAAAGATTTCAAAGAAACGATGGGAAAATTCTTCAAATGAGGTGATACGAATGGCTAATCAAAAAGCTGGCCGCACAACGGTATATAACTATATTACCTCGGACGAAAAATTAAAGAAAGTCAATCCCGAAAACACTCAACTTGAGAGTGATTTTTTAGACTATCTCGTTTCGACCGACCGTGCGGCTTCAACTCTTAAACAATACAAAGCGATTTTACACGTCTTTTGGTGCTGGAATTTGGACTTCAACAATAATATTCCATTCACAGACTTAACCAAGAGGCAGATTTCAAGATTCCAGAACCATGCATTGAACAAGTGGGGTTGGTCGCCCCGTAGAATCAGAATGGTCAAATCTGTTTGCCGCAGCCTTGAAAATTACATACTAAACATTTTGGATGATGATTATCCCGATTACAAGAAGATATGGGACAAAATCGAATCTCCGACTAACGAGGCTGTCCGGCAAAAATCAGTCTTTACAATGGAAGAACTTCAAAAACTTCTTGACCATCTTGTAGAGAAGAAACAATATATGAAGGCTTGTTGGCTTTCGCTTGCTATCAACAGCGGCAGAAGAAAAGCCGAACTCGCACGTTTTAAGGTTTCATATTTTACTGATGAAAACCTTATTTGTGACGGCGCACTCTATAAGACGCCGGAGAAGATGACTACCAAAGGTCGCGGTCAGCGCGGCAAGCTTCTTTTTGTGTTTACCCTTGCCAAGCCGTTTAAGCCTTATTTGGATTTATGGCTGAAACAGAGAGAAGAACTTGGAATTGAAACGGATTACCTTTTCCCCGACTGTCAGGACGGCAAATGGGTAGACGAGTCCGTTAAGATTTCCACTATGGACTCTTGGGCAAGAACATTCTCCATTTTCTTGGATAAGACCTTCTATATCCATAGCATGAGACACTTCTATTGCTCGTCCCTTTCTGAGCAGGGAATCCCCGATGAAGTAATTAAAGATATTGTCGGCTGGGATTCTGTTGAGATGGTTTCTATTTATAAGGACATCGAAGCCGAGGATACGTTTGAAAAGTATTTCGGCGCAGAAGGAATCAAACATGTTGAAACAAAAAGCTTGTCAGACTTATGATCTGAAGGTGGTATATGAAATATTGTATTTTGCTCGCTCCGTTTGGGGCGATTTTTCATTTTACGAGAAAGGGAGGGATGAATAATGGCTGATTTTGTAGCTGAAATATTGGCGCAATTAGATACCAGCAAAATTGAGGGGCAGATAAACGAAATCGAGGCTATACCTATTAAGTTTCAGAATGTCTCTGTTTCAACTAAAGATATTGTTTCTCAAATACAGCAGGAATTAAACAAACAAAAATTAAGCTTTAATTTTGATCCAAGCACCACTCAGAGTTTTACAAAAGACGCTCAATCGCAAGGCGCAAAAGCCGGTGCTTCATTCGCAAAAGGATTTTCAAAATCTGCCGAGAAAATCCAACTTGACATTTCGAATGGCAAGACGGATGCATCGTTGGCGAAACTTGAAGCAAGATTAACAAAGCTAAAAGTTAATACCGGTAAGGGAAACGATTTTTCAAATTTAGACAATCAATTAGCAGAAGCGAAAAAGCTTAATGAAACTCTAAAAAGCGGCAATGCTACAGATTTGGTTGCGTCGTACAATGAGCTTTATGGAGTTTTTGCAAAACTCGGAAACGGAATGACTGTAGCTGAGGCGGGATTAAAAGATTATAGCTCTGAAATAGACAAGCTTAATCCGAAAATTAAAAAGCTAAAAGCCGATATGGAATCTTGGCTTAAAGCTAATCCAAAAGCGAATAACACTTTTGGTGAACAGATTGGAGTTATTTTTTCGAACTTAAATGATAACCCATCGGCTGAAGGATTGGCGAAAGCCAGAACTGAACTCGCTAAAATCAAATCAGAGGCAAAAGCTGCGGGGCTTACCACAAGTAGCTTTGCCAAAAGTTTAAAAGATGCAGCTTTGCAAGCTGTCGGACTGAACAGTGCTTATGATGTGTTCCAAAAGGCTGTTGAAGTTGGCAAGAAAATGTATCAAAACGTAGTCGACATTGATACTGCTATGACTGAGCTTAAAAAGGTTACAGATGAAAGTTCAGCATCTTATAGTCGTTATTTAAGTTCCGCTGGGCAGGCGGCATCTCAAATTGGAACGACTATAAGCGATTATGTAACTTCGACTGCTGATTTTGCAAGGCTTGGTTATTCTTTTACTGAATCTCAGGATCTTGCAAAAGTTGCAAGCATTTACAATGTCGTTGGTGATGATTTGTCTGGAATTGAGGAAGCCAGTCAGAGTATCATTTCAACGCTTAAAGCGTTTAATATACAAGCGAACGATTCAATCAGCATTGTTGATAAATTCAATGAGGTTTCGAACAACTTCGCTATTTCCTCAGGTGGTATCGGTGATGCACTACAAAGATCTGCATCTTCATTTGCCGCCGCAAATAATGACATAAATCAAAGTATAGCTCTCATTACAGCAGCTAAAATATTGGCTGGAAAAATGGAAACATATTTTCAAAGAACATATTTAATTGCATTGATTGCCTAAAGCTTTATGCCACAATATAAGAGAAATCATTATATGATGGATTAACAAAATAAAGATGTAACAATGGCTAATTTGCAGCGAAATACCCTAACGTATTCCGTAGACCATACGGTGCTTGAGTCGAGGGTAAACGTTCAACGACTATTCCCATGTCGGGTCATAGCATAAAAATAAAGGTGGAAATCCCGAATAGCTATGACAACAGAAGTACGGCGCAATCGCAAATGGCGCGGGTGAAATCCCCTTAAATGGAAAAGGTATGAATCTCAGCATGTAAGATGGAGATTTAAAACATAGTCTATTCTATCCAGAAATGGATAGCAGTTGTTTCATTAAAAGGTAAAATTATGATCGATTATTTTATATGTAAATCTATACGTTTGTGTAGATATTTGTATAGTTTAGGATTCGACAAAGAATCTAAATTAGATGAAAATGGAAAAGAATATTGGATATTTAGAAAAAATCCTGAGCTTCAAAAAGCTTTGGATTTTTTCTTTATTATGAGGAAAACAAAAAATAGGAGTTGATGACATGGCGAAGCAAAAATATATTTGTGAGTGCTGTGGAAAAGAATATTATTCATACAAAGCAAATAGCAACTATTGCTCGATGGAGTGTAAAAGAGCTGATAATGATAGATACATAGCTTGTGAATTTTGCGGAAAGAAAATCAAAGTAACAAAAGCGAGAGAACAAAAATATAAAAATGGTGAGATTAAACATATTTATTGTTCGAAAAAATGTACCGATCAAGCTCACACCACAAAAGTTAAAAAGTTTTGTAAACACTGTGGAAAAGAGTTTTATATAGGCAAATGCTTTGAGAATATACAAAAGTTTTGCTCTTTTGAATGTTATAACCTTTATAAAAGAGAACACTCAACATTGAGGATAAAAACTTGTCCAATTTGTAATAGCAAATTTGAGACTTATCATGATTCTCAGATATATTGTTGCAGAACTTGTAGAGATATTTCTCGTCAGAATCGAATTGATTGCATTTGTGATTTTTGCGGTAAGAAATTCGAGAGAATAAAATCAGAAGTTGACAAAAACAATAGACATTATTGTTCTGTAAAGTGCAAAATAGCCGATATAGCATGGTGTGATGAAGATATCAAAATACTATTGGACAATTATGGAAAAGTTCAGTTAAAAGAAATTAAGTCGCTTTTAAAAGATACTCGATCCTTAAAAGGAATATCTAAAAAGGCTATGACACTAACTGAACCATTTAGAAAAAGATGGACTAATGATGAAGAACAGATACTTGTTAAAAATTACAGTTCCCTTCCTTTTTCAGACGTAATGGAGCTTCTCCCAGGACGTTCAGTCACAGCAATATTGGGGAAAGCTAGAACTTTAAATCTGATTAGCCATTTTTATTTAAACAATGTTTACTCAAAAGAAGAGGTTCAATTTTTAAAAGAAAATTATTTGGATATGGCTAACTCCGAGTTATCCTCTATATTAAATAGAAGCGAAAACGGAATAGAGCAAAAACTTAGGAGCCTTAGCTTATTTCGTCCAAAAGATGAAACAGTCAGTGGATATAAGGGCGTGTCCGAATACATACGTTCAAAACTTTCTCTTTGGGTTAAAGATGTTAGAGCGGAAAGTGGGTACACCTGTGCTCTAACTGGTGAACATTCAAATCTTGTTATACACCATTGTCATGGATTTAATTTATTATTAGAGGAAGCAAAAGCGTTAATTAATTTTCCCGAATATGATTCCTTATCAAAATATACAAGAGACGAATTGGATAATTTATTTGATGTGTTTTTTGAAATACAGGAAGGTTATCATGTTTATGTATGTATAACTGAATGGGTACATAAATTATTCCACAAAATATATGGATATGGTGAGAACACCAAGGAACAATGGGATGAATTTGTTGTAGATTTTAAAAATAACAAATATAGTAAAAGTTAAAAAACAAATGAAACAACGTGGACAAAGTTGCGATTTGTTCAGAATAATTAGAATACTGTCACGCAGGATCCTGCATCTGTCGGTGGCATTATTGCCGACATTAAAAATAACTATATCGGTTAATAGCCAGAGATGGCCAAGACCGAGGAAAGACTTCACATATGTCTAACGCACCAAACTGTTATAAAAACATATGTGAAGAATCCGTAGAGACTGTAATACTCATCATGGTAACATGGTGAGTTTCGTTATTGATAGAAGATCCAGTCCGAACTGCAACTATAATCTAATAATGAAATTGCAGAGATAGCCAGAAATGACTATCCGCCATAAAATTTATTATGGTCAGTAGAGATTATCTCGAAAGTAACAGATTGACAGCTTTTAAGACCTTAACCATGCGCATTCGCGGAGCAGAAACTGAGCTACAAGAAGCCGGATTAGACGCAGAAAACATGGCTGAGTCTACGGCAAAATTGAGAGCAGAAATTTTAGCACTCTCAAAGGTAGACATCATGAAAGATGAGAATACCTTTAAGAGTACATACGACATATTAGACGAACTCGCTAAAAAGTGGAAAGACCTTACTGATGTTCAGCAAGCAAGTATTACAGAACTTATTGCCGGCAGACGTTTGCCGGAATGTACAGAAATGTGCATATAGAATACATTTAATTGCAGGTAACGCCTTAGAGACTTGCACCACAATAACGGAGAAATCACGTTATGAAGGTTTTACAACGCAAGGATTGGCAGTTCATGCAGCGAAGCACCCTAACGTATTCCGCAGACCATGCGGTACTTGAGTCGAGGGTGAACGTTCATCGACTATTCCCCATGAGGGATTTGGACAATTTTGTGAATTAGGGTGTAAATCCCGAATATCCAAATCAACAGAAGTAGGGCGCAAATATATGGCGTAGGTGAAACCCCTTTAAATCGAAAAGGTGTACTCTCAGCGCAAATGGCGGAGATGAAGAAATAGTCAAAACACCATATGAAAGTATGGGATGTGCTAATCAATTCAGACAATAAAATGAGACATAAATATTCAGAAGAAGATATAGAGTTTTTAAAATTGAATTATCCAATGGGAAATTGGAAAGAAATTAACAAAAGGTTTCATGGGATATCAAATAAAGCGATATGTTCAAAAATGAGCAAATTAGGAATAAAATTCGATTTGTCAAAGAAATCCACTTCGCAAAATACTGATTATACAAAAAGAAAAAAGTGGACAGAAATTGAGGATGAAACGCTCAAGAATAATTATTCATTTATCCCAATTGAAAGCATATTACAATTATTTCCAGATAGAGGGAAAGACTCAATAATCAATCATGCGAGTAAGTTAGGAATAATATCTTATAATAAAATTTCATCAAAATGGACAAAAGACCAAGAAAAATATATCATTGATAATTGGGAAATTGAACCCGATAAAATAATGGCTGAGAAATTAAACAAATCCTTTCGTGCGGTAAAGTGTAAAAGAGAAATGTTGGGATTATATAGAAGAGATATGAACAGATTTTCTTATCCAAATCTTAGTAAATACTTGCGGGGTCAAAACCAAAAGTGGAAAATAGAGTCTATGGCTAATTGTAATTACAAGTGTGTTTTATCCGGAAGTAAAAATTTTGATATTCATCATCAATATGGAGTTAGTAACATCATTAATGATATACTTGAGCAAAATGGTTATTTAAAAAAAGATAGAATTGAAGATTATTCTCAAGATGAACTGAATCATCTTACGCATTTATTTATTGAGGAACAGGCAAAGCATCCCTTAGGAGAGTGTGTAGATAAGAGAATACATAAATTATTTCATAGTTTATATGGACAATATTACAATACTCCTGAACAATGGGAAAGGTTTAAAAAAGATTATAAGAAAGGAATATATCTGAATATTGATTAGCACTAGGCGAAGTTATAACTCGCCTGAATACAATTGAAACGTCAGGGTAATATTATGTCATCGTTGATGAATAACTTTGACATTGCGAGAGAAGCACTTGAAACATCTCGTGGGTCAAGTGGCTCGGCAGATACAGAACTTGACAAATACATGCAATCAATCGAGGCCAAGACTCAACAACTTAAAGCGACGGCTCAGGATCTCTCTCAAAACGTATTGAATAGCGACTTTTTGAAAGGTGCTATAGACGGTGCGAGAGGATTTTTGGAAATAATCAATACTTTAATTCAAAAATTCCCCGCCTTGACGGGCGTAGCAGTTGCCGGAACAGCGGCAATTATAAAAAACTGGGATTGAGAGATAACATCTCACGCTTATTTCCTATATTAAGCGAGTCCAATGTTATATCAAGGAATGATAAAAAGGTGTCAAAACAAGATATAGCTGTTAGGCAGTTTTAAAACAACCTAAAGAAGTAAATGCTGGAACTCCCTAAAGCCAGATAAACTACAGCACAGTCAGCAATGACAAATGCGAATGTCGCGAAAGCAGAAAAAATTATCTGGATGGTTTATGCTGAGAAAAAGCGGTGAAAGCCGTGCTAAGAACTATGACAATGGGAAATCAGCAGGACATATGCCCTTGAGGTATAAATCCCCAGAGACTATCCATTCTTGGAGTCGCAAAGACCAAAATGTTTGCGGCTTTTAAAGTATAGTGCTTATCCCTTTGTAGATTTAGGAGAAAGCTTTGCCAGCCTTCGGAAACGGGGCGAAGAAATCTAAATAAAATAGACATTTCATGGAGAGAAATAATGAGAAAGATAAAAGAAAAAATAAAATCCATGCGCGAAAAGCTTGCGGATAAGCTTTCGGCATGGATCACAAAATACTTTGAATTGGACGACCTCGATTACAACGAGTACATCGAGAGCCTTCAATAACATAAAAACTCTTGGCAAGAATTGTTTCATCTTGGCATTCGCAAAAGAGGCTAATGGACGGAAAGTCAGCGGAAATTAGCTTTTGAATGCTAAGACAGAAATAATTCACAAAACACATTAATAATGATATTCGAGTCTCGTTGTGACTCTAACTCTGATTCTAATCTTCGTCATGAACATCACCTACCTATTTTGTCAAGAGTTTTTGTAAATGTTTACCGCTTGCCGATGGCGCGGGATAAAAAATGATTCGGTTCGCAGATATTGCCGCTTGCCGAACGGCGGGATAAAAATCTTCGGTATGTAAATAAGGATTGGTTGACAATCTACTCTTTTTCGTATACTATTATATATGTCACAAAAACTACATTGAGGTTTGTATATGAGTTACGAAAATAAATACAACTTGACAAAACGACAGAGCCTTTTCTTGGGCAAGAGGAAAATGGAAGATGTCGTTTACTGCGGCATGAAAATGGAAAACAGAGCTGTAACATTTCCGCAGACAAAGACCATTCTTGACGGCGTAAACGTTTCCGATGTACGCCTTGACGATATACAGGCGATATTAAATATGCGTGGCTCATGGCGGTTTCTCATGAATACGGTTGACGAGCCTTTAACGCTTGATTATCTTTGTAAACTCAACGGCTTTATAGCACGAAACGAAGCTTTGGAATGGGGAAAACTGCGCACGGGAAAGGTCAGCATATCCGGAACGGACTACATGCCACCTATCCCCTCATATGAAACTGTCGAACAAGAACTTTCGGCTATTTTGGATGATAAGAGTATCACCGAAACCGAAAAGGCGTTAAACATCTTTTCTTGGGGCGCAAGAAGCCAGCTTTTTTGGGACGGCAACAAAAGAACAAGCCTCACGGCGGCGAATAAAATTTTGCTTCAAAGTGGTCACGGTATGCTGACTGTAACCGACAAATACATGGAGCGGTTCAATTCTCTGCTTGTTGCGTATTACAACAGCGGAAACCCCGAAGAACTCAAACGCTTTATGTATGACAACACTATTAAAGGTATTGAGATGTAAAAGTCTGCTCTGGTGTATTGCCGGGGCAGTTTTTATATTGCTTCCCAATGTGCATAACATTGATAATTACAAACACGTTTAGCAATGTACGGCAAAGAAACATTGCAAACACTAATAGAGGTTTCAAAGCCTACCAAAATTTTAGCATAATACCAGTTACGGAGCTGTAAAACCGTTTTAATAGTGGTGTTCCGCCACCGAAAGTGCGGGACGTTAAAGAGAAATGGGAGGAAATCAGGCTGAACGCAAGTTCCAGGTCTACATGACGCAGAAAAGTTTTTTACCCGCTCCCAGGAAGATAACGAAAGGAAAGATGATAAAGATGGATGATATCGTTACTCTCACATTGTTTTTGGTCAATGTTGTAGAGTACATTTTATATGGCAGTATATTTTGCGGCATCGTCCGCTTCATACTGTTTTCAAATCAAAACACAGAGTGCAAAGGGCGCTTGATATCATATTTGAGCGTTGGCTTTGTTCTTGCTACGATATATTCAAATATTTACGAGCGTGTGGCTTCAGTCCCCTGCCCTCAAAAATATATGGCTCCTTATATTATTGTTTGCTCGGCGGTAACAGCTTTGTTAGCTTATGGTGTTTCCATGTTACTGTCACATACCGACATTATGAACAAAGTTCTTCTGAAATTAGGAATCAATAGGACAACAAACAAGAGCATATGGGCAGATGTTATCAAAAATAACATGGTTATGAACATTCACATAAAAAGCGAAAATGTGATGTTCGTCGGCTACCATTTGTACACGGAAGAAAACGTCGCCCAGCCAAAAATCGTGCTCGAAAAATATAAAATTCTTAACAGCGAAACGCACGAAATTCTCATAGACCACTCCAAAAATTCAAACCAGACAATAATGATAGACACAAGAGACGTTAGCTATATTGAGATTGTATACGTTTAAAGTTGTAATGTAAGTGTCCCGCTGACCGATATGCGGGTTATAAGTGGTCGGGTCGTAAGTATCCCGCTGACCGATATGCGGGTTATAAGTGGTCGGGTCGTAAGTATCTCCCCTGCTTATAAAGCAGGGGATTTTTATGAGACTGAAAATAAAGGATGCTAAAAAATGACGTTATGTGGGTTTTACATATTGAAAGATGAATTTTTCATTGAAATGAATGATCCTTATCTAAAAAATAATAAAAACTGCAACCGTCCGTTTTATTATTGTGTCAAGGAAAGCGCCTCAAACAAAAGATATCTACTGGATGATTCCTTTGTCAAGCAAAATTGAGAAATACAAGAAAATAATCAAGTCTAAGGTTGATAGGAATAAACGTTGTGATGGATTGTATATATGCAAATTGCCAGATGGTAAAGAAAGTGCTTTCTTAATTCAAGATATTTTTCCTACGACAGATGAATACATAGATCGAGAGTTCACATTGGGCTCCAATCATTTAATTTTGCCTTATGTGGATGATGTTAAAATCATCGAGACTAAAGCAAAGAAAGTAATTCAAATGATAAAAAATGGTGTGCAATTAACGCCGACATCTCCCGATGTAATGACTATATTTACAAAATTAACCAATATCAATTAAGACCGCCTCCCGGCGGTCTTTTTATATATCACGGCTTCCAAGTATGTCCGCATTTGTATCTAAAAATCATCTTATGGGAAGACAAAACCATGTTACCTAAATAATGCCAAGTTTTGATTTGGCATATTCGAAAGCGGCTTCGGCGGAAAGTTTGGCTAAGACGCTTACAGAAAATTTGACACCTTCGCCCATTTTACTTTTAAACATATTCCAAAACGAATCATCTTCTACATTTTTTAAGAATTCGTGTCCTTCCCATGTCACATCATCGATGTCAAGCATGAATACTCTGTTATTTGTGCCAGCCTTAGATGTCCTTATAAGTCCGCCTTCGTCAAGCTTTAAAATGCAATATTTGATATCATCAATATCATATTTTGAATCTAACATCTCATTTTCATATATGACTTTCCAATTGACGGTTGCAGCGCGAAAGTGACCTTTTTCATCTGTGCAGAACTCGCAATTATTCTTAATACAAATCAAAACATCTCTAATAATGTCCATAGTTAAATCTATGCTATCACCTCAAAGGAGTTAAAATGAAAGAAATTACAATTAAATACATTAATTTTGATGAACCTAATTATAAAATGCAACGATGCCAAAATAACAAGGGTAAAGTTGTTCAAGTTCTAATCGACGGAGAACCAGTTGAAGACTTAGAATACTTCAAAACCGAGTTCACCCCAGATAAAGAACCCGTAATTATAATCGGTCGCAGCCTTGGCAGTAGTTAACATATTGTGATATCAAAAATCACTTTTACAATTATTGCAGTGCCACTGTTTCCCTACCTTTTTCCCAGCAAACCCAAATGTCGCGAAGCTGCCCATTCGCGACAGGGTTGAAATTTTCTTCGTGTTGGTCGAGTTGCAGTAGGGACATTTCGCATTGGATTTGGCGGCGATTTTCTGATCCATTTCGGCTTTGAGCTTTTTCGCGCCCTCTTCTGTTTTTTGATGCCACTCGCGGAACTCTTTTAGTGAGCGCGGAACTGTTTTTCTGTTGAGAAAATAAAATCTCAATTCTTTGGCCTCGTCATATGTTAGCGAGGGAATCACCGACATCATATCTTTGTAAATTGATTGTAAAAAACTATTCAAGGCGCTCTGGTTAATAGGTCTAAATCTGCCAAGTTCGTCATAACAAAAGTCATAATGATTTTGGTATATTTCTGAAAGGTCTACTTTTACGCCATCACAGTCAATAACTCTGTTATTCTTAATTTCTTCTTCTTTTTTTCTTGTTCTTTAATTATATCAAGTGCAGTTTCAATTGATACCCCGCAATTGGGGCATGATTGTGCCTTATCGCTAAATTCTTTACCGCACTCAGGGCATTTAATCAACATAGAACCCTCTCCTTTCTTGCTGATTATATCATGGTTTCCAAGTATGTCCGCATTTACCACATCTATTAACTGTCTTGTTGCTGCCTAAAAATCCTGTGAGGAGGCTGAAACCACGCTGCCCGGTGGTTACAGCCGTTGAGCCGCAACGGGGACATTTGAGCTTGGCAGTAGCGATTTTTTGATCCATTTCGGCTTGCAGTTTTCTTACACCTTTATCTATTCTGTCGGCTCGTTCGTTAACCTCATCCATTGAAAATGGTATTGCCTCTTTCCACAAAAAATAATCCTTGATTCTCATAGCATCTTCTCTTGTGAGTGAGGGAACATATGCCATCAAGTCTTTATAGAAAGCTTCGAGAAGCGGCTTTTCAGTAGTTCCATTCAACGGCTTTCTGCTGCCATCATCATAAAAATAAATGTTAATGTATTTTTTATACATGTTAGAAAAATCGTATTTTGTTCCATGATAATCAAAAATTATATTATTCTTTAACGCTTTTTCTTTTTCCTTTTTCTTCGCTTCTTTTTCTGCTATTAAATCAAGTGCAATTTTGGTAGAAATGCCACAATTGGGACACGATTGCGCCTTATCGCTAAATTCTTTACCGCACTCAGGACATTTAATCAGCATAGAATCCTCTCCTTTCTTGCTGATTATATCACTGATGTAAAATATTGTCAATATAAATGCGATGTCGCTTAAAAATATAGGAAGTATTGTTGGCAATTTTGGCGGAATGAATATTGCAAATGGTAGCAACCCTATTGAGACACTCAAGAAATTTAAGAGTGCAGGCGGGACAGGGAAATTGTCCTATGCGAAACAAATGCTTGGAATATTCGATAGTGAGCAAGACTTTGGTAAAATACTTAACAATGTAACTCCCCTTCTTACCAATCTTAAAGGTGCGCCTGCTGACGTCAGCAAGGTTATAGCGGCTTTAGATGGTTTATCAACAAGTTCTAAAGGTGCTATTCTCAGCCTTTTCCAATTAGACGAAACCACATTAAAGGCTATTATCTCGGCATCTGACCTCGGTAAAGAAGAGGCTGACCTGATGTTAAAAATCGCCCAATCAGGTGGTTCTATTTCCAATCTTGGAACTCTTTTCACCAACCTCGGTAGCTCCATTAAGAACGCTGCGAAAGGTCTTGCAACGTTCCTTCTTACTGACCCTGTTGGTTGGGCGATTATGGCGGCTGCGGCAATCACGATAGCGATTTCGGCATATAAAAAGTTTGGCCCCACTCAAGAAAACCTTGCTAAATGGTTGGACGAGTCCAAACAAAAGGTTCAAGAGTCTACTCAGAAAATCGAGGAAAAGGAAAGTGAGCTTGAGCAAGTTCAAAGCAGAATGGCTGAACTTGAAGGTATGGACTCACTTTCGGTTGTTGAACAGAAAGAGCTTGACACCCTTAAAGAGACAAATGCCGAGCTTGAAAAGAGTATCGAACTTGAAAAGGCAAAGCGCAGAGTTTCAAATCAAAAAGCCACGAGCGATTTAGTCAAGTGGTTTGACAAAGATATGCACTCGGCTCTTGAATTCAACTATGCTTACGGCGACGCCGGAAGTGCAGTTTCGAGAGAAGACCACAAGTTCCTTTATGCCGCAAATATGTTCGGCGGCAACGGAACGACGGGTTACATGGACGAAGAAACAAATATCAAGTACAAATTTGATAAGATTGATGATTTACTCGCTCAAAGAGAAAATGCGACCACGGTTGAGGCGAAAGAAAGAATTAACGAATCGCTTGAAGAAATTTTCACATATCTTTCAGGTAAAAGTGACGAATTCAACAGCAAAGTTGCCGACCTTGACCTTCAATATACGCCGAACGCGAAAGAGGGCTCACGAGATGCCGAAGTCAACGAAATTATTGATTATGTTGACACTCTCAACGATAAACTTCTTGTTGCAACATCAAAATACAGCGGCACGGAAGTTAAGTACGACTTGGTTTTCCAAAGTGCTCTTGAATCTGCCCGTTTCGAAGAAGCGGCGAAGCAAATTGAAGACCTCAAGGAAAAGGAAAACGGCGCGGCAAGAACGACCAAAGAGTTCAACAAAGCGCTTTACGATGTTATCAACTCAACCGCCTATAAAGGAAGCAATCTTGAAAAGTTGATTAACTATCTGAACGACCTTGGATTTGATATAGACATAAGCGGCGAAGAACAGCTTATGAGTTTGTCTACTATGTTCACGGAAATTGAGGCAAGTGAATCCAAGGCGACCGAGGCAAACCTCAGATTTGCCGACAGCTTTGACACTGTTTCTGAAAAGAGAAAAGCTTTTGAAGAGGGGCTTGAAAAGTTAGAGGCAGGAACAGAAGATTATGTCAGCTATGCCGAAAGTTATGAGAAGGCAATGGAGCTCCTTAAACAGGGTTATGACCTTGATAACGGAATTTTGCTTGCTCATGTCGAAAGGCTCATGTCTGACGAACAGCTTAAATCACTCGGCTACGACGCAGACAAAGTTAAGGAGTATCTTCAAGAACACCTCAAAGGTATCTTTGGCGACAAAGAGGATTTGGGCGAAGGGTTCAGAGATACACTTAAAGCGGCGGCTAACGACAAAGGTCAAATTCTTGCAAACGACGGCAAAACTGTTCTCGGAAAATATGACGGCAAGAAGATTGATATCAACACCGATTCAAAGAGCATAGAACTTCTCGGCAAAAAGTTCGGTATGACCACCGATGAAATCTATGCTTGTATCAAAGCTCTTGACACTTGGATGGATATCGATTATGACGATTCTGACAAGATTGTTAAACGAGCCGAAGACCAAGGCAAAACGATTGAAGTTGAAACCGATAAGAAGAAAAGAAAAGCGATAAACACTGTTCAGGTTGAGGAAGAAATGAAGTCTTCCGGCTACAGCGGTAAAGAGATTTTTGACACTATTGAGCAGCTCAAGAATGATAAAAATGTTATCACCGTTGAGATTGACGCGAAGACGAAGAATAAACAGGTTGTCGAAGAACTTGAAAAACTTGGACTTGCTTCGAATTCTAAAACCGAAGGCAAGGGCAAAAACAGAAAAACCACAACGACAATTAAAGACCTTGACAAAGCAACAGAGGCGTTGAAGACGTTTGGACTTAGCAGTTCTGAGGTTATTAAAAAGCTTAAAGGCTTAACTATCAAAGACCAGACTGGTGAAATAGTCAGTGATGCTCAAAAACTTGAGAGCGCATTCAAGGTATTTTCGGAAGACCTTAATCTTTCGGATTTTATGACATCAAAAGATATCAGCAGGAGAAAGTCTATTGATATAATCAATATCAAGTCTTTAAAAGAGACACTTGCTGAAAAAGGTTGGAGCGACAGCGACATTGATACCTACATCGGCGAAATAAAAGCACAAGCTAAAAAGAATGACAATACCGTTGTTATTGACCTTGACATTGACTTTGACAATAATGCCAATGCTTCTTTAAGCGTTGCCGAAATACTTGAAAAAGTAGGTGTCGCAAAAAAGGGAGATAGCGGCGAATATGTAATTGATGTTCAACAGACAATAACAATTCTTAAAAACGCGGGCGCTAACTCCGATGATGTAACTAAGTTTCTTAATGACCTTCAATCTCATTCTGATAAGGCTCACCCTATAACTTATACTTTCGAGGGTAGTGGTATCAGCACTGTTGAAGGTCAGGTTAAACAGGTCTATACCCAAACCAACAATACAAAGAAAGCCGTTGATGATGCAAATACCTCTTTGGTAAATCTTGATAAAACGAGTACGGCAAACGTGACGCAACAAGTAACAAATGTTGCCGAAGCGGCGGACGCTCTTAAAGACAACATTCAGATATCCAAAGGCATTCTTGACCAAATGAACGGCAAGACATACAGCTACAACGTAATTGCAAATACGAGTGAAGTCAGCGGAACTGCCAAAACAAGCGGAACAACGGGCGGTAAAATCAAACATAGAACAACCGGCGCACAAGAAGTATCAGGCACAGCATACGCAGGCGGAAATTGGGGAACTGCCCCCGGCGGCAAAACTTTAACCGGGGAACTGGGTTAATTTCTTGGCTCAGTATAAATTTATTTAATTGCTGGGACACCCTTAGAGCTACATAGCTACAACGTAACGATGAAATAAGCGTAAGCGTGACAGTTAAAAATTATGTAGATTGGGCAATCAGCAACCAAGTCTCGAACAGAGGAAGGCTCAACGATCATCCCGCAAGGGAGTAGGATTGCAAGCGATTGGCAATCCGGAACAGTAAATATGTGAAATTTTTGCACAGTTTATCTGTGCTTTTTTTATTGTCTAAAATTTCATGTAAAGATATGATCTCAACATCACGCGAAAGCGTGAGCGAATTAAATTCGGTGTATAGTAGCGACATACACAAAGATAATGGAAGAAATTGTTGTCAACCCGCACACAGGCAGATGGTGGACGGTCGGCACACACGGCGCTGAATTTGTTGACATCCCCAAAAACGCAATAGTATTCAACCACAAGCAGTCAAAAGCGTTGCTTGAAAACGGCAGCATTTTCAGTCGCGGCAAAGCGCTGGCAGGTGGCACTGCCCTTGCAGGTGGAAACGCCGCAGCTGATACGGCAAAGATAGACGCAAATAAACATCATCCCAAGTCCGATTCGGGTTCATCTTCAAGCTCAAGCAGTTCTTCGAAGAGTTCAAGCAGTTCAAAATCGAGCAGCAGTGATGACACGACTAAAATTGACTGGATAGAAATCGCTATCAGCCGTGTAAAGCGTTCACTTGAAAACTTTGCAAATGTTGTATCCGATGCTTCAAGGTCTTATGCTCGCCGAATGAAGAACTTGGCCAAAGAAATTGGCACGACAAAGAAAGAAATTACTGTTCAGCAGGGCGCATACAACAAGTATATGCAGGCTGCAAATTCGGTAAAGCTTTCTTCAGAGTTAAAAGCAAAAGTCCGAAACGGAGCCATTAGTTTTGGAAATTATGGCGATGAAACGCAAAAGGCTATAAAGGAATATCAGGAGTTCTATGAAAAAGCTCTTGAGTCTGCTGACGCAGTTAAGGAATTAAATAGAAGTCTTGCGGAACTATACAGCACTTCATTTGAACTTATCAGCGGCAAGTATGATAACAAAATTGCCACACAAGAATACCGTGCAGAAATGCGCCAGAGCAGCATGGACTTGCGTGAGTCCAAAGGCAAGGTTGCAAAGGTTAAGGACTATGAATATCTTATAGGAATTGAGCAAAAAAAGCAAGAGCTTAATTCAAAGAAGGTTCAGGAATTAACATCTGAATTAGACAAGGCGTTAAAATCAGGAGCCATCAAAAGGAATAGCCAGCAGCACTATGATTTGCTCAGTGATATTCGCGATGCAAACAAAAGTGTAACTGAGTCAAAAACAGCGCAACAAGATTATAGAAATTCTATAAGGGATGCTTATGTTGACCGTTTTGAGAAAAAAAGTAAGTCCTATGACCGCACATTAAGCACTTATGAAGCAAAAAGTAATTCTGTTCAAAGCAGAATTGACCTTGCAGAAGCTAATGGCGCGTTGGCCAATATTGGCGATTATGCCGAGCTTAGAAAAATTGAGCTTAACAGACAGAAAACATTGGCTTCAAAATCTCAAACTCTTCAGGCTGAGTTGAATAGAGCTCTAAAATCCGGATATCTCGACAAGACGATGGATGAGTATTGGGATATGGTTGACAGTATTAACTCTGTTAATCAAGAACTCGATGAGTCGCAGGTGTCTATTGCAAATTTTGATGCTCAAATTAAGCAATTAAAAATCGATAAATTCAATGAGGTTGTTGAAGGGTTCGATGCCCGCCTGGATGAAAATACTCATGAGCAAAACATTCAGCAGGGTAAGATGGATTTGCGCGAAGCTCAGGGTAAAGACGGCCTTGTTTCCGATATTCAAAAGCTCATTGACCTTGAATGGAAAAGACAGTTCATTCTTCAAGAGGAAGTTAAGAGACTAAAGACGGAACTAAAAGATAGCGGTTTTAAGCAAGGAACAAAGGAGTATAAGGAACTTGCATCTCAGATAAATGCTGCCGAAGAAACACTGCAGGAATCCAATGTAAGGATAGCAACTCTTAATAAAAATATCACGGAATTAAAGTTACAAAAATTCAATGATAGAATAGAAAAATATAATCGTTGGATAACACCGCGCGAGAATGCAAGAGACAGAGCAGATAGAGCCAATCAGATGCTTGAAGCGCAAGGAAACTTTGCTTCCGAATACAATTATCGGGTTCAGCTTTGGTATGAAAACGAACGCAAGAGATTGTTAGAAGCTTCATACAAAGAACTCGCGAAAGACTTGGATGAATATGAAATGTATTCTGACGAGTGGTATGAAATATACACTCAACTGCAAGACGTTCTTACAGCTATAGATGATTGCACTATAAGCACAATCGAATATAAGAATGCGATTCGCGACCTTAATAATCAGGTGTTCGATTATAAAATGGAGCGGGTTTCGCAAATTACGTCCGAAAATGATTTCTTGCTAAGTTTGTTGGAGAATGAAAAGCAGTTCGATGACGAGGGGAATCCCACGAAGTATTACAATGCCTCAATGGGTGCTCATGCTGTTAATTACAACGTGTATATGGATAAAGCCAAGGAATATGCAAAAGCGTTACAGGAAATTAACAGCGAATTATCGTCCGACCCCAGCAATCAGAAATTAATTGAACGGCGAGAGGAGCTTCTTGGACTCCAACAGGATTCTATCAAGGCAGCGCAAGACGAGAAAAACGCCATGGTTGACCTTGTTAAGGAAGGTATTGACGCACAGCTCGACTCTTTGAGTAAGCTTATCAGCAAATACAAAGATTCTCTTAGTTCAGCAAAAGACCTTTACGAATATCAGAAACGTATAAAGGAACAAACCAAGAACATTGCAACGCTTGAAAAGCAATTGAGCGCATATTCTGGTTTCGACGATGAAGAAACAAAAGCAAAAATTCAGCAGCTTAAAGTTGACCTTGAAAGCGCAAAAGAAGATTTAAAAGAATCTGAATATGACAAGTATATCTCTGACCAAGAAGATTTGCTTGACGACCTTTATGACAATTATGAAAAATTGTTAAATGAAAAGGTGGATGATGTCAACGCTGTCATCAGAGAGCAGATTGCAAACGTCAATATGAATCAAGATGAAATTTCAAATACTCTGAGAGAAATTTCGCAAAGAGAGAACTATAATTATACGGACACGCTTAACGCGATTTATAACGGCGTTAATCAACTCGCCGAAGATAAATCGAATGGTGGCGGCAGTGGTTCCTCTACTGATTATGTGATTGATGAGATTCTTGACAGATATGATAGTTATAGACAGAAATCGGAAGATTGGTCTAAGAATGAAGGTACACCTTCCTCACAGCTTGAGGAGCAGGAGAAAGCAGCCTCACAAGAAAGAAATAAGCCTAAAACTGAGGCTTTAAATGAAATTTCCTCATTAAAAAATGAACTTGAAAGCGTTTTAAAATCTGGAAAATTCAAAGATAATCCCGAAAAATATAATGCAGATGCGAAAAAACTCTATGACCTCGCCGGTAAAGCGGTCAGCAACGGTTACATGAGCAGAACATCTGATGAATACAAGGATATTGTTTCAATTAAATCTTCTATCGACAAGGAATGGGCCAATTATTTTTGGGGTGCTCTTGGTGGATTGTCATCTTCGTCTGAACCGACTTCCTCAGAAAAGAAACAACCGCAAGCACCTGCTTCAAAAACATCTTCAAGCAGCAAAAAAGAGACAACATCCGCGCCTGCGCCTAAGAAAGCAACTGCGCCTTCAGTTTCTCAGAACCAAAAGCAATTAGATGAGCTTCAGAAAAAACTTTCGGCGGCTATTAGATCCGGCGATTTGAAGAAAAATCCGAATAATTACAAGAAGGACATTTCAAAGCTGCAAGGACTTTTAAATACTGTTATCTCTTCCGGGGATTACAAGAAAAGTGATTCTGCTTATAAAAATGCTCTTAATGTTTACAATTCGGCCAACAAAATCTTAGCGGCATCATCTAAGGCATCTAACGAAAAGGGTGAAAACGATTCTAAGACCAGTAGCAAGAAAACTATTAAGGTGGGCGGAAAAATCAATGCCAAAGGCGCAAAGATTTACGCCACTCCGGGCGGTAAAGCAACGACTCAATACTTTGGCAGTGACCCGATTTACGTTGTTCTTCAAGAAAAGAACGGATATATTCAGGTCAGACACCACAAAGCAAAGAACGGATATTCTGGTTGGTTCAAGAAGTCTGACGTAAAAGCCTACAAAAATGGTGGGTTGGTTGACAAAACAGGTCTTGCTTGGCTTGATGGCACTCCGAGCAAACCTGAAACTGTTTTGGACGCAAACGACAGTAAGAATCTTATGTCTCTCAGAGATACCTTGCAGAGCATGGTTAAGCAACAAGGTGGCATAACTCTTGCGGCGGATTATTCAAAATATAGAGGTGTTGTACCAGATTCAATGCTGAGTCATTCATTTGGTAGTGACTTTGTGTCGCGGTTAAGCAGTTGTCCTGCGAATGCTGATAACTCGGTGAATAACACCTTTGGAGATACCGTTATCAATATAGACCATGTTGAAAGCTATGAGGACTTCATGACAAAAATACAGAAAGATAAAAAATTTGAGAAAATGATAAATGCTATGACTGTTGCCAGAATGACCGGCGGCAGTCCTCTTGCAAAAAACAAATATAGTTGGAAATGATATGTATGGGGAGTCGCAAATTGAGACTCCCCTTCTGCTGAAAGGGGTGAGATAAATAAAAGCTTTAGATTTTCAATATGACGGACAGATGTTAAGTGATTATGGCTTTATCATCTGCAACTTTGATTATGGATCTGGTGCGACAGAAGTTAGTCCTGGAGCCACGATTACTTTTGGTAAAAAATCTCGCAATAATGGAAGACGTTTTGAAAAAACCGGTGCGACATATGATGAGTGCATTTCGTTTTCTTTGGATATTTGCAAAAACCCTGATACTCATAGTCCCGAAGAAATGGAGATTTCCAGAAGCGAATTTGAGGATATTGGGAGATGGCTAAACAGAAGAGAGTTTTTGCGATTTATGATTATAGAGGATAATGAAGCCGACAAGGATTCGCAAACCTGTTATTATAACGCAAGTTTTAATATCACAAAATTAACAATCAATGAGACACTTTACGGTATCAGGTTAAATGCCGAGACAGACAGCCCGTTTGGATATGGACAAGAGATAAGCCAAACTTGGAGTATTAAGGAAAGTTGTGAAAAAGTCTTATATGACAGATCTGGTGATATTGGATATATTTATCCAAAAGTTGAAATAACATCTGGGATTGATGGCAACATTGTTCTTGAAAATGAAATGACAGGGTGTAAAACTATCATAAAAGGCTGCACTGTTGGTGAAAAAATAGAACTAAGTGGTGACACTCTTATTATAACAACGGATAGTACAACTCACAAAATATACAATGATTTTAATTATGAGTTTTTTACAATCGGCAATGATTTCACTAATACAAAAAATAAAATAAGCATTTCATTACTGTATAAAGATAATAATATACCAGAGAACAGTACACCAACAGTCATTACAATTAGCTATATGCCGACAATTAAAGATGTTCCTTGATAAATGGAGAAAGGTGGTGATATTTTGGCAGAAAAAATTAAATTCGACAGGCAGCATAATGCAATCAAACCAACTCTTGTTCTTATGACAAAGGGTGGAACAAAACTCGGTACACTCCCCGCTTGTGATGTGACTTTCAGAACAAGCATGAGAGAATATTCTGAATTTAGTTTCAACATTTACAAAGGAATGTGTAAAGATATAACTATTTGGAATAAACTTGTTGACTTTAAGCTCTTATGGGTTGTCGAGTGGAATAAATTATATGAATTAAAAATCAATCTTACTGAGAGTTCAGAATTAGTTAAAAATGTTGAAGCTCGCTCTCTTGGTGAATCGGAGCTTTCGCAGATAAACCTGTATGGCATTGAAATTAACACGGAAAACGATATTGCAAGAGATGATTATAAGGTAACTGTTTTGTATGACGGAGATGACAAAGAGGCTTCGCTTCTCCACAGAATAATGGAAAAAGTTCCTCATTATGAAATAGCTTCGGTTGATTCCACCATTGCAAACATTCAGCGAACATTTTCTTTTGACGGGAAGTCAATTTATGATTCATTTCAGGAAATCGCGGAAGAGATACAGTGTTTATTTGTTATTAATTGCTATTTAGATTTAAAGACAGGCGAAATCAAAAGAGAGATAAATGTTCGCGATATTCTTTCTTATTGTAATGACTGCAAGGAAAGAGGCGATTTTACCGAAAAATGTTCCAAGTGTGGTAAAACAAACATTACGCGAGGGTATGGTAAAGAGACACCTATTTTCATTTCTACTGAGAATCTTGCTGATGAAATTACCTATAAAGTTGACAGTGACTCAGTTAAAAATTGTTTTAAGCTTGAAGCCGGGGATGACCTAATGACGGCAACCGTCGTTAACTGCAACCCCAATGGCAGTTCATATATATGGCACTTTTCAGATGATATGAAAGCAGATATGTCCGATGAACTAAAGGAAAAGCTTGCGGAATATGATGGAAAGTATCAAAAATGGCAATCAGGAGAAATAGGTCTTTCGACAGACGAGTATAATGGGCTCGTAGAAAAATATAACAGACTTGTAACAGAAGATTATGGTGAGAATCATGAAAAAATAACCTCACCCATAGTAGGATATCCATCCCTTATGCAGGCCGAATACAATGTAATTGATTTTGAGTTATATTTAAAAAGTGGGTTTATGCCCGCTCCAACTATGCGCACTTCAACCGTCGAGGAACAAATCAATGCTGTTAAAACAAAATTTTCAGGAAATTTTCAAGTTGCGGTAAAACCTTTGTCATCGACAACTAAATCGACAGCGGAGAGTTATATTTTGCAAATTGCCAAGATGGTCATAAACAAGCTATACAAAATTGTGATTGAAGATGGTGGTAAACTTGAATCAAATAAATGGATTGGCTCCTTTAAAATCACCAATATTTCTAATCAAGATGACACCGCTACAAGTGACGAGATAAGTATACCTTTAACTGACGATAAAGCGGAATATACAAGGCAACGAATTGAGCAAGTTCTTCAAAAGAAGGTTTCCAGAGATGACTCCGCTATGGGTGTGACAGATTTATTCGGCAGGACAAGCACGGACAGTGATAATTTTAAGTATGATAAAGATGGCTTCAAAGGCCAACTTTGCAAATATGGTCTAGCTAGGCTGCAATCATTCCATGATGCTTGTCAAGCTTGCCTTGACATCATGATTGAGCAAGGAGTTGCGGCGGACACAAATAATAATATTTATAAAAATATATACTTGCCGTTTTGGAATAGATTAAGTTGGATTGAAGCGGAGATAAAAACTAGGGAAGGCGAAATCTCAACCGTTGAATCTCTGCGAAATGAAATTGAATCCAAACAGTCTGAGATTCAGAAAGAGCTGAATTTGCAAAAACATCTCGGCGAAGGACTTTGGAAAGAACTAATGTCATATCGGCGAGAGGACACTTATAGCAATTCAAATTACATTTCTGATGGTCTTTCAAATAAAGATTTGTATCGAAACGCAAAAGATTTTATCAGTGTGGCAAATAGAGAATTATATAAATCATCTGTTCAGCAACACACGATTACTGCCACGCTCAAAAATCTGTTATTCATGAAAGAATTCGAGCCTATTGTTAATAATTTTGAAACAGGAAATTGGATTAGAATAAAAGCTGATAGAACACTATACCGTTTAAGGCTGCTTGAATATGAAATTGACTTTGAGGATTCCGAAAATATTGCCGTAACTTTTTCAGATGTTACAAATACAAAAGACGGCTATTCTGACATTGAATCAATTTTAAATCAGGCTTCAAGCATGGCCTCATCATATGATTATGTTGAGCGGCAGTCGCGAGTAGGCAAATTAACAAGAGAAATAGTTGATGGTTGGGTTGACAAAGGCTTATCTTTAACGACTCAAAAAATTATAAACGATGCAGATAACCAAAGTATTACATTTGACAGCAATGGGCTTCTTTGTAGGGAATTTGACCCAGTTACGGATACATTTTCCCCGAATCAGGTTAAAATTATCAACAAAGGTCTTTATGTGACAAATGACAACTGGAAAACTGCGAGGGCTGGCATTGGCGCGTTCACTTATACCGACCCGTCAAATAATAAAGTTGTGCAATCTTACGGTGTTATTGCAGACACGATTGTTGGTAAAATTATTTTGTCTGAAAAGGTTGGAATTTACAACAGCAATAACAGTGTAAGTATTGACAAAGATGGGTTTGTTATTACTGTACCTTCGACAAGTACCTCTGAAGATATTTTTAAAATCAAGAAACAAAAATCAGATGGCGGCGTTGAAAATCTACTTTATGTTGACAAGAGTGGTGACCTTAATATCAAAGGCAAGGTCACGGCAACGTCAGGTTCGTTTACGGGAAGCATTACGGCAAATGGTGGTTCTATCGGCGGGTTCACAATAGGCACAGATGATTTAGCCGGAAGAATGTATTGTGGAACCCCAACTAATTCTGGCAGTTTTTTGCTTTGCCCAGGAGGTGCCTCATATACCATTAATTCTCAAACTAAGACCTATGCAATGATGATTGGTGATAAATTTAGAGTAACAACCAGTGGTGAACTATATGCGAAAGATGTCAATATTTCAGGAAAAATAACAGCTTCATCAATAACAAACGGTACTTGTGGTGCAGGTTCAATCGGCTTTTCATTGACAAATAACGGAACGCTTTCAGCTTCGGGGGCGACGATTAGGGGAGACATTACGGCGACACATCTTACATTAGATGGTTGTAAGCTTCCGTATAGTAGTGTTTCAGAAACACCAGATTTAACTGTATATATAGCAAAAGACGGCAAAATTGGTAAAGGTAGTTTTTCAGAAGGCGCCTCTGCGAATGCAGCATTTCAAGTGTCGTCAAACGGTTTGTTAGAAGCTAAAAATGCTATAATTTATGGCACTATTTACGCTTCAGAAGGTAAATTTGGTGGAACGTTAGATGCAGCAGATGGGACGTTTTCAGGTAGTCTTAATGCCGCAAAAGGATCGTTTAATGGTGATATAAGTGCCGCCACGGGAACGTTTACGGGAGGTATTGAGGCGAAAAGGGGCAGCATAGGCGGATTTACCATTAAACAAAACGAATTATTATCAGGAGAATTTAAATTGACGCCATCTGGGGGCACTACCACTGTTGAACTTCCAATTCCAAGACCGACCCTAGATGATAATGGCCATTTAACATTTACAACACAGTGGAAAATAACTACATATATGAATTTTAGTGATACTTTAATGATTGCAAATGATACACTGATTTCAAAGAATATGTATTGCAAAGATGCTCTGATGGCGAAAGATGTTTTGATTGCTGGGGACTTTTATACTAGTAATTTGTGTTCGCCATTTGAATATGGTGGTCAGATGGAAATGGTGAAAGGTGAGGTGGAGAATAATATATGGAAGATATCGCCGACAGTTAGATTTTCTCTCCCCACATCAACAAGTGATTCAACTTTACGAGGAGTGATGAGTTTGTATTCTGTTGGTTCAAATGGCAAACAGGATAGTGTTCTTTGCTACCCAGACCTGTACAATCACACAGTGGGAACGAATGAAAACGCAACTAAGAAAGCGGTTTATGTCGATAACAAAGGCCGTTTTTGTGTGGCGTCATAAAAATAAACACTTGAAGTAATCCAAAATGTTTGAGGCATTAAGAAAGGAAAATAAAGAAATGAAATTTACATACGAAAAAATCAACAATATTAAACCCGCCCTCACCAAACTTTCAAAGCTTGACCTCAGAGCGGTTGAAGCGGTTAAACTTGCCAGACTTCTCGGCAAGGTTGAATCCGAACTGAAACCGCTTGAGGAAACTCAACGTAATATGTGGATTAAATACGGCGAGGAAGTTGAAAGTGGCAGTTATAAAATCAAACCTGAAAACTACGCAGCATTTTCAAAAGAATATCAAGAATTGCTCAATTCTGAAATTGACATTGATACAGGCAAAATTGAAATCAAATCTGACATTCAGATTGATGCTGCATCTGTGCTTGCGCTCAGTGATGTGGTTGAATTTGCGGAATAACTTTGTACAAAATAAATATAGGCTGAACGAGAGTTCCAGGTCTACCATTCGGCGGGGAGACTCCCCTCCACTCTTATTTAAGGAGAATTTTATGACAAAACAGGAGTTTGATTAAAAACGACTACGCACACTCGTGACTTTAGTCATGAGTTAGTGGTCGGATATAGTCAGCGCATAGAGAAATCTGTGCGTAATGGCACATTGGTGTCCAATACTAATTGAATTGCTGGAAAATCGTAAAGCTATTCAAACTACAACGTAATACCTTAAAAGGTATAGGCGTGAATGTTACGAAAGTAGAAAAAATTGAATAGATGGTGCAAGGTTAAATCCTAAACACTGAAAAATCGACAATCAGCAGCCAAGACCGAAAGGTAAGGTTCAACGACTATTCCTCTTGAGGGAAGTAGG
>ERZ808277.84-NODE-84-length-51197-cov-5.806343_pt1 | contig 51197 bp, 35 predicted proteins | sample MGYA00521240_ERZ808277 | MGnify/ENA primary metagenome ERZ808277 (study PRJEB31516, sample SAMN03275599) | gut metagenome | biome: mammalia-associated habitat; material: feces | host: Papio cynocephalus | place: Kenya | collected 2012-07-17 ... | reverse complement strand
CAATTTTCCAGCCAGCAGATTGTTTCGCTGACCGGACTGCAGAAAGGCATGAAAATCACCGTGCCGAGCGATGACATCTCCTCTATAGTGTCGCGGCTTTGGATGCAGAGGTACTTCGAGAACGTGGCCTTGGAGATTGATCATCTGAGCGAGAAGAAAGATTCCGCTTTCCTTGTCATCCGCATCCAGGAGCGTCCGAGGGTGTCCAGATGGCTTTTCACCGGTGTCAGAAAAGGCGAGCAGAAGGATTTGGACGAGAGGCTTAACCTCCGCCGCGGAGGCGAGTTCTCAGACTATGTCGCCAAGACCTCGACCGACATCATCAAAAGATTCTATGCCGACAAGGGCTTTCTCAACTGCAAGGTCGATGTGCAGACCCAGAAAGACACGATCGTGAGGAACGCCATCAAGGTGAACTTCGCTGTGGATCGCGGCTCGAAGGTCAAAATCAGAGACATCCACTTTAATGGAGCCGAGGGCTTCACGGACTTCAAACTTTCGCGTTCCATGAAGAAGACCAAAGCCAAGAAATGGTACAACTTCTTCAACAGCAAGAAATTCAACGAGAAGGAATATCCTAACGACAAGAACAGCCTCATCAGCAAGCTCAACGAGTCCGGTTTCCGTGACGCGCGCATAGTCAAGGATTCCATCTACTATGTGACTCCCGACAGGCTTGGCATCGACCTGAAGATCGACCAGGGAAAAAAATATTATTTCAGGAACATCTCCTGGACCGGCAACTCGGTCTACTCCACCGACCAGCTCAACGAGATTCTCAACATCCGCAAGGGCGACCCTTACGATGTGGTGACAATGCAGAAAAGGCTTTTCGGAGGCAAGCAAGGGGATCAGGATGTGTCCAAGATCTATCGTGACAACGGCTATCTGTTCATAACCATCACGCCGGTCGAGTTGAACATCGAAGGCGATTCCGTGGATGTCGAGATGAGAATATCCGAAGGAAAACAGGCCACTCTCAATAATATTGTCATAAACGGCAACAATCTCACCAATGAGAAGGTTGTCCGCAGGCAGCTTGCCACCAGACCGGGCTACCTTTTCAGCCAGACCGATTTCGAGAGGTCCATCAGGGAAATCGCCTCGTTGGGTCAGTTCGATCCAGAGGCCATCGCCGATCCGTCGAAGGGCTATACGATAGCTCCTAACCAGTTGAATAATACTGTGGATCTGATCTACAACGTGACCGAGAAGCCTTCCAGCCAGCTGGAACTCTCAGGAGGTTGGGGCGCGAACACTTTCGTGGCGACTGTCGGCGTTAACTTCAACAACTTCTCCACGAAACGAATGTTCGAGAAGAACGCCTGGAGGCCTGTCCCTCTTGGTGACGCGCAGAACCTTTCTTTGCGTTTCCAGACCAACGGAACATATTATACCTCTTTGGTGTTTGGCTTTTCGGAGCCTTGGCTTTTCGGAAAGAAACCGACCTCGCTGAACCTTCAGGCCTACTATACGAGACAGACAAACTCTTACCTTACGATAGGTATTCTCTCCAATGACAAGGTAATGCAGGTCTATGGTTTCTCGGCCGGAATCGGCACCCGTCTGAAATGGCCGGACAATTACTTCGTGCTTTACAACGGCCTCAGCTGGCAGATTTATGATCTGAAGAACTGGATCAACGGCTACTTCATGTTCAATGACGGCAAGTCTCATAACCTGAGCTATACCATCAATCTGAGCAGAAACTCAACCGACCAGCAGATCTATCCTCGTATGGGATCGAACTTCAGCGCCAGCCTTCAGCTGACACCTCCATATTCATTGTTCAGGAAGAAGGATCTCGGCACGCTTGACGCTAACGGCAACCCAACGATGGTCTCCAGCTACAAGGACATCAACTATGACAACTGGACTTCCGCCCAGCGTTACAAATGGATCGAGTATCACAAATGGAAGGTCAGCGGGGAACTCTACACCAAAGTCATCGGTGACTTCGTGATCATGACGCGAGCGCAGTTCGGCTACCTCGGCTACTACAACCGCAAATGGGGCTACTCTCCGTTCGAGGGCTTCAGAGTCGGAGGTGACGGAATGTCGGGCTATGACACCTATGGAGCGGACATCATCTCCCTTCGTGGTTACGAGAATTACGCCCTTACGCCTTGGTCCGCCACTCCGTACAACTCTAACGGCTACTATGCCGGCAACGTCTATGACAAGTTCACGATGGAGTTCCGTTACCCTGTCATCCTCCAGCCTCAGTCCACGATCTTCGTGCTGGGCTTTCTTGAGGGAGGAAACTGCTGGTCTGACATAAAGAATTTCAATCCGTTCCAGATCAAGCGTTCAGCTGGTGTCGGCGTGAGGGTGTTCCTCCCGATGATCGGTCTGCTTGGCATCGACTGGGGCTATGGTTTCGACTGGCCGGAAAAGAAGAACAGAAGCCAGTTCCACTTCCTCATCGGACAGCAATTCTAAATAATATTGCTACATTTGCATCCGGAATCAAACATGTAAACTGATAAAATTCTATAAAAATGAAAAAGATTCTTATTATCGCCGCAATGGCGTTGTTTACTCTGACGGCTTCTGCGCAGGCGAAGTTCGCTTATGTCGATTTCAACGAACTGGTGATGCTCGCCCCGGAGGCTGATGCGGCCAGGTCACAGATGCAGGCCGCTCAGAAAGAGGCTCAGGAAACCCTCCAAAGCATGATGGAAGAGGCTCAGACCAAGTATAACGAGTACCAGCAGAAGCAAGCCACATGGACACCGGCCATCAAGTCCAGCAAAGAAAAGGAACTCGGTGAGATCCAGAACAGAATCCAGGAGTTCCAGCAGTCCATCCAGGCCGAACTTCAGCAGCAGCAACAACAACTGATGGATCCTATCTACAAGAAGGCTCAGGAGGCTGTCGAGAAACTTGCCAAGGCCGGTGGCTATCTGTTCGTGTTCGAGACTTCGCAGTACCTTTACGTTGACAAGGCGCAGTGCAAGGATCTCACTCCTGAGGCAAGAAAGGCTTTGAATATTCCTGATGGCAGGACGCTTGAGGATCTCCAGAAGGAACTTCAGGCTCAGGCGCAAACTCAGGGGCAGCAGTAATATTCTTTGGAAATCAAATTTTTGAGGGTCGGCAATAACTGCTGGCCCTTTTTTACCCTCGGTCGCCACGTGACAGCACCGGAGGAACCAAAAGAATCTTTTTTCGGAAAATATGTTGGTTATTCTGCATTTTATGCTTTAATTTGTAAGGAATTTTTATTCAACACTAATATTCTTAAAATAGAAATGCAACATAAGGTTATTGATGCTAAGGATGTTGTGATAAGGTTCGCCGGGGATTCCGGTGACGGTATGCAGCTTACCGGAACTTTGTTCGCGAACTTGTCGGCAGTCTATGGTAACGGCCTTTCCACATTTCCGGACTATCCGGCCGAAATCAGAGCCCCTAAAGGCACTGTGGCTGGCGTTTCCGGATTCCAGGTTCACATCGGAAGCCACAAGGTCAACACACCTGGTGATTTCTGTGACATGCTTGTGGCGATGAATCCCGCCGCACTCAAGGCGAACGCCAAGTGGCTGAAAAGAAATGCAACCGTACTGGTCAATGAAGATGCCTTCGATGATTTCGGCCTTGCTAAAGCCGGCTTTACGGGCAATCCTTTTGAGGAACTTCACATAGAGGACAGGAACATCATAGTCGCACCAATTACAAAGCTGACGGAAGAGAGTCTGAAAGATAGCGGATTGGACGTTGCTTCGGTTCATAAGTGCAGGAATATGTTCACCCTCGGCATGGCCTGCTTCATCTACAGCCGTCCGCTGGACTATGTCTATACCTATCTTGAGGGGCGTTTCGCCAAGAAGCATCCTGAGATGATTGAGCCGAACCGTAAGGTGGTGAATGACGGCTACAACTATGCAGCCAACATTCAGGCCGTGGCCGACACTTACACTGTTGTCCCTGACATTCAAGAAAAAGGAATATACAGGAATATTACAGGAAATCAGGCTTTAGCATGGGGCTTGATTGCTGCTTCGGAGAAATCAGGACGTCCGCTATTCTGCGGTTCCTATCCGATAACCCCTGCTACCGCAATCCTTGAAGAACTCGCCATACACAAGAACCTTGGGGTCAAGACAATGCAGACTGAGGACGAGATTGCGGGAATATGCTGCGCAATCGGGGCTTCGTTTGCCGGCAATCTTGCTGTTACTACGACCTCTGGTCCTGGCCTTTCTCTTAAATCAGAAGCTCTTGGACTGGCCGTGATGACCGAGCTTCCGCTCGTGGTTGTGGATGTGCAGCGTGGCGGCCCTTGCACCGGACTGCCTACCAAGACAGAGCAGGCCGACCTTAACGAGGCTCTTTACGGACGCAATGGTGAGAGCCCTATGGTCGTGATGGCCGCACATTCTCCGGCGCATTGCTTCGATGCCGCATTCACGGCTGCAAAGATCGCAATGGAGCACATGACCCCTGTCCTGCTCCTCTCAGAGGGTTTCCTCGGAAACGGCTCCGAGCCATGGAAGATTCCTTCCATGAGTGAATATCCTGTCATCAAGCCTCGCCTCGCGGAGGCCGACGGAAAGAAGTTCCGCCCTTTCGAGAGGGATGCCGAGACACTTGCCAGAAAATGGGCTCCGGCCGGAAGCCCTGGTCTTGGACACCGTGTCGGTGGCCTTGAGAAGACGCATGAAGGCGTGCTTTCCACCGATGCCGCCAACCATGAGACGATGGTCAGGGAACGCGCGGAGAAAGTAGCCCGCGTCGCCGCTGACATTCCTGACTTGGTCGTTGACGGCCCTGAGAGCGGAGAAGTCCTTCTGGTCGGTTGGGGTGGCACTTACGGACATATTCTTTCTGCCACGGAGGAACTCCGCGCTGCCGGGAAGACAGTCAGCCGAGTGCATTTCGATTTCATCGATCCGCTTCCTAAGAACACGGAGAAGGTGTTGTCAGGTTTTAAGAAGATAATTGTCTGCGAGCTGAACCTCGGACAGTTCTCCGGGTACCTCAAGACAATATTCCCGCAGTTCAATTATATAGGATGCAACAAGGTTCAAGGGCAGACCTTCCTCGTGAAGGAGATTGTTGACGCGGCTTCGGCCCAGATTTAGGAGGAACACACCATGCCAAAATATTCATTGAAAGATTTCAAGAGCGACCAGGAGATCAGATGGTGTCCCGGATGCGGGGACTATTCAATTCTCGCCGCTCTTCAAAGAACCCTTCCGCTGGTTTGTGAGGAGAAGGGGATAGACAAGGACAAGATTGTGGTTGTGTCCGGCATTGGATGCTCGTCAAGGCTTCCGTACTATGTCGACACCTATGGATTCCACAGCATCCACGGCCGCGCCACCGCCATAGCGACCGGCATGAAGGTCGCCAATCCTGAACTCTGCATCTGGCAGGTGAGCGGTGACGGCGACGCGCTGGCCATCGGCGGAAACCATTTCATCCACGCCATCCGCAGGAACATCGACATCAACCTGATGCTCTTCAACAACCAGATTTACGGAATGACGAAGGGGCAATATTCCCCGACCTCGAAACTGGGAGCCATCACCAAGACTTCCCCTTACGGAACGGTCGAGCATCCGTTCAATCCGGGTAGCCTTGTGCTTGGAGCCAAGGGAACGTTCTTCGCGCGCGGAATGGACACAGAGCTTGCTCTCAACCAGGAGATCATGCTCGCCGCGTCAAGGCATAAGGGCACTTCCGTGATGGAGTTCCTGACTAACTGCGTGATATTCAACAACGGCTCTCACGCCGAGATTTCCGACAGGGAGCACAAGGCCGACAGGACGCTGGTGTTGCGTGACGGCGAGAAGATGATATTCGGAAAGAACCGTGACAAGGGTATCGCCCTTGATGGCTGGAGGCTGAAGGTCGTGACAATCGGTGAGAACGGTGTCACGGAGGATGACATCCTCACTCACGACAGCCATTCCGACAATCTTGGACTCCAGATGATGCTCGCTGACATGAAGTGGCCTGATTTCCCGGTGGCTCTCGGAGTCATCCGAGAGGTTCCGGACATCACCTACGACGAGGAGGTTGCCAAGCAGGTAGAGAGCGTGAAGGCCAAGGCGAGGATCCACAGTGTTGACGAGCTGCTTCACAGTGGCTCCACATGGGAACTAAAATAGAACACATACACATTATTAACTAATTAATAACACAATCACATTATGAAGACAACTGAAATAATGGCCCGTCTCCAGGCCAAGTACCCTACCGAGAAGGAATATCTCCAGGCAGTGCAGGAGGTTCTCGAGTCAATCGAGGAAGTTTACAACCAGCATCCTGAGTTCGAGAAGGCAAAGATCGTCGAGAGACTCGTTGAGCCTGACAGAATCTTCACTTTCCGTGTGACCTGGATCGACGACAACGGTGAGGTTCAGACCAACCTCGGCTACCGCGTCCAGTTCAACAGCGCGATCGGACCTTACAAAGGAGGACTTCGCTTCCACAAGGCCGTGACACCTTCAATGCTAAAGTTCCTCGGATTCGAGCAGACATTCAAGAACGCCCTCACAACCCTTCCTATGGGTGGAGCGAAAGGTGGTTCAGACTTCGATCCAGTAGGCAAGTCAAACGCTGAGATCATGCGTTTCTGCCAGGCCTTCATGCTTGAGCTCTGGCGCTGCATCGGCCCTGATCAGGACATCCCTGCTGGCGACGTAGGTGTCGGCGGACGCGAGATCGGCTTCCTGAACGGAATGTACCAGAAGCTCGCCCGTCAGTACCACACCGGAGTGCTCACCGGAAAGGGCGCAACTTGGGGCGGATCCATCCTTCGTCCAGAGGCCACCGGTTTCGGAGCCCTCTACTTCACCCAGCACCTTCTCCACAAGGCAGGCAAGGACATCGCTGGCCAGAAGGTCTGCATCTCCGGTTTCGGCAACGTGGCTTGGGGCGCGGTTAAGAAGGCTACCCAGCTCGGAGCCAAGGTTGTGGCCATCTCCGGCCCTGACGGAGTCTGCCATATTCCTGAAGGAATGACCCCAGAGATGAATGAATATATGCTTGACATGCGTGCTTCCAACAGGAACATGGTCGAGGATCTCGCCACCAAGTTCCCGGGACAGGTTCAGTTCATCGCAGGCAAGAAGGCATGGAGCATCCCTTGCGACATCGCTCTTCCTTGCGCGTTCCAGAACGAACTCAGTGAGGACGATGCCAAGGAACTGAAGGCCAACGGTTGCTGGTGCTGCTGCGAGGTTTCCAACATGGGTTGCCAGCCGGGAGCCATCCACTTCTTCCAGAACAACGGAGTCCTCTTCGCTCCTGGAAAGGCTGTGAACGCAGGCGGAGTTGCCACCTCTGGTCTTGAGATGACCCAGAATGCCGCCCACCTCAGCTGGTCTGCACAGGAAGTTGATGACAAGCTTCACTGGATCATGCAGAGCATCCACGAGCAGTGCGTGAAGTACGGCACACGTCCGGACGGCAGCGTTGACTATGTAAAGGGCGCCAACATCGCTGGCTTCATGAAGGTTGCACAGGCTATGCTTGAGCAGGGAATCATCTAATTGTACGATTTCTTACGAATATCAGCACATCAACGTCTCGTTGATGTGCTTTTTTCATTTATATTCATTAAATTTGCAGGATGCAAAAGAGAAAAGAATATAAACAATAATAATAACACTTTTTTCAAATGAAAAGAACCGTTCTGGCATTATCGCTGATCGCTCTTGTGGCCTCCTGCAACACAACGCCTGAGACCGCTGTTCAGAAAAAGGTTGATTCGTATGCTCTTGTCAAGATCGAATCACCTGACCTTTCCGGTATCACGGACAACGGCAAAGAAGTCCTTAATCTTTACAAATTCGCTGCCGACCAGGCTGACAGCATCTATTGGAATCAGTATTTTGGAGACAAAACTCTGATTGAGAATCTGAAAGACGCTGATTTGCGCGACTACGCCAAGATTAACTACGGCCCTTGGGACCGTCTTGACGGCTCCACTTTTGTGGAGGGTTTCGGGAATCTTCCTCTCGGTGCCAATTTCTATCCGGCTGACATGACTTCGGCTGAGTTCGATTCGCTTGCCGACCCGGTGAAGACAAGTCCATATTCGCTGATCAGGCGTGACTCGGACGGCAAATTGGTTGCTGTGTGGTATCACGATGCCTATGAGTACAACATCGACAAGATCTGCAACTACCTCAAGGCTGCCGCTGACATCACCATCAAACCGAGCGTCCGCAACTATCTTCTCAAGAAGATTGACGCTTTGAAGACTGACTATTACTACGATAGCGACCTTGCATGGTTGGAGATGACTGACAGCAAGATGGATCTCATCATCGGCCCTAACGAGGTTAATGATGACCAGCTGTACGGTCTCAAGACATCCTATGAGGCTTACGTCCTTTTGAAGGATCTCAAGCGCACCGAAGTTCTTGATCAGTTCAAGTCTATGCTGCCTGAACTCCAGAAGCAAATCCCTTGCGAGGACCAGTACAAGAACTTTGTACCGGGCGAAGAGTCGGACATCTACGCCTATGACGCCATCTACTGCTCCGGCCACGCAAACGCCGGCATCAAGCTTATTGCCTTGAACCTTCCTTATAATGAAGAGGTTCAGGCCAAGGCCGGAACCCGTACAGCCCTCCTTCGCAACATCATGATGGAGAAGTTCAACAGGGTAGTGAATCCTGTCGGCATCGTTGTCTTGAGTCCTGACCAGCAGGATCACCTTGACGAGGAAGCATTCTACTGGAACATCGCTTTCCGTGAGATCGCTCACGGACTGGGCGTGAAGGAGACCATCAACGGCAAGGGTGCTGTCTATGAGGCTCTCGGTAACAAGGCCCTCACTTGGGAGGATGCCAAGGCCAATGCACTCGGTCTGTACTTAGTCTGCAAGCTTTTGGATGAGCACAAGATTCCTGCTCTTATCACTAAAGAGGATGCTATCACGACATTTGTCGCAAACTTGATCCGTTCAGAGCGTTTCGGTGAGGCCTCACAGCTTGGAAGGGCTTATGTGATGCTCTTCAACTACCTCAATCAGAACGGAGCCTTCAAGCGTGGTGACAGCGGTAAATATTCGATTGACTACGAAAAGACGCTTTCACTCGTCGCTGAGTTCACCGGCATTGCCCTCAAGACTCAGGCAACCGGAGACTACGAGTTTGCTGAGCAGTTCGAAAAACAGTACTGCGTTCTGTCAGAGGATTTCAAGGCTGACCTCGTGAACATCCGCCTTGAGAATATTCCGATTGACCTAAGGTTCGAATTCCAGAAATAAAATTAATAATCAATACTACTGAAATGGCTGAAAAGAAATTCAATGTGAAGTACGGTGTACTTCTGCCGATTGTTCTTCTGGTCACACTCTTCTTGTGGTGTGTTCCTACCTCCTTCTTCGGCATCGACGCTCTGACCGTTGTGCAGCAGCGTGTGATCGCCCTCTTTGTGTTCGCCGCCTTGATGTGGATGTTTGAGATCATCCCTAACTGGGCGACTTCCGTGATGATCATCGTGGTGGCTCTGCTGACTGTCTCCGACAAGGGACTAGGCTTCTTCTGCAATCCTGAGTTCGGTCAGCTGGTAAGCTACAAAAAGATAATGTCTTCTTTCGCCGATCCGGTTGTCATGCTGTTCCTCGGTGGATTCGTGCTTGCAATCATGGCTGAAAGATTCGGACTTGACGTGACTCTCGCAAAATCATTGCTCAGCATATTCGGAACAAAGCCTAAGATGGTGCTCCTCGGATTCCTTGTCATCATCTCTGTGTTCTCGATGTTCATGAGCAACACCGCCACCGCGGCCATGATGCTGGCATTCCTCGCCCCTGTGCTCTCTAAGCTTCCAAGCGATGACAAGGGAAAGATCGGTCTCGCTCTCTCGATTCCTGTCGCCGCCAACCTTGGCGGTATCGGAACCCCTATCGGAACCCCTCCTAATGCCACGGCGAAGGGTTACCTTGAGCAGGCCGGAATCGATGTCTCTTTCGGAGACTGGTGCATTCATATGATACCTTACGTGATCATTATGATTCTCCTTGCATGGGTTCTTCTCCTCGTTTTCTTCCCGTTCAAGACCCAGAAGCTCGTGCTTGAGATTCCCGCGAACGACAAGAAGAAGGATTGGAAGAGCAAAGTGGTTTGGGCCACATTCATCATTACGATTCTCCTCTGGGCCACCGAGCAACTCCACCACATCAGCTCCAATGTCGTGGCTCTGATCCCATTGGGAGTCTTCACTGCAACCGGTCTCTTCGGAAAGGAAGAGATCAAGGAAATCAACTGGTCTGTGCTCTGGCTCGTGGCCGGAGGATTCGCCCTCGGCTATCTCCTTCAGGACACTGGTCTCGCCAAGGTCCTAATCACAGCGATTCCGTTCGGTTCGATGTCTGTGATTCTGGTTTTGGTTGTAGCCGGTTTGGTTTGCTACTTCCTCTCGAACTTCATCAGCAACTCCGCCACCGCGGCTCTGCTTATCCCGATCCTTATCGTTGTCGCTGAGGGTATGGCCGATCCCGCTGCGGCCAACAACACCGCATTCGTTGCTATGGGCGGAACCCAGGCCATGATCATATTCATAGCTGTGTGCGCTTCTATCGCCATGCTTTTCCCGATCTCCACACCTCCGAACGCCATCGCGGCCTCCACCGGACTTGTCGAGACCAAGGATATGGCGAAGATTGGCATCATCATAGGTGTAGTCGGATTCATCTTCGGATTCTTCTGGCTCACCAAGATATTCCCGTTCGCTCAATAATTATATCGTAATATTAGGGAAGCTGTTTTGGAAAAGGAACCAAGGCAGCTTCCCAATGCTTAAAAAATAGTTAGTAGTTATTAAAATGAACAGAATTTTCACTTCACTTGCAGCTCTGGCGATGTGCGCCACTCTTGCGGCGCAGGAGACAACTCCAAAGGTCAGTCTCTACGGATTCATCCGCAATTACTATGCTTTCGACACACGTGAGAGCGTCGCCGGAACAGAGGATCTCTTTTATTATCTTCCAAAGGATGAGAACAAGAAGGGTGACGTTGATTTGAACGAGCAAGGCTCTTTCCGCTTCGCCGCCATCACTTCCAGAGTCGGACTCAATGTGACAGGCTATGAATATAATGGACTGAAGTTCGGCGCCAAGATCGAGACCGACTTTTACAATGGCCTTAGCGGTGCCACTGGCACTGCTGTCCTCCGTCTCCGTCAGGCCTACGTCACTGTCGGAAAGAACGACTGGCTTGTCACTGCCGGTCAGGCTTGGCATCCGATGGCGGCTGATATGCCGGACGTCTTCTCTCTCAACACCGGTGCCCCTTTCGGTCCATTCAGCCGCACCCCACAGGTCAAGTTGGACTATAAGTTCAATGATGCCCTCTCATTGACCGGATCCGCAATTTGGCAGATGCAGTACGTTTCCGCCGGCCCTTCCGGAGCTTCCGCCAACTACATCAAGGATGCCTGCACTCCGGAAATCTATCTTGGATTGAACTACAAGAAAGATAACCTTCTCCTAAGAGCTGGAGTGAATATGCTTTCAATTAAGCCGAGAGTAAACAATGGTTCTGTCAAGGTCGATGACCGCATAACAACCCTCACTCCTTTCTTCTTCGGACAGTATAAGAGTGGCCTGTTCTCGGCCAAAGTCAAGACCGTCTTCGCCGAGGCGGGCGAGCATTTCAACCTCAACGGAGGCTACGGAATCTCAGCAAAGAATACTGACGGTAGTTTTGACTATACTCCGACGCGTAACTCCTCGACGTGGGCCAGCTTTATGTACGGTAAGAAGACCCAGTGGATTCTTTTCGCAGGTTATGTGAAGAATTTCGGAACGAAAAGCGACCTTTATACGGGTGAAGGAGAAATGCACAAGGACACCGACGGCAAGCTTTATGCATTGGCTTCAAACCTCTATTTCAGCAAGAACAGCTTCTCGAACATGAACCAGATGTACAGGCTCACCCCGACTGTGATCCACAACATCGGTAAGTTCGCGATTGGTCTGGAATATGAGCTCACAAGCGTTCAGTATGGTGATTACAAGACGGTTGAGGGTGTTAAGTACATCGGTGTCAACGGCCTTGCCGAGGACAACCTTCACTGGATCACCAACCACCGTGTTCAGGCTCTGGTAAAGTTCACTTTCTAGTTTTTAATGTATGACAAGTCAAGGCGGTAGTCGGCCTTGAGCGGAAAAAATTGATGCTATGAAGAAAATAATCCCAATGTTGGCGTCGGCTGTCGCCATGTCGATTGCAGCATTACCTGCTGTGGCTCAAAGCCATCAGATCAAACTCACCAATCATTTGGAACCATACGGCTTTTTCCGCACGAGCGCCATTTTCGACGCTCGTGACTCCAAGGCCGACACTGAAGACTTGTTTTATTATGTTCCTTACGACAAGGAGATTAATCTGGAAGGCAACGACATCTGGTATAATCCTTCCATCAAGATGTCCGCCATCACGACACGTCTTGGAGTCAATCTTACAGGATTCCGGTATGGATCATTCAATGTCACTGGAAAACTTGAGACGGATTTCTACTTGACGACAAGCGGTTCCGCATCGCTGCATCTAAGGGAAGCCTATCTCAAATTCAATTGGAATGATCTCGGAGACTATTTCAAGTCCATGTCCGTAAAGGTCGGACAAGCATGGCATCCTATGTCCTTAGATATGCCATATAGTGTCGGTTATGAGGCCGGATCCCCTTTCAATCCTTATGCGAGAAGCCCTCAACTGATGTTCGAGACAGACTTCCTGAAGCGTTTCTCATTCACGGCTGGATTCCTTTATCCGATGGAATTCATGCCGACTGGACCGCAAGGACCTTCGGCGGACTATGTCAAATATGGCCTTGTACCGGAATTGTACGCCGGCCTGACATATTCCTCAAAGTATATCAAGGCCAGGGTAGGGGCTGATTTCATAAGTCTGGTTCCCCGTTGGCGCACAACTGATTTGACATATTATCACGATGTCGGCACCAAAGTCAAAGACCGCATTTCCATGATCAGCCCAATGGCTTATATAGAGTTCAGCAAAGGGTTGTTTAAAGTCAACGCAAAGGCTGTTCTGGCTTCAGGAGGAGATCATCTCAGGCTCATGGGAGGGTATGCGGTCTATGACAAGTCAGATGCGTATAAGTACAAGTACACTCCTCTGCGATCCGTCACAGGGTTCGCTTCAGCCAGTTATGGCAGTCAGTGGCAGTTCCTCTTGTTCGCCGGTGGAATGACGGCATTGGGCTCTGGACATGAATTGATCACTGATGGCGAAACCGGAGCCGCAAAGACAGGCTACATCTATTACTTTGACGGCGGTTTCAAGAACATACGTTACATGGCTCGCTTGGCTCCCGCTGTGGCTTACAATCTTGAAAGGCTTACCTTTGCCCTTGAATATAATTGCACAGGCGTAAGTTATGGTGACATTAAATCCATGAACGCCAAGGGGCTTGCCAACTCTCAGGCTCATTTGATATTTAATCACAGAGTCCTGGGTGTCGTGAAATATTCATTTTAAAAGATATTTGGGAAGATGAATATTTTGTCAATTTATCTTGCTTTTTAGAATATTTTTCCGATATTTGTCGCATTGAACAGATTGTATGAGACAGTTTAATCATATCCACCTACATTTTCATCACCGCTTCATCCGGGGGTGAGTTTGTCGTGGGTATCTGATACTTTGAGGGATATTTAGTCAAGGCTCGCTTCCGTGTAGGTTGCGGGTCTTTTTTTATAAAACGAACGACAAATGTTAAGAATCGCAATTCAGGCCAAAGGCCGATTAAGTGATGAAAGTCTTGCACTGATGCGTGAGGCCGGAATCGAGGTGGATGACAGCAAGCGAAAATTCCTGTCAAGGTCCAGCAGTTTCCCCGTGGAGATCCTCTACCTGCGGGATGATGACATCCCGCAGGCTGTGGCACAAGGGGTGGCGGATTTGGGAATAGTGGGTTACAACGAGGTGTGCGAGAGGGGAGAGTCTGTGGAGATTGTGGACCGTCTTGGATTCGGAGAATGCCGGATCTCGTTGGCCATTCCCAAGGCTGAGGAATATCCTGGACTTGAGTATTTCAGCGGCAAACGGATTGCCACGTCTTATCCTAATATTTTGAGCAAGTTTCTGAAAGATAATGGGATAAGAGCGAAAATCAACGTTATCGCCGGCTCTGTTGAGATAGCCCCAACGGTCGGGATGAGCGATGCGATCTTCGACATAGTGTCTTCGGGCGGAACCTTGGTCAGCAACGGTTTGAAGGAAGTGGAGAAAGTTGTGTTCTCCGAGGCGGTGCTCATCTCTGGCGGCAATCTGTACGAGGACAAGTCTAAACTTCTGGAACAGATTAAGTTTCGGTTCAACGCTGTCAGAGACAGCAGAGGAAAGAAGTATCTTCTGATGAACATTCCGAATGACAGGATTGAGGAGGCTATACGGATAGTTCCAGCGATGAGAAGCCCTACAGTCCTGCCGCTTGCCCAGAGCGGTTGGTCTTCGCTGCATTCAGTTGTGGACGAGAGTGTTTTGTGGGAGAAGATCGAGAGTCTGAAGGAGATTGGTGCGGAGGGGATTCTAGTGCTTTCCGTGGAGAAGATGGTTTTATAGTGCTGCATATTTATTCATTTTTTCTATGTACGACTCGGATTATACACTTACAAACAATAGAAGTGACAATAACGAACTTATCATTATGACAAACAAATACATAACCCCTCCACGGACCGAATGGCCAAATTTAACAGCCAGGGCCGGCGAAAGCGACAAAGACATAGAGACTAGTGTCAGCTCCACTCTTGAATATGTCCGTACAAAAGGCGATGAAGCCCTTCTGGACTTGGAATCAAGGTACGATGGCGTGGAGTTCTCTTCGGCTGAAGCTCTGAGAATCAGCGAAAAAAAGATCGAAGAGGCAGCCGCTTCGGTTCCGCAAGAATTGAATGAAGCCATCGTACAGGCATATTCAAACATCAAGAAATTTCATGAGGCGCAGATGCCGGAGGTTGTCAAGGTTGAGACCTCGCCGGGTGTGACATGCATGCAGAAGGCCGTGCCGATCCGCAGGGTTGGCCTTTATGTCCCCGGAGGCCGCGCACCTTTGTTCTCGACCGTGCTGATGCTGGCCATCCCCGCGCAGGTCGCTGGCTGTCAGGAGATTGTCCTTTGCACGCCTCCCGGCAAAGACGGAAAGGCAAACAAGACCATTGTCTATGCCGCTTCTGTGTGTGGTGTCAGGAATATATTCAAAATCGGTGGTGCGCAGGCTATAGCGGCGATGGCTTACGGAACAGAAACGATTGCCAAATGTGACAAGATCTTCGGACCCGGAAACCGCTATGTGATGAAAGCCAAGCAGATGGTCGGGCTGTCTGTCACGGCCATCGACATGCCTGCCGGTCCTTCGGAGGTGATGGTTCTGGCGGATGAGACAGCCGTTCCGGATTACGTCGCCGCTGACTTTCTGTCGCAGTCTGAACACGGGCCGGACAGTCAGTCGGTTCTGGTCTGCACCTCGGAGGCGATAGCGGATGCGGTGGCGGAGTCCATAGCAAGGCAGAGTGCAAGGCTCAAGCGTGGGGAAATCATCGCCAAGGCGTTGGAAAATAGCCGGATAGTTGTCTTGCGGGAACGGGATGAAGTGGTTGATTTCGCTAATGAATATGCTCCCGAGCATCTGATCGTCTCCATGGCGGATCCGTGGGACGTTGCCGACAGGATCGTTGCTGCCGGAAGCATATTCATCGGCAATTATTCTCCAGAAAGTGCGGGGGACTATGCTTCTGGCACCAATCACACCCTTCCGACGAGTGGTTGGGCGCACTCTTTCAGCGGATTGAATCTGGATGCTTTCATGAGGAAGATGACGATTCAGGAGTTGTCGCGTGATGGGCTGGCAGGCCTAGGTGACACTGTCCGCACTATGGCTCTCGCTGAAGGTCTTGATGCCCATGCCGCTGCCGTTGAGGTCCGGCTCTCCGATTCGGTTGGTGAGCACGGTCGCTAAACTTCGGTCACAGAGCTTGTCGAAGTGCCGAAGTATCGAAGCGACTTCCAAATTTGAAAAATGATTTACTATGAAGATAGACGATGTACTTAAACTCGTAAGACCAACCATCTTAGGCCTTGAACCCTACTCCACAGCCCGGGATGACTGCGGCTCGAGTCGCCCCGAGATCTTCCTTGACGCCAACGAGAACCCCTACAACAACGGCATCAACCGCTACCCCGATCCCCACCAGAAAGCCCTGAAGGCCAAAATCGCTGGAATCAAAGCCCTTGACGCTGAGCGCTTGTTTTTGGGCAACGGTAGCGACGAGGCCATAGATCTGGTCTACAGGGTGTTCTGCGTTCCCGGAGAAAGCAATGTCGTGTCGATTGCCCCAAGTTACGGAATGTACGAGGTGGCGGCCGCGATGAATGACGTGGAGTTCCGCAAGGTTCAACTCAAAAGCGATTTCTCGATGGACACGGAAGCCATGCTTTCCGCATCCGACTCGAAGACCAGACTGATGTTCATCTGCTCCCCGAACAATCCTACAGGGAATTCCTTCCCAGTGAAGCAGATCGAGGATATTCTTGAAAGATTCGGCGGGATGGTGATTCTTGACGAGGCCTACATTGACTTTTCGCTCAGGCCATCGCTGGTCTCTTTGATTGACAGATACCCCAATCTGATTGTGCTTCAGACGCTTTCCAAGGCTTGGGGCATGGCTGGGCTGCGAATCGGGTTGGCGATAGCTGATCCAGAGGTGATTTCGTTGATGTCAAAGGTCAAGTACCCGTACAACATCAACGTGGTGGCTCAGAAGATGGCGCTGGCCAAATTGGACGCTGACGCGAAAGACAAGGCGGTGGCTGAGATTGTGGGGCAGAGGTTCCGGCTTGAGAAGGAACTGGTCAAGTGTCCGGAAGTCAAGGGAATATATTCAAGCGACGCTAACTTTCTGCTGGTGAGGTTTGATGCTCCGGATGTGGTTTATGAGAGGTTGCTTGCGGGTGGGGTGATTGTGAGGAACCGTTCCAAGGTTCCGGGGTGCGAGGGGTGTCTTCGCATCACGGTTGGCACTACGGTGGAGAATGACCGGCTGCTTCGGCTGCTTGGAACGTCCGGTCACTTCGACAAGCTCAGTGACCGTTGTGGTTTGCTCAGTGACCATCGTGGTTTGGTCGCTGAGTCACTATTCTCGGTCGCTGAGCCTGTCGAAGCGCACCGAACAGGCATGGAAATCTTTGGCGAACGCCATGTCCGGATAACCCGTTGCACCAAGGAGACCAAAATTGTTCTGGAACTGAACATTGATCCTTACGATCGGTCGCTGAGCTTGTCGAAGCGCACCGACTTGTCCAGACACTTCGACAAAACTCAGTGTCCGTCAGCAGAACTTGCCGAAGTGAACCGATCTGCAGACATCTCCACCGGCCTCCCGTTCTTCGACCACATGCTGGAGCAGATCCCGAACCATGGAGGCGTCTCCCTGTCGATCAATGCCCAAGGCGATCTGCAAGTCGATGAACACCACACGATTGAGGATGTCGGCATAGTCCTCGGTGAGGCCATTCACGCTGCCCTCGGCCAGAAACTCGGCATAGCCCGCTACGGTTTCGTCCTCCCGATGGACGACTGCGACGCCGCCGTCCTGATGGATTTCGGCGGCAGGATCGATTTCAAATGGAACGCGGAGTTCAAACGCGAGAAAGTCGGAGATGTCCCGACCGAGATGTTCAGCCATTTCTTTCAGTCTGTCTGCTGCGGAGCCAAATGCAACCTGCACATCTGGGCCGAGGGTGAGAACGAGCATCACAAGGCCGAGGCGATCTTCAAGGCGTTCGCAAGGGCGCTGAGGATGGCTGTGGCGAGGACGCCTTTCCCTTACGAGTTACCTTCAAGCAAAGGTGTGTTATGATCGCGATAGTTGACTATAAGGCCGGCAACATCCGCTCGGTCGAGAACGCTCTAAAAAGACTTGGAGCGGAATATGTGCTGACCGCTGACCAAGAAATGGTTCAACGTGCCGACCATGTGGTGCTTCCGGGAGTGGGCGAGGCGTCCTCAGCGATGAAATCTTTGGAATCCACTGGCCTGATCCCTGTCATCAAGTCTTTGGTCCAGCCGGTTTTGGGAATATGCATCGGTTTGCAGCTGATGTGCTCCTCAAGCGAGGAAGGGAATGTCGAGTGCATGGGAATATTCGCACCCCGTGTCCACCGTTTCCCGGAAGAACCGGGAGTCAAGATCCCTCACACCGGATGGGACACGATTTCCGGGCTGCGCGGACCATTATTCAGGAATATTCCCGAAGACTCTTTCGTCTATTATGTGCACTCCTACTGCCCTGAAATATTCATTGGACAGACTGCCGCCGTGACTGAATATGCGGGTGTCCGTTTCAGCAGTGCACTTCAGCGAGACAATTTCTTCGGGACACAGTTTCATCCGGAGAAAAGCGGAGCCGTCGGGGCGAAGATATTGAAGAATTTTATTGAATTATAATTTATTGGATAAGTTTGTGAGTGACAAGCGATTGCTCATTTGTAAGAGTAGAGTCATGAAGAATTTTAACATAATTCCGGCCATTGACATCATCGGGGGCCGATGCGTGCGTCTCACGCAAGGGGACTACGCGAAAGAGAAGGTGTATTCAGACAACCCTGTGGAGATGGCGAAGAGTTTTGAGTGGGCCGGGGCCACAAGGCTTCATCTTGTGGATCTTGAGGGCGCGAAGGAGTCCTGTCCGAAGAATCTGGACGTGCTCAGGGACATCACCCGTGAGACCGGACTGAAAGTCGAGTTCGGCGGGGGAGTGAAGTCGGAGGAGTCCCTCAAGGCGGTGCTGGACGCCGGCGCTGAATATGTCATCTGCGGGAGCGTGGCTTTCACCGAGCCTGTGATATTCAAAAAATGGCTTGAGGAATATGCTGGCAGAATAATTCTTGGACTTGATCTGAAGAACGGCCTTGTGGCGACTCATGGTTGGAAAGAGACTGTGCCGATGTCTGCCGTGCAGGCCTTGGAATCTTTTGAAGACCTTGTGCATCAGGCTATTGTGACGGAGGTGTCACGGGACGGGATGTTGCAGGGAGTCAATCTGGAGTTCTACTCCGCTCTTCAGCAACAGTTTCCGGAAGTGGAGATCATCGTGAGCGGAGGCGTGTCCAGCTACGAAGATCTGACCGAACTGAAGAAGTTCGGACTTCGCTCTGCCATTGTCGGGAAGGCTATCTACGAGGGACGTGTGAAACTTGAGGACTTATTCAGGTAATATGTTGGCAAAGAGAATTATACCGTGCCTTGATGTCAAGAACGGACAGGTCGTCAAGGGCGTCAACTTCGAGGGACTTCGTGAGGTCGGGGACCCTGTGGAGATGGGGTCGTTCTATTCTGGGCAGGGGGCCGATGAACTGGTCTATCTGGACATCAGCGCGTCTTCGGAGGGCCGCCGGACCTTTACGGATCTGGTCTCACGGATCGCGGAACGGATTGACATCCCTTTCACTGTGGGTGGAGGAATCTCTTCGTTCGAGGATGCGGCCAGGCTGCTGGACGCCGGGGCGGACAAGATTACTGTCAACACTGCCGCGGTGCTGCATCCGGAGATCATTTCGCGGATTGCCTCGCGCTATGGCTCCCAGTTTGTTGTCGTGGCGATTGACGCAAGGACGGTTGGCAAAACTCACTGGCAAGTGATGACCCACGGCGGCAAAACCCCGACCGACAAGGAATTATATTCATGGGCCAAAGAAGTCCAGAACCTCGGTGCCGGAGAGATCCTCTTCACCTCCATGGACCACGACGGCACGCGCAACGGCTACGCTGTGCTGGCATATTCACATCTCGCTGAGGAACTTTCCATCCCCGTGATCGCCTCAGGAGGAGCGGGAAGCGTCAGCGACATCGAGGAGGTCCTGACTGTCGGCCATGCTGATGCCGCCCTCGCTGCGAGCATATTCCATTACGGCGAAATCTCCATCCCTGATTTGAAAAGAACCCTCCGCGCTCACGGAGTGACTGTAAGAATATAAATGAATTTTAACGAATATGATTGATTTTAAAACACTTAAAACTAGCTCAGACGGCCTCGTGCCGGCAATAGTCCAGGACCAGAACACCCTTCAGGTCCTCATGCTCGGCTACATGGACGCTGAGGCTCTCGAAAAGACCCAGACCAGCGGTCTTGTGACATTCTACAGCCGCTCCCGCCAGACTCTCTGGACAAAAGGCGAGACCAGCGGCAACTTTTTGCATCTGGTTTCCATCGCGGTGGACTGTGACTCAGACACCCTCCTCGTGCGCGCGATCCCTGACGGCCCGGCCTGCCACAAAGGCACGAAGACTTGCTGGGGTGGCGCTGTTCCGACAAGCCAGGGCTTCATCCGTGAACTGGAAAGCGTGATCAAAGGCCGCCACGAGCAGATGCCTGAGAAGTCCTACACCACGTCTCTTTTCAAGGCCGGAACTCCGAGAATGGCCCAGAAAGTCGGTGAGGAGGCGGTAGAGACCGTCATCGAGGCTGTAAAGGGTGACGACGAGCGGATGATCTACGAAGCCTCTGATCTGGTTTACCATCTTCTCGTGCTTCTTGTCGGCAAAGGCTACGGCATCGCTGACCTTGAAAAGGAACTTGAGAAGAGACATAAGTAGGTGTTGGATTACGAACTTAACAAATATCACACATGAATTCAGACAGAATTTACATTTTTGACACCACCCTGCGTGATGGCGAGCAGGTGCCCGGGTGCCAGCTCAACACTGTGGAGAAAATCCAGGTCGCCAAGGCGCTTGAAGAATTGGGAGTGGATGTCATCGAGGCAGGCTTCCCGATTTCCAGTCCGGGGGATTTCAACTCGGTTGTGGAGATTTCCAAAGCCGTCACATGGCCGAAAATCTGTGCCCTGACCCGCGCTGTCCAGAAGGACATTGATGTCGCTGCCGAGGCCCTTAAATACGCCAAGCACAAACGCATACACACCGGCATCGGCACATCCGACTCCCACATCAAGTACAAGTTCAACTCCACTAGGGAGGAGATTCTTGAGCGTGCTGTGAGCGCAGTGAAATACGCCAAGAAATATGTTGAGGACGTGGAGTTTTACGCTGAGGATGCTGGACGCACTGACAATGAGTATCTTGCGAGGGTCGTTGAGGCCGCCATAAAGGCCGGTGCCACCGTTGTGAACATCCCCGACACGACAGGCTACTGCCTTCCTTCTGAGTATGCCGCAAAGATCAAGTACCTTGTTGACAACGTGGAAGGGATTGACAAGGCCATCATCTCCACACATTGCCACAACGACCTTGGGATGGCGACAGCCAACACCATGTCCGGTCTTCTTGCCGGGGCCCGCCAGTGCGAAGTCACCATCAACGGAGTCGGGGAGCGCGCCGGCAACACGGCTCTGGAGGAGATCGCCATGATCATAAAAAGTCACAGTGACATCCCTCTGGTCACCAACATCAACACAACCAAGATCACACCTGTCAGCCGGATGGTCTCGAATCTTATGAATATGCCCGTTCAGGCCAACAAGGCCATTGTCGGGCGCAACGCATTCGCGCACTCTTCGGGCATCCATCAGGACGGGGTTCTCAAGAATGTAAGCACCTACGAGATAATCGACCCCAAGGAAGTGGGAATCGATGACAATGACATCGTGCTTACGGCCAGAAGCGGTCACGCGGCTCTTAAGTACCGCCTGGAAGTTCTTGGCATCAAGATGGAAGGCAAGAAACTGGACGCTTTCTACGATGAGTTCCTCAAACTTGCGGACAAGAAGAAGCAGGTGAGCGATGACGATCTTCTTGTGCTCGCCGGGGCTGACAGGGCCGAGGATCATCATGTCAAACTTGACTACCTCCAGGTGACAAGCGGCAAGGGGCTTCGGCCGATCGCCAGTGTCGGACTTGACATCGCGGGTGAGAAATTCGAGGCTGCTTCCCGTGGCAACGGCCCGGTCGATGCCGCCATCAACGCCCTCAAACTCATCATTAAGCGCCAGATGGTGATAAAGGAGTTCACAATCCAGAACATCACCAAAGGCTCCGACGATGTGGGCAAGGTGCACATGCAGGTCGAGCATGACGGCCATGTCTATTATGGTTTCGGAGCGGACACCGACATCGTTACCGCTTCGGTCGAGGCTTTCATTGACTGCATAAACAGATTCAGGGGATGAACACTCTTTTTGACAAAATCTGGGACAGCCACATCGTGTCCATCATAGATGGCGGTCCCACGCAGCTCTACATTGACAGGCTCTACTGTCACGAGGTGACGAGCCCTCAGGCCTTTGAGGGCATTAGGAAGCGCGGCTGCGGCATCATGCGCCCGGAGAGGATATTCTGTATGCCGGACCATGATATTCCTACAAAAGGTTCCGCGTTCGCTGATGAGGTCTGCCGATGCCAGGTGGAGACTCTTGAGCGCAACGCGTCCGAGTTCGGCCTTGTGCATTATCCGATGATGAGCCCTGACAACGGGATCGTCCATGTCGTTGGTCCTGAGAAAGGTCTGTCCCTGCCGGGAATGACCATTGTCTGCGGAGACTCGCACACTTCCACCCACGGAGCGGTCGGAGCTGTGGCGTTCGGCATAGGCACAAGCGAGGTCGAGATGGTCCTCGCCACAGAGTGCATCCTTCAGCAGAAACCTAAGTCCATGAGAATAAGGGTAGAAGGGGAACTCGGAAAAGGCGTGACTGCCAAGGATGTGGCTCTCTACCTTATGATGAAGCTCACGACTTCCGGTGCCACGGGGTATTTTATTGAATATGCCGGCTCGGCGATCCGTGGTCTTTCAATGGAAGGCCGCCTGACCCTTTGCAACTTGTCGATTGAGATGGGGGCCAGAGGCGGTTTCGTTGCCCCGGACGAGACCACTTTCGCCTACCTCAAAGGCCGCGAGTTCTCACCGAAAGGAAATGCTTGGGACAAGGCCGTTGAATATTGGAGGACACTTCGCAGCGGGGAGGATGCGGTTTTTGACAAGGAATATGTCTTCGATGCCTCGGACATCAGCCCGATGATCACCTACGGCACCAATCCGGGAATGGGAATGCCGGTGGACGGAGCCATTCCTGCCGGAACGGCTCAGCGCGCGCTGGACTACATGGGGCTTTCCGCAGGTGAGATACTTCTTGGCCATAAGGTTGATTATGTGTTCCTTGGGGCCTGCACGAACGGAAGAATCGAGGATTTCCGCGCGTTCGCCTCCATCATGAAAGGCCGCAGGAAGGCTGAAGGAGTCACCGCATGGCTCGTGCCTGGCTCATGGGCTGTCCGCCGTCAGATAGAAGAAGAGGGACTGGACAAGATCCTTGAGGAGTCCGGGTTTGAGATCCGCAAGCCGGGATGCTCAGCGTGTCTTGCGATGAACGGGGACAGAATCCCGGCAGGTAAATACGCGGTCTCCACGAGCAACCGTAACTTTGAGGGCCGCCAAGGTCCAGGCACCCGTACAATGCTTGCAAGTCCTCTGACAGCCGCCGCTGCCGCGGTGACAGGATGTGTCACAGATCCAAGAGAATTGATATGAAACAGAAATTCAACATCATAGAAAGCAGTTGCATCCCTCTGCCGATAGAGAACATCGACACGGATCAGATCATCCCGGCCCGTTTTCTCAAGGCCACCACAAGGGATGAGAAATTTTTCGGAGAGAATCTTTTCCGTGACTGGAGATATTCCCCGGACGGGAGTCTTGTCAAGGAATTCGTGCTCAACGATCCACGCTACAGCGGGTGCATCCTCGTGGCCGGAGCGAACTTCGGTTCAGGCTCAAGCCGCGAGCATGCTGCCTGGGCGATAGCCGGCTATGGATTCAGGGCGGTTGTCTCCAGCTCATTCGCGGACATCCATCGCAACAATGAACTCAACAGCTTCGTGTTGCCGGTCCAGGTCAGCGAGGCCTTCCTCAAAAAGATCTTTGAGGCGATCTCCGCTGATCCGTCCGTGAAGCTGCGGATTGATCTTCCGTCCCAGAAGGTTACCCTTCTTTCGGATGGCAGCTCGGAGCGTTTCGAGATAAGCGCCTACAAGAAGTACTGCCTAGAGAATGCCCTTGATGACATTGACTACTTGCTTGAACATAAAGAAAAAATTGAAGAATATGAAACTGAACATAGCGAAATTGCCGGGTGACGGAGTCGGCCCGGAAGTGGTAGAACAGGCCGTGAAGGCCATAGATGCGGTCTGCAGGCGTTTCGGCCACGAAGCCGAGTACCGGTTCGCCTTGGTCGGAGCGTGCGCGATAGATGCTTGTGGCTCAGCCTTTCCTGAGGAGACCCTGAAAGTTTGCCTTAACAGTGATGCTGTCCTGTTCGGTGCCGTTGGTGATCCGAAATACGACAATGATCCCACCGCGAAGGTCCGTCCGGAACAAGGGCTGCTTGCGATGCGCCGGGAACTTGGGCTTTATGCCAATCTAAGGCCAGTGGAGACTTCCCCTAGTCTGCTGGACAGATCTCCGCTCAGGCCGGAGATAGCCTTCAGGGCGGATTTCGTCTGTGTTAGGGAGTTGACGGGGGGCATGTATTTCGGAGAGAAGGGCCGCCTTGACGGTGGTGACACTGCCTATGACACCAACATTTACCACCGTTATGAGGTTGAGCGGATCCTGCGGAAGGCATATTCATTGGCAACGATTCGCCGCAAGCATTTGACGGTGGTTGACAAAGCCAACGTTCTGGAGTCTTCGAGACTTTGGAGGCAGGTGGCACAGGAAATGGCTCCGGAATATCCTGAAGTCCAGACTGACTATATGTATGTGGACAACGCTGCGATGAAACTTATCACCGATCCTCGCTTTTTCGATGTGCTTGTGACTGAGAACACTTTCGGGGACATCCTGACTGATGAGGCCAGCTGCATCTCCGGCTCGATGGGGCTCCTTGCCTCCGCCTCGATCGGGGAGCATACAGGTGTCTATGAGCCTATCCATGGCTCCTATCCTCAGGCAGCGGGACGGAACATCGCCAATCCGCTTGCCACGATCCTCTCCGCAGCGATGATGTTTGAGTATGCTTTCGGTTTGAAGCAGGAAGGTGCTGCCATCCGCAAGGCGGTCAGCGAAAGTATTGATCGTGGTTTCGTCACAGAGGATCTGGTTTCATCCGGAGCGCATCCTATGGGTACGTCAGAGGTAGGCGACAAAGTCGCTGATTTAATAGAGAATAATAATTAACGAATTGATATGAACGAACTTGATTGGGGAAGCCTTGGCTTCAATTACAGAAAAACAAATGCCATTGTCTATAGTCGTTTCAGAGACGGACAGTGGTCGGAACCGGAACTGACTGATGATTTCGATTTCCGTTTCAACGCCTTTGCCGGAGTGTTCCACTATGGCAATTCTTGCTTTGAGGGCCTTAAGGCTTTCCGTGGCAAGGACGGAAAAGTCCGTATCTTCCGCCCGGACGAAAACGCTAAGCGTCTTCAAAGAAGCGCGGCCCGCCTTTCGATGGCGGCTCCGTCCGAGGAACTTTTCCTTAAGATGTGTCAGATGTGTGTGAAGGCCAATCTTGATTTTCTTCCTCCGTATGGGCATAATGCATCCATGTACCTTCGCCCTGTGCTCGAAGGCATTGACCCTCAGCTTAGCATCTGCTCCTCAAGCGAGGTGCTGTTCTCGGTAATGTGCGCCCCTGTCAGTACCTATGCCAAAGCAGGGGTGCTTACTCCGGTCTCCGCTGTCATCTCCCGCGACTTCGACAGGGCCGCTCCGAACGGTACCGGTTCCTACAAGATAGGGGCGAACTATGCGATGTCCCTTTACCCTTACAATCTTGCTCATTCCCAGGGCTATACAGAACTGCTGTTTCTCGATCCCGCCACCAAGACAAGGATTGACGAATTCGGCTCGTCCAATTTCATAGGCATCAAGGGTAACACCTATGTGACTCCGCTTTCTGATAGCGTACTCCCTTCCATCACGAACAAGTCCCTTCGCACCATCGCCGAAGACCTCGGAATGAAGGTAGAGATAAGACCGATTCCTGTCGAGGAACTCGCTGAGTTCGATGAGGTCAACGCCTGTGGCACCGCAGTGGTGATTACCCCAATCCGTTCCATTGATGACAAACCGCTGCTTGAAGGCTCAGAGGTCTCCCGCACTTACACAATGCCATCAGGCTCTGAGTGCGGAAAGATGAGCCGCACCCTCTATGACCGCATCCGCTCCATCCAAGACGGCATAGTCGAGGACACCCACGGCTGGTGCGTCGAGCTGTAGGGTGATTCGCCACTGCGCTCTTAAATGGAATGTGGATATAAACCGAGGGGTGAAGCGGAGAGCCTTACGGCTCAGAGTGAAGACTGACTACAGAAATCACCCTAATGACTTCTGTAGTGGCTTCGCACTCTCTCAACCTTGCCGAAACGCACTCGCCTGTAGGCTCGTACCCTGACAAGTCTGATAATCTCCACCTCAATGGCGACTATCACAAGATGTTGGCTTGTTCTCATTTTACTAGCGTTATTTAAAAATAGTGAAAAAGGTGAGAGAACAACCGTCCTTGTTTGTGGTACCCCCTCGGTATGTGACATAAAAACAAAAAGCAAGCATCCCTTTTAGGGAAAAGATGCTTGCTTTTACTTTCCTTTTTCCAAATAACGTTAGTTGATGCAAATCTAAGGATGTTTTTTCATTTTGTCAAGAGATTTTAGACGAAAGTTTAATAATGCCTAAAAATATCCTATATCAATGCTTCAAGTTTTCATGCGTTGATTTTTTGCAAATTATAAAATATACTTTTAAATAAAGGTATGAAAATCCGTTTGAGGATCCGGCGATCCGATGATTATTCAGACTTTTCTTTTGTCGTGAATTTTGTGTAAGTTTGCAGGTTAAACAGACAATCAGGGAATGTTCAGGAAACTTGCGGACAGATTGAAGGAGTTCAAGCTCACGATGAGGATGAAGCTGACGCTGAGCCTCAGCGCGATAGCTGTGACTCTGCTTGTCTCCAGCGTGATCTCTATAATGGAGTATTACAAGATGAGCAACTATGTGTCGGATCTCATAGCGGACAACATCCGGAGCGTCAATGTGGCCCAGAAGCTGTCCGAGGTCACTAACAAGTACAATCTGGATCTGCTTACGGTGATCGGAGACGATGCCGTCGGCACGCTGCCGGATTTCCATCAGAAGGAGTTTATGGCGCATTGTGACTCACTTCGCAACTCATTGACCTCAGACAAGATGGTGCCTCTGACGGATTCCGTGGTCTATGCCTATTCGGCTTACATGCTGACTTCTTTGGAACTCAATGACGTGCTGCTTTCGGATTTCATCGACACGAGGGCTTGGTACTTCGACAGATTGCAGCCAAAGTTCAAGAGGCTGAACTACTACATTGATGTGCTGAACGGGGCGATCTACGATGACCTGAAGAAGAACTCGCTGACATTCCAAAGGGGGTTCTACAGAAGCATCATTCCGGGGGCAGTGGCTGTAGGTGTGGGGCTTCTTCTTGTGCTGATGCTGCTCTTCTTCCTGCTGGTCTATTATGTGAATCCAATCTACAGGATGCTGGCCGGGCTTAATAACTACCGGTCATTCAATAAGAAATATTCCTACTCCTTTGAGGGGGATGATCAGTTGGCGGAGCTCAATGACGGCATCACGGAGCTGACGGGGGAGAACCAGATGCTGCGTAAGCGTGTGGCCAACCTTCGGGCCAAAGTTGCTTCGGGGACGGTCGCTTCGGTCCCCGAACCTGCCGAGGTGACAGCACCAGTCAAAAACAACAACTAAAAGAATATCCGAATGAACGTCAAGGTGATTTCCAGAAACGTGGGCTACGCACTGCTCGTCAGCGCGCTGTTCATGTTCCTGTCCATCCTGGTCTCCGTGGCGAACGGCAACGACAGCGCCTTGGCCGCCCTGATGATCAGCTTCACGATCACCTTCACCGTAGGAATATTCCCGTTCATATTCGTGAGAAAATCAGCCGCCATCACGCTGAAGGACGGCTACATGATCATCGCTCTCTCGTGGCTTCTGTCCTTCATATTCGGAATGCTTCCGTACGCGCTTTGGGGCGGGCCTTTCACAATCATAAACGCTTGGTTTGAAAGTGTTTCCGGCTTCACTACCACAGGGTTCTCGATTCTGGATAATGTCGAGGCTCTGCCGGACAGCCTGCTTTTCTGGCGTTCCTCCACGCACTTCATCGGAGGCTTGGGAGTCGTGGTCTTTCTTCTGTTGATTATTCCGAGCTCGTCTCAGATGAGACTGAGGCTCACCAGTTTGGAACTTTCATCCTTGTCCAAAAGAGAATACCGTTCAGGAGCCAACAGAACAGTCTACATCTTTACCTATGTCTATCTTGGGCTGGTCTTTGTCTCCTTCGTCCTCTATATGCTTGCAGGCATGAGCCCTTTTGATGCCATCAACCATGCCATGAGCGTGGTGGCGACAGGAGGGTTCAGCACAAGAAACCATTCGATAGGCTATTTCGATTCTTTGCCGATATACCTTATCACGATGGTTTTCATGCTGCTGTCCTCCGTCCATTTCGGTATGGTGTTCATGGCTGTTGCCACAAGGTCGTTCAAGCCGTTCAAGAATGAGATATTCAAGTTTTATCTCGGTGCGATGGTCGTGGCCAGTGTGATTGTGGCAATGTCCTTGAGGGTTCATGGAATTGAGAAAAGTTGGGGCGACGCGCTGCTGTCAGGCTCTTTCCACATCCTAAGTTTCGCCTCCACGACAGGTTTCAGCATCGCAGACAATAGCACCTGGCCCGTACTGCCTTCCGCCATGCTTTTGCTGATGTCAATCTGCTGTGGAATGGCCGGCTCCACCACCGGAGGTGTTAAGGCAGACAGGGTTCTGCTTCTCTGCAAGGAGATTAAGTACCAGCTAAGAATGTCCCTGCATCCGGCCTCCGTCAATGATGCCCGCGTGAACGGCAGGGTTGTCCGTCAGGATGACATCGCTCCGCACATCCTTTACATAGCCTTGTATTTTATGGTCGTGGCCATCTCTATGGCCGCGTGTCTGGTGTTCAATCCGGATAATACCCATGCCTTGACGGCCACCATAACCTCCTTGAGCAATGTAGGAATGTGCGTAGGAGACCTTGGCTCGATGAGCAGTTTCAATGCTGAGCCAACTTCCGCCAAATTCTTGTATTCCATTGATATGTTTCTCGGACGTGTCGAGATCTATCCGATTCTGGCCGTGGTGATGATGATTTTCAGCCGCAGGAACAAGTAGGCTTATGGACAGGGGAGAGTTTTTCTACAAGCGTTTCAGGGACGGTTTCCCTTACGATTGCACTTCGGATCAGGATAACCTGTTCCGGGAGATCGCTGATTTCGTGACGTGTGATGACGCTGACATCCTGGTGGTCAACGGGTATGCGGGCACAGGAAAGACTTCGGCCATCGCTGCGGTGATCCGGTCGTTTGACGATTTGAGGCCGAAACGGGCGGACAAGCAGCCTGTCGAAGCGCACCGGAATGCGGAAGAAGCAACCGATGAATACGAGGAAATCTGCTACCTCCTCGCCCCCACTGGCCGCGCTGCCAAGGTCCTCTCCCTGTACGCTGACAAACCCGCCCGCACGATCCACAAATGCATCTACCGCCAGAAATCCGTCGGAGATGATGGCTTCGGCCTGTTCTCCTTGGCTCCCAACAAACTCTCCCACAAACTCTTCATCGTGGACGAAGTCTCTCTGATCGGCATAGATGACTCTCAGCGCCAAGGCACAACCCAATTCGGAACCGGAGACCTTCTGAAAGATCTTATTGAATATGTCCGCGCTGGCAATGACTGCCGCCTGATCCTGCTCGGAGACGACGCCCAGCTGCCCCCTGTCGGGATGGAAGCCTCACCGGCCCTCTCGAAGGAGTGCATGGACTGCTTCGGTGGTGTGCGATACTGCTCTCTGACCCAGGTCGTCCGCCAACAGAAAGAGTCCGGGATCCTGTTCAATGCCACCAAGTTGCGGGAACTCATAGCCTCTGACCTCTACGGTGACGGAATGTTCACCCCTGACGAGATAGGACTGACAGTGGACGGCTTCGATGATGTCGTTCGGATCACCGGTGGAGAGCTCATCGACACCCTGAACTCGGCATATTTTTCTGAATATTCAAAAGACGACGCTGTGGTGCTCTGCCGCTCCAACAAGCGCGCGAACCGCTACAACGCTGGCATCCGGGCCCAGGTCTTCTACGATGAGGAGCGTCTGGTCCGTGGCGAGAAACTGATGATCGTGAAGAACTGCTACCAGTTCCTGAAAGGAGTCAAAGGAATGGACTACATCGCCAACGGTGACATCGCCAAGTTGGTGTCCATCAAGAATTTCGAGGAACGCTACGGCCTCCATTTCGCCGATGCCCGCCTTTCCTTCCCGGACTATGATGACACCGAGATCGTCGCCAAAGTCTGTCTGGACACCCTTGAGTCCGAGTCCGCCTCGTTGACCTACGAGCAGCAGAACCATCTCTACAACGGAGTCAACGAGGACTACGCTGACATCCCGACCAAGAAAAAGCGTTACGAGGCCGTCCGCGAGGACCCTTACTACAACGCCCTCCAGCTCAAGTACGCCAACGCCATCACCTGCCACAAAAGCCAGGGCGGCCAGTGGGGTTGCGTCTTCATTGACAACCCGTTCTGGCAGGACGAGCTCACCGTCGATGATCTCAAATGGCTTTACACCGCCATCACCCGCGCCACCGACAAGGTCTATCTCGTTAACTTCAAGGACGAGTATTTCGCCTGATGCATCCAGTTGCATAATGATACTTCCGGTGTATTTCACCGAAGCCTTTCATTGTACTGTGGCGGATAACTTGCTGATAATTAAGAATATGTCAGTGTGCTCAGGTGCTGATTTGAACACTGGGGCATAGGCTGATCTCTCACATATTCAAATACTTAAGTGTCATAACCTTGTTGGATGCCTCTTTGGTGTTTCGGTTTTTTACCTATTGGTAAATGGGAAAATTTTCCATAACTTGTGATGTTGATTTGCAAAAAAGGATTTATGAATATGAAAAAGATTTTGACCGCTTTGGCTTTGTTGGTGTCCGTGGGCGTTTCGGCCAAGGATTTCAATGACATCCCTTCCGCTTGGAAGTGGGTGGGGAAGAATGAGGTAGCGTTGACTTACGATCGCTCTTACACGGGGGATAAGGACTTCTCTGTCAATGCTGTGACCGGCAAGGTTACCGAGGGAATAAGCTATCCGGCGAAGTTCACGGATTTCCCGTTCAGGCCTGAGGGGGCGGTCAATCTGACATATTCACCGGACTCCACCAAGATGGCGTTCACGAGGGACAACAACCTTTGGGTGGTGGACATTGCCACGAAAGGGGAGACGCAGCTGACCTTCGACGGGTCGGACGTGATTTTGAACGGGTACTCTTCGTGGGTATATTACGAGGAGATTTTGGGGCGTCCTACCCATTACTGCGCTTTCTGGTGGTCGCCTGATTCGCATAAGATCGGCTTCTACCGCTTTGACAATTCGGAGGTTCCGGTCTTTCCGATATATTCACCGTTCGCCGAGGACGCTGACCGTTCGGGGATGGGATTGGCATATTCACAGAACGCCGGGGCGGCTGTAGCGTTGCCGAATGTCTCTCCGTCGGGAGGGTCGGTCCGCATGACCCGCTATCCTAAATGCGGTGACAACAACCCTAAGGTTCGCATCGGGATCGTGAATGTTCAGAATGGCGAGACCGCATGGGCGGATTTCGATGAGAATGACGACCAGTATTTCGGGACTCCGTTCTGGGGGGCCGACAGCGAGGCTTTTTATATTCAAAGAGAACCGAGGACGCAGAACACTCTTGACCTTTATGCCGTGTCACCGGTTGACGGGACGAAGAAACACATCTACCACGAGTCCTACAAGACATGGCTCGACTGGATCGACGGGATGCTGTTCGGGCGGGACGGAATCTACATGGTCCGCTCGTTTGAAACTGATTGGCAGCAAATATATTACCTCTCCTATGACGGTTCGGTCCTGAAGAGGTTGACTGACGGTGAGAACTGGCGGATGTCGCTTGTGGACGTTAAGGAAGGCAAGGCGGCCAAAGGGTTTGATGGTAGTTCATCTGAGGTTTTGTTCATCGCGGAGCGTGACTCCCGCGTGCGCAGCGGGTTGTATTCAGTCTGCAAAGGGGTGATCAGGAATATCTCGGATCCGGCCATGCACGTCACTTCTGTGCAGGTCTCACCGGATCAGAGGTACGCCATCGGTTCGGCCAGCAATTCAAGGACTCCGAATCAGGTTTGGATCTATGATTTGAGGAAGCCGGTGAAATCTTTCAAGGTCGCGGATATGGCAGGTGAGGATTATGATGCCTCGAAATTCGCTCTTCCTGAGCATATTACCATCACAACCAAGGACGGATTTGAACTTCCTGCGATGATTGTCTATCCCAAGGATTTCGATGCGTCCAAGAAATACCCTGTTCACGTGGACATCTACGGTGGCCCGGATTCCCCGCAGGTGGTTGACAGATTCCGCAGCCCGGCATATTACCAATGGTATGCGGAGAACGGAATCATCGAGGTTGTCGCGGACTGCCGCGCCTCTGGTCATAACGGGCGCAAGGGGCTGGATCAGATCTACAGGCGTCTGGACGAGCGGGAAGTGCTGGATTTCGTGGAGTGGGCTGAATATCTCAAGTCGCTTCCTTACGTGCAGGGTGACAAGATCGGTGTCGAGGGATTCTCGTTTGGTGGCACGATGACAGCGCTTTTGGTTATGAACCACCCGGACGCTTTCCACTATGGAATCGCTGGCGGCGGTGTATACGATTGGGCTCTTTACGACACTCACTACACGGAGCGGTTCATGGACACTCCGGCCAACAACCCGGAGGGTTACGCTTCGACCAAGGCCATCGCCAGTGCGGCCAATTATCCGGTCACGGAGAAGAACTACGATGGCTCCGTGATGCTTAAGATCACCCACGGAACCGGTGATGACAACGTGCACTTCCAGAGCACATTGCTGCTGGTGGACGCACTTCAGAAGGCCGGCAAGAAGTTCGAGCTTATGATCTACCCTGACGGAATGCACGGCTATCGAGGCTACCAAGGACAGCATTTCAACGAGGCCAACCGCGCGTTCTGGCTCAAGTACCTCAAAGGAGAGTAGCTTAGGTCACTGAGCTTGTCGAAGTGACCGTCCATACGGTTCGACAGGCTCACCGACCACGGTTCGACGGGCTCACCGACCGGAAGGAATCGGTCACTGAGCTTGTCGAAGTGACATAACAAACAATATTTGATGATGAATATTCAAAAAACAGCCCTGTCGCTGATTTTGTTGGCGGCCGCTTCGTCATTCTGCGCCGCCCAGGAGGTGACACGCAGCGCCCAGATTCCCGGACTGCGTCCGTATAAGATTGATTTGGAATATATCACCAAGGCTGAAAAGGACTCTGTGCGTATGGTGGCCGAACTCTGGAAAGGCTACGTGGAATCATTTACATCTTCTGCAGACGAGACCAGAAGGCGTTCGTACTGGGTGGACGGATCACCTGACTACCTCCAGGAGTTTGATGACGGAAACCTGCTCTACTCCTCATTCCGCGAGAATCGCATTCTGGACATCCGGAAACTTGGCGAAGGAACCTACGAACTGATAGCCGCCACGTTCAGCAAACTTCCTGGCGAAGACTACGAAGGATGGATGGAAACCGTCTTCCGTGTCTGCGCGAAGGCTGTCGCTCCCGGCAACGGAGGCAAAGACAATCCGTTCCGCCTGTGCAACTGGCTTGACGCGGAACTCCCTGCCTTGACGAAAACCAGTTTCAAAGGCATTGAATATTACAGCTTTTCTGACAGTAAAGTCCCCAAGCGCACCGCTTCACGACTGTCTGCCTTTGCCAGAACTTTCATCAATGAATATGCTCCCGATTTCTCCGGCCCGATCCGTTATGTGGTGGCTCCGTCCATTGACCAGTGCGAACGCCTGTCCGGCATGCTGTTCAACGCATATTCAAACCCTCTGATGAGTTCGGTGTCCGGAAAGACCTCAGACAGGGCATTCTATGGCCGGACATTCGGCTCTGACACAGTCTTGTCGAATTATTGGGACGACAGGCGCGATGCCGCCCTTCTGCTTCTCCGCTCAGCATGGCCGAAAGCGTTGCCGATGATTCAGGAAGGCGTCGCGGCCTATCATGGCGGGTACATGGATCTGTCATATTCAGACATTAAATCCTCGCTCAGGCGTTACCTTGCCGGAAAGAAGGAACTTGATCTTTCCGATGATGACAATTTCTACGATCTTGCCATTCCGGTGGCCGGAAAGGATGGCGTGACGTCCGCTGTTGTCCCTCTTGAAGGCCTGATCGGTGCCGCCATTGTCGAATATTCCCTGACCCAAAACGGCCACGGATTGGTTTGCCGCCTGCTTGAGTGCGGAAGCTACGCTGACATATTCAAAACCCTCGGCATTCCTTCCTCTGACATCAATGATTTCATCCGCGGAATCCTTTGAACTTTCGGTTGATAATTACGCTTCTTTCTGATTGTTGTCTCGAATTAATTCATTACTTTTGTGTAAACCGTAGAGACCACTGGAGGCCTCGAAGAGACGGACAAACCTGACACATCAGCTAATGGACAACAACAGCCAGTACACCGCAGCCCTGACAGGAGGAGGCTTCCTATTCGAGGAAACCCTTATCCTTCTGCCTTTGCTTCAGGCTCGGAACAGTGAGGAACTTCTGAAGGAGGAAAAGATCAACAACAATCTGCTGCACATCAATGCGGAGGCGGCGCGCTCGCGAAACATTCATGAGATAAGGAGACGCTATCGCGCTGTGCCTCCTTCATTTTGGGATGACTTCAATGAGATGGGCAGGAGCGACAAGGTGGTCGCTCTTTTCTATGTGATACTGAAGACTTACAGGATCTGTTTCGACTTCCATGTGAATGTCACCATGCGCAAATGGAACAGCGTCTCGAAGTGTTTAGACAAGGATGACCTCATGGTGGAGTTCAACGAAATCTCAGCCAAGGACGAGTTCGTTGACTCTTGGAGCGACCTCACGAAAGGAAAGGTGGCTGGAGCGTATCTGACCATCCTGCGGAAAGTCGGCATGCTTGACATCAACAATCATTTGCAGGCTCTTTCCTGCACCAATTTCGGGTATTACCTGACGAAAGGGGAGCCTTGGTTCCTTGAAGCATGCCTTCTGCAACCCTATGAGATTGAGAATATTAAGAAATCTATGATATGACCATAAAAGAACTTGATGACAAACTGAACAGCCCTGGTTTCCAGGACACGGAGAACGGGGACTTGTTCTATAACTTCTTCATCTATCAGTACCCGGCAGAGAAAGAGTACGACATCCGCAGGCAGATCCAAGAGTTCAAGGCGAACCTCATCCGTCCCGTGAACTATGTCGATGTGCTGACCCTCAATCTGTTTGAGGAGTTCTGCCATTATCTTGACCGGAAGAAGTTCCTGCGTCATCCGTCCATGCTGAAGTACCAGTTGGAGAAAGAGCGGGTCGACCCGTCCAACGCGCGGAACACCCAGGACACACTGACTCGCAACGCTCATTCACCGGAGTTTGTACGGTACATCCACCAGCGCATCATCGACCACATCACCATCAAGGATGGGTATCGCCGTCCATATGTTTTCCTGTATGGCGTCGGCAGCATGTTCCCATACCTGAGAGTCAACGAGTTCCTTGCCCTCTACGAGGACTATAACGAGACAGGGAAGTATAAGATCATCGTCTTCTATCCAGGACATAGAGATGGCAATTCGTTCAGATTGTTCGACACGCTTCCCGACAACCACACCTATCGCGCGACACTATTAATCAATGAATAACGTATGAAACTGAAAGATTTATACAGCAAACCCATCAACCGTGCGGTCAATCCCGCCGTCAGCGCCACCAAGTTCGACCCGGAGACAGAACGGATTGAAATACAGGAATATGTCTTCACAGACGAGATCATCAACGGCCTCTTCCGCATACTCGACGCCATCAAGAACAACAAGCCTTACGACCATGTCGGAATTTGGATTGACGGTTACTACGGTTCGGGAAAGTCTCACTTCCTGAAATACCTCGACTACTGCATCACCCCTTCCACCCGTGAGGCTGCCCTCTCCCGTCTGCTCGAAGCGGTGAAAGCCATCGACCCGCTCGACGAGAAGCACAACCTTGGTTTCGATTACGACGAGTTGCTCTCTATTGCCGACTGGCTGAAGCATGCCACCATCGACACTTGCATCTTCAACCTTGAGACCAGCTACGACAACTCCACCGACAAGAAGAAGGCTTTCCTTCATGTTTTCTGGAACGAGTTCAACGGCAAGCGTGGCTTCAACAAGTTCAACATCACCCTTGCGCAGAATCTTGAGAAGCCGTTGGCGGAAAAGGGTGTGTTTGAGGCTTTCAAGGAACGAATCGCCGAGGAAGGCGCTGACTGGAACGATCCGGGCGTGGCTGCCGACTTGATCGACAATGAACTGGATTGGGTGCTCGATATCGCCAGGGAACTGGCCCCGACACTCTCTGTGGACAGCATCCGCGAGCGCATCATCAAGCGGGACACCAACATGAGCATCGACCGTTTCGGCATGGAGCTGGCTTCCTGGCTGAAGGACAAGGGCGAAGACTATCGCCTGATTCTCCTCGCCGACGAGGTGAGCCAGTTCATCAACAAGGAGCGCGACCGCTATCTCAATCTTCAGGAGATCATCACCAAGCTCTCCGAGGCTTGCTGCAACAAGGTGTGGGTGGCTTGCACCGCCCAGCAAGACCTCTCGGAGATCATGGATGACTGCAACATCGCTGAGGAAAAAGACAAGGAAGGCAAGATCAAAGGACGTTTTGAAGTCAAGGTGTCACTCAAGGGAACGCAGCCGGAAGTCATCACCCAAAAACGTATTCTCGACAAGAAAGAGGAGGTGAAGCCGGAGCTTGCCTCGCTCTACAACAAGTACAAGGCAGGATTCGACCTGCAGTTCAAGCTGCCAGCTTCCTACAGCATCTACGATTCGCAGGACGATTTCGTGGACTACTACCCGTTCGTGCCTTACCAGTTCAAGTTGATCATGCAGGTGTTCAACTCTTTCCTCGCTCTCGGCTATGTGGCCAAGGAGGTGAAGGGCAATGAACGAAGCATCATCAAGGTCATCCACTCCACCGCCAAGGCGAACGCCGAAGCTGAGTTGGGCAAGTTCATCTCTTTCGACGAACTCTACAACAACATGTTCGAGGAAGGTTTGCAGGCCCGTGGCCAGAAGGCTCGTCAGAATGCCATTGACATGGCGCGCACTTATCAGACAGACCACCCTGAGCGGACAGGGCTTGCCCTTCGTGTGGCCAATGTGCTGTTCATGATCTGCAACATCTCGCAGACAGACCAGCTGCTTTTCCCCGCAACAATCGACAATGTGACCACTCTCCTTGTCAACGACATGGACACTCCTCGTCTTACCATCAAGAACGAGGTGGAGAAAATCGTGGATTTCCTTTGCGACAACAACATCATACGTCGCGAGCAGGGCAGGCAAGGCGCTCCTGACACCTTTACCTTCTACAGCGAGGAGGAGATGAAAGTGGCTCAGCTGATCCAGAGCCAGGTGGTTGACAACAACACCCAGGCGGAACAGTTGAAAGAAATATTCAACAAGTACATCACCGCCCTCCGCAACAAGGAGCAGTACAAGACCCGCAGCTTCTCCGTGGGCCTCACCATCAAGCAGCGAACCTTCCTCTCCAACAACCCAGATGTGCAGGTGGAGTTTGTGATGGATGCGGATTATGACACAGCCGGGCAGTTGGCGTTGCAGAACAGCAACCAGAACCGCATGGTTTACTACGTGGGCCCGCAGTATCGAGACAACAAGCGTCTCTACAACGCATTCTATTGGTACTGTCAGGCTAACCGCTACATGGCGACCCCTGTGACCAGTGAAGACAATAAAAAAACGCGTGACGAGTTTGAGAAACGCGCCAACGAGCTTTACGAGGGACTCATCAAGAAGGAATTTGAGAAGATACTCGACACATGCCCCATCATTTCCGGCTTCTGTGTGATAGACGAGGCGGAGCTGGGGCAGAAACGAGGCAATGATCGCTATCGCATTGCTATGGACAAGCATCTGTCGGGCATCTACACCAAGGCTGGTCTTGTGGATAAACCGGGCATGCCACGTACCTCGGAACAGTTGAAGATGGCAATCCTCCGGCCTGTGCAGCAAGGCGATTACGATGGGATGAACGCCGGGCTTACGGAGGCGGAGCATGAAGTGGAGATTTACCTCAACAAACAGTTCGCTGAAGTCAACGTGGCGGATGTCCTGGCAAAGTTTGCCAAAGCTCCGTACGGTTGGGACAGCATCTGCACCCTGTACGTCATCAATGAGTTGGTGCGCCGTCACAATCGAGACTATGCCTATGCCAATAATCCCAACGTGGAGACGCAGACTGTGGCAGGCCGTATCGTTGGCGAGGCAAGCAAGTTCACGCTCCGCCAGGCAAAGGCCATCTCAGCGGAGATTATCCAAAGCTTTATTTCTGCCTGGCAGGAGATTTTCGGCGTTTCGGCTTTGCCGGCGACTACTGACAGTACCCAGCTGTTCCGTGCCTGTCGTGACATGGACAGCGACCGCAGCCTTGCCAAACTGATCAATGGCTACAAGGACATCGAGCGTAAGATTCCGGCATATTCATTCTGCCAGCCAGTACGTGAAGCGATTGACCTCTTCGGAACGTGGCTTGAAGAGCGTGACATGCAGAAGTTCTTCAATCAAGTCATCGCGGCGAAGGATGAGGCAAAGACGCTCGTTGACCGATGCAAGGAGGTGGTGCAGTTCACCCACGACCAGCTCGACATCTACAGGCAGCTCCTTCGTTTCCATGAAGAAAACCAGTACAATTTCCAGTTCGTGCCGGAGAATCTGCAAGGAGCGGTAAGCGACTTCTGCAAACTGAAGGACGACCCTTGGCCTATCGCTGGTCTGCGTGGCTACATCAGGCTGCAACGTCAGCTGTCGGGTGTCCTCGATGGTGTGCGGGATGGTTTGCGCCGGCAGGTGAGAGCCGCCTACGCTGAAACATTCCGGCAGTTGAGGGAAATCTGCGAGAAAAACAAAGTTGACGAGAGCATCCTGCCAAAAGAGGATGTCGTGATTCAGATTCGCACATCACCTTCCAACATTCTGCAACTGCAAAACAATCTGAACACGGATGGTTTCTATCAAGAGCAGGTGGATAGAATCATGGCTTACAATCCTCCTGCGCCTCGTCCTGAAGAGGATGACGTGAAAACGCCATTGACGTCGGAGAAGCGCATCCGTCAGGCTGCCCTCCAGACGCGCACAAAGTCCCCGATCACTAATGCCGAGGACATAGACCGCTATTTGGAAGATCTGCGCCGGCAGCTCGAAAACCTGCTGGTTGACCAAGACGGGGTGATGATTGTTAAATAATAATTATGGAAAAGAACACAGAACCTCAAGATAAAAGTGAACTGGTCACAAATTGTGACCGGTCACCAAATAACGGGATTACTGTTACCACTCCTATAGAAAGTCGGATCATGTCAATTCGCGGAAGGCAGATTATGATAGACAGAGACCTGGCTGAACTTTATGGAGTGGAAACCAAAAGATTAAACGAAGCTGTAAAGCGCAATATAGAACGGTTTCCTGAGCGTTTCCGTTTTCAACTGACTAAAGAAGAAATGGATGAACTGGTCGCAAATTGCGACCGGTTCAAAAGCTTGAAGCACTCAGTGGCTCGTTCATATGCTTTCACGGAGCAGGGAGTGGCCATGCTCTCCACGGTTCTCAGAAGTGAAACCGCAATTCGTGTGAGCATACGTATCATGGATGCATTTGCTGCAATGAGGTGCTTCATAACGACAAATGCCGAAGTTTTCCAACGCCTTTCCACGATAGAGTATTACCAACTCGAAATGCAGCAACATCAGCAAGAAACAGACAAACGCATTGATGAGGTATTTCGCAGATTGGACGAGGGCAATGCGAAGCCAAAGCAAGGCGTATTCTACAATGGGCAAATTTATGATGCCTACACTTTCGTGTCCGACCTGATTAAGAGTGCGAAAAAACGTATTATCCTTATCGACAACTATGTTGACGAGACTGTACTGACATTACTCGATAAAAGAGAAGAAGGCGTGACTGCAGTCATCTATACTCAACAAATAAACCGTCAATTCCAACTTGACATTGACCGTCATAACGCTCAATATGCACCTATCGATGTTGAAACGTTCCGTTTGTCACATGACCGCTTCCTTTGTATAGATAATGATGTGTATCATATAGGAGCATCCATTAAGGACTTAGGCAAAAAATGGTTTGGTTTCTCAAAGATGGAGATTCTTACACCTAATGAACTAGTGGAACGAATCAATAGAAGGTAATAAATTTTAGTAGGCCTATTGCGGAAATTTAGATAAATATGGACACAAACAGAATCAAACGCTTCGCGACCGAGGCAAGGAATATACTGAAAGCGGGCGTCGCCGCCAAGATTCTCTCTCTTGGCTTCGACAGGAACGGCAATGTGGCGGAAGAGAACAAGCCGCAACTCATGCAGGGCGGCTCGCTGTGGAACGGACAGCTTCAGACCGAGGGCTTCTACCACCAGTGGACGGCTCTTTACAAACGCATTCGGCAGATAGGTGTCAAGGATGTCTGCGAGGAGGCTGCCTACACTTGGTTCAACCGTCTCTGTGCCATACGAATCCTGCAGAAGAACAATCTTTGCCAGCCTGTGCTTGCCTACGCTGACGCTGCCCGGACCCCTGTCATCGTGGATGAAGCCCGACAGGGACGCATTCCGCGGATGAAGGAAGAGATGCGCGGGCGCCTCATGGAACTTCTTGATGACGACACCAAGGTGACAGAGCAGTTTGCCGTTCTTATCACGGCCTGGTGCCATGACAATCCGATCATCAACCGGTGCTTCGGCGGCATCGCCGACTACACCGGGCTCCTTCTTCCCAACAACATCCTGGCCGATGGCGGCTTCGTGGACTTGCTCAATCACACTGAGTTCATCACCGACGAGGACTTCCAGTCACCAGAGTTGATCGGCTGGCTGTACCAGTTCTATATCTCCGAGCGCAAGGACGAGGTGTTCGCCAAGAAGGGCAAGTTCGAGGCTGACGAGATTCCAGCCGCCACTCAGATTTTCACGCCGAACTGGATCGTGAAGTACATGGTGCAGAACACCGTGGGCAGAATCTATCTCGACAACAACCCCTACGAGACCCGGCTTCAGAAGAAGTGGCAGTATCTCGTGGAGCCGGCAGAGAAGCCAAGCAAGGACGCTGTCTTGGAATATCATGAATTGACGGATTTGAAGGTGGCGGATCTTGCGTGCGGCTCCGGCCACATCCTCAACGAGTGCTTCGACCTGCTCTATGACCTTTATATAGCTGAAGGCTACACACGCACCGAGGCTATCGAGAACATTTTCAAGGACAACCTCACAGGCATCGACCTCGATACCCGTGCCAAGCAGTTGGCTACTTTTTCTCTCCTGCTGAAGGCTTGCCAGAAGGATGCCGACTTTGCCGATGCCCGCTGCATGCCGAATGTGCTCGACATGTCGGGTGTCGTGCCGGCCTTGGATGAGGGGGCTTTGTCAGCCGCTTGTCTCCGATTCATTGGAGGCAGCGGGAATGTCGCCGGCGAGATGCTGGAGCAGGATTTCGAACTGCTCCGCGATGCCGGCAACCTGGGCAGCATCATGAAGTTCAACGATGACGAGGTCTATCTCAAGATGCTCCGCTGCCACTATGAGGATTGGAAGAATGGCGGCACGGACGATTGTCCGGACGACATCAAACTCCTGCTGCCTGGCGTCAGGGTGATTCTTGCCCTTACTGATAAGTATCATGCCTTGGTGATGAATCCGCCGTACATGGGGGGAGGCAACATGAACAGTGTGCTGAGCAAGTATGTGAAGGACAACTATAAGGATGGTAAGGCAGACCTTGCCACAGTCTTTGTAGAAATGATGGGTCAACGTACTTCAACCAATGGAAGTTACGCTTTCATCATACCTCCGTCATGGATGTTCCTTAGCACATTCGAAGGATTGCGTAAGAATATTATCGAGAACCAAAGCATAGAGTCTTTGCTTCATTTGAGCCGTGGTGTGTTTGGCGCAGATTTCGGTGCATCTTCTGCTGTCATTAAGAATGCTCACAATGAAAATGCTCGTGGCATTTACTTCCGTTTGGTGGAGCGTACTTTCCAAGAGTTTGAGCAAAGCCATCTCCGTCTGCTCTTTGAGCAGACTTTGGCTGACAATGACTTCAAATATAAATTCTCTGAATATAATAAAGATGTTACCGAACTACCTTATTCGGAGGATGGCAACCGCATTTATTATCCGAATGTCGAGCAGAAGAATTTTGAGAAGATTCCGGGATGTCCGATTGGGTATTGGGTGAGTGAGAATATAATCAAATGCTTTGAAAATAACAACGAATTGTCAGTCTATGGTTCATTGGGCAAAGGTCTTGATACAGGTGACAATGTTCTGTTTTTGCGTTTATGGTATGAAGTGGGTAATCCTCAAAAATGGTTACCCTGCCAAAAAGGTGGCGCATTTAGGAAATGGTATGGAAACAACTTTTATGTAATAAACTGGGAGCATAATGGATATGCAATCAAAAATCATAAAGGTTCAAATGTTAGAAACGAGAAATATTATTTAAAATCAGGATTTTCTTGGAGCCGTATTTCATCAGGAAAACCATCATTTAGACATTTTGACGAAGGGTCTATCTTCGAATCAACTGGCCCTTGTGGTTTTTTCAATGATGAGTTGCCTGTCTTGGGTTTCATAAATAGCTGTGTTGCAGTTGAATTCCTAAAGATAATCGCACCTACGATGGATTTCCAAAGTGGGCATGTCTCAAAACTTCCTTTTATTGGCAAAGTTCCATCGGCAATAAATTCGATAGTGGATGCCAATATTTCGATTTCCCGCTCCGACTGGGACGCCCACGAGACCTCATGGGATTTCCGGCGCAACGAGTTGCTGGCCATCGACGCCAAGACCTACGAGGACAACGTCCGCTACGAGGAAGAGAAGCGCTCCGCGGAGACAGACGGGCATATTCATGAGCATATTCAAACAGCCCCCGCCGCCCCTCCTCAGTTCGGCAGCCTTGAGTGGCGCATGAAGCAGTACAAGTTGAAGTGGGAGTGCAACTTCATGCGTCTGCATGCCAACGAGGAAGAGCTCAACCGCCTCTTCATCGGCATCTACGGCCTCCAGGACGAACTCACCCCCGATGTCCCCCTCGATGAGATCACCATCCTCCAGCAAGGAGAGATCTCCGTAGAGTGAATAGTGTGAGATGTTGTTCCACTAATTGGTAATATTGTTTATGATGAAAAAGTTTGAAATACGAAATAGCACGGCAGAGTTTCTCATCTTCATGGCTGAGGGAAAAGAAGACGGTGTGCAGGTCGTGTACAAGGATGAAAACATCTGGTGTACGCAAAAGGCAATGGCTACGCTTTTTGACGTTGACAAATCAGGTATAAGCAGGCACTTGAAGAAGATATTTGAAGATGGGGAATTGTCTCCGGACACGACGGTTGCAAAAATTGCAACTGTCGTAAACAGAGGTGTCAGAGGTGAAGTTAATGATGAACTGGAATATTACAACCTCGATGCCATCATCGCTGTAGGTTATCGTGTAAACTCCCGCCGTGCCACCCAGTTCCGTCAATGGTGTACATTCGTTCTGCGACAATATGCTATCCGAGGTTATGTGATTGATAAGAAGCGTATGGAGAATGGTTCGTTCATAGGAGTTGACTATTTCGAGCAACTCTTAGAAGAAATACGAGAAATAAGACTCTCCGAACGTAATTTCTATCAGAAGTTGACAGACATCTATGCCACGTCCATCGACTACAATCGTGATTCCCCTACAACCAGAGAGTTTTTCAAGAAAGTGCAGAACAAGATGCACTATGCCGTACATGGGCATACTGCGGCAGCTCTGATAGTTGAGCGTGCAGATGCAGGCAAAGAACACATGGGATTGACCACTTGGGCAAAGGCTCCAAATGGAAAAATCATCAAGTCGGATGTAAGTGTTGCAAAAAACTATTTAAAAGAAAATGAATTACAGGCACTTGGACGATTGGTCAATGCCTATCTTGATATAGCCAAGGACATGGCTGAGCGACACATCCCTATGACGATGGAGGATTGGACAAAGCGCATTGACAAATTCCTTGATGCTACAGACCGTGAGATTCTGCAAGATGCGGGTCAAATAACAGCCGAGTATGCCAAGGAATACGCAGAGAGCGAATTTGAGAAATACAGAGTGATACAAGACCGCCTTTTCCGCTCTGATTTTGACAAATGGAATGGCAATCCTCATCTCTTTCCACCGGAAATATGATAAAATGGAATATCGTTATGACAGAAAACAATAACAACACTAAACATATCGTATGGCACGATGATGCCATCATCAAGCAGCTCATCAGTTATGCCGTGGGCTGCATGCTTGGACGCTACCGACTCGACAAGCCTGGGCTGCACATTGCCCACCCCGACCCGACCGACGAGGAGACAGCTCCTTATGAGTTCAACGGCGAGACATGGGAAATCGACGACGACGGCATCATGCCGCTCATGCCAGGCGACTGCGGCTTCTCCGACAATGCATCCCTGCGCTTCTCCGACTTCATCCGTGTGTCGATGGGCGGCGAGCACCATGTGGAGAACCTGAACTACGTGGAGAAATGCCTCGGCAAACCGATAGCGCAATACTTCGTGAAGGATTTCTGGCAAGATCACAGGAAGATGTACCAGAACCGCCCTGTCTACTGGCTGTTCGCATCGAAGAAGGGAGCCTTCCAGGTCATAGCCTACATGCACCGCATGAACGCCTACACCGCCGAGCGGGTGAGAGCGAAGTATCTCCTCCCTTACATAGAGCATCTGGAGACGGAGATAGGCCGGCTTGACGCCCGCCGTGCCGAACTTGGCACCAATGAAACCAAGAAGTTGCAGCAGTTGAGGAACCTGCTTGATGAGTGCCGGGAGTATCACGAACGCCTGCAGGTGGTGGCGGAGCGGGCCATCAGCTTCGATCTCGATGACGGAGTGGTTGTAAACTACGCCAAGTTCGGCGACGTGCTCCAGAAAATAAAGTAGTTAAATGATGATACAAGACAGAATATATTCATACTTCGAGCGCAACCCGCAACTTCATGTGCTCTTCATTTTCGACAGGATGAGCTTCATCCAGAGCGAACTTGATGAGTTGGGGAAGTGGGCGGACGGCTATGTTTACAAGGTGTTTGACGGAGCTTGGTTCAACGCCAAGTATGCCATCGAGAACGACTGGAAGGACAAGCGTGTGGTTCTGCTCTTTCCTGAGCAGGTCTATCCGCACACTGAAGCGCAACAGCTCAGTTTCCCTTTGCTCGACATGCTCAAGGCTAACATGGAGTACAAGGATGAGGACTATGCCAGTTTCATGCAGCAGTACAATCTGCCGGAGAGATTTCGCGGATTCGTGATGAGGAACATCGGTGAGATGATGTCTTCACGTGTCAGCAACATTCTCAACGGGCACATTGACAGCACATCGTTCAGCGAGGACATGGTTTGCCGTGCCTTCATCTCCAACTATCTCGGAGAGAAGAAGCTTCTGGATTGGGAGAGCCTTATAGTGAAAATCATCATCCTTGACGCGGCCTCTGATGAGAAGAAGTTCACCGACTTTTGGCACAAGCTTGACAAGAACCTGGATGCCGGCAAGGCGATAAACGAGAAGTTGGCTAAACTGTTCGGATTCACCTATAATCCGAACACACAGCCAAGGATGAAGAGCGTGGCGGAGAGCCTGAAGTACAACAGCATCACTCAGCTCTTGGATGCCGTACCTGGCGACAACTACAAGAAGTATAAGATAAGCAATTCGGTGGTGCTCGACCAGATGAACAAAATCTACGAGTTGGGTACACACGATCGTTTGCTGTCAGAGAAGTTCGCCCGGGCGATGAGGCTGCTGGCCGCAGGCATCAAGGAGGAGGAAATCATCCGGGTGTATGGCATGGACGCCAACTATTACTGCCTGACCGAGGCGCTATGCTGGCCTATCCTGAAAGAAGTGGTGGAAGAGAAGCTGATGGCAGACCCTGAGCAAGTGAATGAGCGTGTGCGTGGGCTCTCCTTGAAGTTGCCGGTGGACAGCGGCATCCAGGTTGCCATCCGATTCATCGGACAGGCCGCCTTGTACTATACTCAGGTAAGAGGTCTTGGCACGCTCAAACTCAACAGCGCCAAGGAATATGTGGACAAATACACAGGGGAGTTTTATCTCGTAGATTGGTATTATCGCCTGACACTTGAAGCCTACCACGAACTCATCACCAAGGAATGCCCTATTGAGCAGACATTGACTTCCGCGAAACGGCGGTTGGACTTGGAATATGCCAAAGTCTGCAACATTCTCAACCTTGAATGGTTGACGTGTGTCAAGGAAAAGGGGGTATGGTTCAGAGAGACAGGATTGAAAAGGCAGGAAGATTTCTATGCCAATGAATCTGACACCGGCGTGAAACAGGTTGTCATTGTAAGCGATGCCATGAGATATGAGGTTGCGATGGAACTGATGCAGGAACTTGCCAAGGAGAAGCACATCGCCACCATAGGAGCCTGCCAAGCCATGCTGCCGACAGAAACAAAATATTGTAAGCCAGCCCTTTTTCCTCATCATACGCTAGAGTTGAACGGTACGGACATGTTGGTCGATGGTGTGGCATTGACAACAACCGAACAACGTACGGCACATCTGAACAAATATCGTGAGGGGGCTGTCTGCATCCGTTATGAGGATGTAATGAATGGTGATTCCCAGTCCATGCGTGAACTTTTCAAACGTCCGCTGGTATATATATTCCATGACACGATTGATGACGCCGGACATTCGCAAAGCCCGTTCGACGCCATCAGTGCCTGCAGAAAAGCCATTGGGCAGCTTGCGGTTTTGGTGAAGCGTCTGCATGCCACATGGAACGTGACGAACGTGCTGCTCACAGCCGACCATGGATTCCTCTATAATGACATGAGGTTTGAGGACAAGGACAAGCACAGCGTCACGGAACCCGCCATTGAGAAGAAGACGAGGTACTATCTCACCACCAGCCAGGATGAAGCGGAAGGCATCGTTAAATTTCCGCTCGACAAGGTTTCGTCAATCAAAGTGAAAGCCACCGGTGATGAATCCGCTTGGATGAATGCCGCTCCGCTGATGGTGGCGGTGCCTGTCGGGACCACCCGGCTGGCGGCGTCCGGCGGTTACAATTTTGCGCATGGTGGCGCCTCGCTGCAGGAGATGATCATTCCGATCATCAAGAGTGTGCGCAAGAAAGTGAACAAGACAGAGAAGGTCGGTGTCTCCTTGATGAGCCACAACTTGAATATGGTAAGCAGCCGTTTGAAATTCCAGATGATTCAGTCGGAAGCCGTGAGCATGACGGCGATGGAGCGCAGGGTGGTGTGCTGCATCTACCATGGCGAAGAACCTGTGACGCAGGAGAAAGAAGTGGTGTTGAACAGTACAGACGCCACGAATCTTAACAACCGCGTGTATGAGGTGGCGCTAAACCTGAACAAGTCAGTGCAGGGAGGCATGCTGCAACTTCGCGTCTACGATGCTGACGACAGGCTCAACCCGTTGATCCGAGAGACGGTGAAGAACAACACAATGATAGAGCAGGACTTTTAATGGTCATGGATATGAATTTACGACAAAAAGTGGTGGAGGCCTTCATAGGCAAGGTGGTAAGAAAGGACTTGGCGTTCCTCGTGAAGGGAGGTCTGCCGGTTCCGACATATGTGCTGGAATATCTTTTGGGACAATATTGCGCAAGCGATGATGAAGAGGTCATCAGTGAGGGATTGGAAAAGGTGAGGCAAGTCATCAAGAACAACTATGTGCACCGGGCGGAAGCGGAATCCGTGAAGGGAATCATACGAGAGAATGGAAGGCATCGTGTCATCGACAAGGTCACGGTGACACTCAATGAAAAGAACGATGAGTACCAGGCCGCGTTCTCCAACCTTGGACTGGCAGGGATTCCTATCGCTACTGAATATGTTCGGGCTAATCCTAAGCTGCTGAGTGGTAACGGTGTATGGTGTATTGTGACCATCGGCTACGTCAGTGGGGAAGGGGTGAAGGTTAGGTGGGAGATCCAGACACTGAAGCCTATTCAGATCTCGAACATCAACCTTCAGGACTACGTGGATCAACGCCGGAAATTCACCACGGAGGAATGGATAGACTTCCTGATGCACACTGTCGGGCTGAACCCCGAGGCGATGAACCGAAGGGAAAAGTTCATCACCTTGGCCCGGCTGCTGCCGCATGTGGAGAACAACTTCAATTTCATCGAATTGGGTCCTAAAGGGACAGGCAAGTCGCACATCTTTCAGGAATTGTCTCCGTACGGTGTTCTCGTGAGCGGTGGTGATGTCACCTCACCCCGGCTGTTCGTCAGGATGTCCGGCAAGAAGGAAGAGTTGGGGTTGGTCGGTTACTGGGATGTTGTGACGTGGGACGAGTTCGAGCAGCAGAAAGGCCGCAATGTGGATGCCGTGCTGATCGACACCATGCAGAACTATCTGGCCAACAAATCGTTCAATCGTGGAAAAGGAACCCACGAGGCCAGTGCCTCCATGGCTTTTGTCGGCAACACGAAGCATGCGGTTCCGTACATGTTGAAGAACAGCCACCTTTTTGAGAGCATTCCTTCCTCTTTTATCAAAGGTGCGTTTCTGGACCGGCTCCATCTCTATAATCCCGGATGGGAAATCAGAATGTTGAAGAAAGACAGTTTTTCCAAGGGATATGGCCTTATTTCAGACTACTTGGCTGCGGTTCTGCACGCTATGCGCAACGATGACCGGACATCGGTGCTTAAGGACTATGCGAAATTCGATGGCTCCCTTTCAGAAAGAGACCATCTCGCCATCCGCAAGACCTTCTCCGGCATGATGAAACTTATCTATCCTGACGGGAATATGACTGATCAGGAGGCTCGTGAACTTGTAGACTTCGCAGCGGAAGGCCGCAAGCGTGTGAAGGATCAGCTATATGTCATTGACGAGACCTTCAAGGCGGAGCCTGCCAAGTTTGAATATTCTTGGATCAGGACTGAAGAGATTGTGAAAGTGGAGACATTGGAGAATCTGGAGAACAATCATAAGGACTCTCCGGGACTTGCCGAAGATGATGGAAATAAGAACGTCACAGGTCGCGACACCGCTAAGTTGGCCGGTGAGGTAGCAACGCTGCCAGAGCCTCGGAAAAGAGTCGGGGATCTTCTGGCGAAGAACATCCACATACGTGAGAATCAAGGTAATGTGACCTATAAGGATCTCTTTGGGGATTATCTGAGCACGGCCAGGGAGATTTCCGTCACGGATCCGTTTATCCGCCAGCCCTATCAGATAGACAATCTTGTGGATTTCATACAGATGGTTAAGGACGTGTCCGTCGTGAATGAAACCATAAAGATACACCTCAGCACCCAGAATGATGACGATGAGAAAGTTGCGGAAGTGATAGACTGCTTCAACGACCTGGCGGACGAGCTGCTGCCGATGGGCGTCGAGTTCACCTACGACTTCAAGGCGGATCACGACCGGCTCATCCGCACTGACACCGGATGGACGATAACTCTCGGGCGCGGGCTTGACATCTATGAAAGGTTCGGCCGTTTCTCGCTGAGTCGGTCAAACCAGAGCTATCGCCGTTGCAAGGACTTCAATGTGTCGATAATCAGGACTGACTGTTAAATGGCTTGGATTCTGTGACAATCAGGTAGTTGTCTTCGTTGTAAGGTGTTTCGATCCTGGCTCCGAAGATGTGGGCGTCGTCGCCTGACTTGACTTTCAGGCGGGCTCTTAATTCATCGCTGGACATGGGAATATTCTTGGCCGAGACCTCCGAGTGTGGGTAGCGTTTGCCGATGTCTTTGATTGAGGCCTTGTTCAGAGGTAGGGTCTCCTTGACGAAATAGACCTTCCCGAAATCCTTGAACTGTTTGATTCTTTCTTCAAGTTCTGTTTCTGACAACGGCTCTCCGATTGTGTAAAGATGTGTGAACCTGGCCAGCTTCACAAGTCCGAACCTCTCGCAGAGCGCGTTGAACGCTCCGGCCTTGGTCAGCGACTTCCCCGGCTCGAAGATTATCCTCGCGAAGGTGGAGTCCGGCAGCGCTGCCTTCGACTCTGCGATCTCTTTAGACGTGAATGTCAGAGTCTTGCCGTCCTCACGGCAGGTCAATGAATATCCTCCCTCATGCTCCCGGTCCAGCAGAATCAGCAGCTCCTTGCATTCCCCACCGCTTGCCACGACGTGCACCTCACGTACCCATTGGCCGTTCCAGCCTTGGCCGGAGGTCTTTTCAAGATATTCCTCGTACGTCCTGTTCAGCCTCTCCACCGCCATCGTGATGTCCGCCATAGGTGAGAGTTTGAGTAACACGAACCGGCTGATACTGAACAGTTCCGACAGCATTTTCAGCACGTCCGGTGAGCAATCCTCCAGAAGGAATACCTTCTTCCCGGCTGAATCCCTTCTCGCAGGGTCCATGAATATCACATCGGGTTTGAAGTCCCCGATCAAGTCTTCCAGAGAGTCCGCTGTCGCCTCCTGATTCTTTATGAATATATTCGTGACTCCCAATTCCTTGAAGTTGTGCCTTGCCGCCGCTGCCAATTCCGGATTCATCTCATTGTAAAGCACTTCGCCTGCCACTTCGCTGAACGCCCAGCAGTCCACCCCCAGCCCGCCTGTCAGGTCAGCGATCTTCCCGGCCTTTCTGGTTCCGGAGGTCACTTCGACAGGCTCAGTGACCATTATCTTTTCGGTCGCTGAGCTTGTCGAAGCGCCCGAACCAACATATTCATTAAGGATTCTTTGAACAATCAATGCCTTGTACCGCGCTGTGTCCGAAGAGCTGCACTGTTCTGCGCAAAGCGACGAAGGATAGACCAGCCCAGTGCACGCCACCCATTCCGGCAGTTTCTTCCTCAGTCTTCTTCGCCCCTCAATTGTGTTGATCGCCAGCGACTTCGCATCCAATCCCGCCAGCCCCGGATCCCCCGGCGTCGGCCACTCCCTCCGCGACATCACCAGCCGCACCGTGTCCGCCCCCTCGTTCTCAACTATGAATCTCTCAAAATTGTCCATA
>ERZ808277.83-NODE-83-length-51340-cov-5.529804_pt1 | contig 51340 bp, 42 predicted proteins | sample MGYA00521240_ERZ808277 | MGnify/ENA primary metagenome ERZ808277 (study PRJEB31516, sample SAMN03275599) | gut metagenome | biome: mammalia-associated habitat; material: feces | host: Papio cynocephalus | place: Kenya | collected 2012-07-17 ... | reverse complement strand
AATTGACAAACTTAATCAATTTTGGCCGCAACACCAAGAAAAGTGATTATCTTTGCACCACAATCCTTGGTGTGGTGAACATCTCCGCAACTATTAGGCTTGTAGGCAATGAATATCATCACCGCTTCGCTGTGCCCCGGGAAATTCTGTGGACAGGTTTGCTGTAGAGGCAGTGAATCGCAATAAATGAATTTTGAATATGCCAAAGCAGAAAGAATATAAAGTTGAGATACGCAACCGTCGGGCCTCGTTCGACTATGAGTTCCTTGAAACCTATGTAGCGGGAATATCCTTGGTCAGCACTGAGATAAAGTCTATCCGTATGGGCAAGGCCTCGCTGGTCGATTCGTTCTGTTATTTCATCGGCAACGAGTTGTTTGTCAAGGGTATGAATGTGGCCCAGTACTTCTGGGGCTCATGGGGGCAGCACGAGCCGATGAGGGACCGCAAGCTTCTCCTGACAAAGCGTGAGCTCCGGCATTTGCACCAGGCCGTAAAAGAGAAAGGCCTTACCATCGTCGCCACCAAGCTGTTCATCAACGAAGACGGCCTTGCCAAGCTTGTCATCGCCCTCGCCCGAGGCAAGAAAGTCTATGACAAGCGTGCCTCCATCAAAGAGAAAGACCTCCGCCGCGAGCTTGACCGCGGGGAGTGATTTTCTGAATTTCAGGTGTCAGTTTTAAGCTTTGGGGTGCAAAACCGCTATTGTTGCCCCCGCATCACCTGACATTACCCACCTCGGGTGCAGAACCGTTACGTTTGCACCCCGTCACTATCAGGTCAATAAGGAGATAACTCCGGTCACTGAGCTTGTCGAAGTGCCGAGACGGCTAAAGAAAAAGGCATTTCCAAATTTTGCACGTTACCAAAATTTGGAAATGTCTTTTTCTTATGGCCGATGGGCTATAGTCCGAAGGCTTTTCTGATGTCGTCTACGGCGTCGAGTTTCTCCCAGCCGAAGAACTGGACGAGTTTGTCGGTCTGGTGGCCGGGCTTGCCGACCTTCACGGCCTTGGTGTATGGCTTACGACCGAAGTGGCCGTAGGCGGCTGTCGGCTCGTAGATAGGGTTCTTGAGCTCGAACTTGCGGATGATCGCGGCGGGGCGGAGGTCGAAGAGCTCCTCGATCTTGCGGGCGATCTCGGCGTCAGGCACGATGCCTGTTCCGTAAGAGTCCACGAATATGCTCACAGGCCTTGCCACACCGATGGCGTAGGCTACCTGTACCAGCATCTCCTTGGCGACACCCGCAGCGACCATATTCTTTGCTATGTGCCTTGCCGCATAGGCCGCAGAGCGGTCCACCTTGCTCGGGTCCTTTCCTGAGAAGGCACCGCCGCCGTGTGCTCCCTTGCCGCCATAGGTGTCCACGATGATCTTTCTGCCGGTGAGGCCGGTGTCTCCTGCAGGGCCGCCGATTACGAATTTCCCGGTCGGATTGACGTGCAGGATGAAATCGTCCTTGAACAGTGCCGCTGTCTGAGGGTTCAGCGCGGCCTTCAGCTTCGGCAGGAGAATATTCCTGACATCTGCCTCAATCTTGTCGTGCATCGCCTGATCCACCTTGTCCTGGCCGAACTGGCGGACAGCCTCTGAGTAAGGAATATTCCCAAGCTCTTCGGCCACGAAGTCATCGTGCTGTGTAGAGATGACGATTGTGTGGACACGCACAGGGTGGTGTGACTCGTCATATTCAATGGTGAACTGGGATTTTGAGTCCGGCCTCAGGTAAGGCATCAGTTCCGGGGTGTTATGGCGGATGTCCGCCAGTGCCTGGAGGGCGGTCTGCGAGAGGTAGAGCGGCAGAGGCATGTAGTCCTCAGTGTCCCGGCAGGCGTAGCCGAACATCATACCCTGGTCGCCGGCTCCCTGATCCTCAGGGTTTTCGCGCACCACGCCGCGGTTGATGTCCTGACTCTGCTCGTGGATTTCCGAGAGCACTCCGCATGAGTTGCCGTCGAACATGTAGTCGGCCTTGTTGTAGCCGATGCGGTTGATCACGCCGCGCACAACCTTCTGAACGTCAACGTATGCCTCGTCTGAACGTACTTCCCCGCCGATTACCACCAATCCCGTTGAACAAAATGTTTCGCAGGCCACCTTCGCTTCCGGATCTTGGCTGAGGAACTCGTCCAGAACCGCATCCGAGATCTGATCGGCCACCTTGTCCGGATGGCCCTCAGAGACGGATTCACTTGTAAATAAGTAATTCATAATGCGTTATGTTTATAATTTCCAATCATTCCGCTACTGTGGCATACTCGTTTCATGCACCACGTTCCACTCAAGTACACCGGGCGGAAATAAAAAACTCCAACGTATGCGGAATACGTGGAGCGACACCAAAAACACAATATGAAAATTTTTAGCATTTTTTAGTGTGGTTGCAAGCAGGCAAATCTCTCCACATTTTCCGTATGCAAAGGTACTACTTTTTTTGAATATCCAAAACCGACGAAGAATATGTTTTCTTGAATATATCGTTACAATCTTCAATTATAACCGCATTGTGGCTAAATTAAATTTTCTGAACCGAAGAAAAAGTGTTAATTTCGCAAGTTGAATGGTTGGTGCGAAAAACATTTAATTCAATACTTTATTATTAACAAATCTATGGTTCAATTACTCAAAAAAGGATTTGCCACATTGGTTGCAGTCCTTGTCGGAATCACGGCTTTCGCGCAGGTGACCACGTCCTCGCTGAACGGTAAGGTCACCGATGCCAATGGAGCCCCTGTTCCTGGCGCCGCAGTAGTTGCGGTTCACACGCCATCAGGTACACAGTACTACGCTGTTGTCAACGCTGAAGGTCGCTACGCGATCAACGGTATGCGTTCAGGTGGCCCTTACAAGGTTGAGGTAAGCTGCCTTGGCTACCAGACCGTGACTTTCACGGATGTCACTCTCCAGCTTGCCGAGTCGTACAGTCTTAACGCTTGGCTGAAGGATGACTCCCAGATGCTTTCCGAGGCGGTTGTTGTCTCCTCCGCGAACTCCAAGTTCTCTGTCGAAAAGACCGGCGCCGCGACAAACATCAACAAATCACAGATCGAGGCGCTCCCTACAGTCAGCAGGAGCATCACTGATGTGACAAGACTCTCCCCTTACGGAGGAAACGGAATGAGCTTCGCAGGAACTGACGGACGTACCGCAAACTTCACTGTTGACGGTGCGAACTTCAACAATAACTTTGGTCTTAGCGAGAAGCTTCCTGGAGGTGGCTCTCCTATCTCCATTGATGCCATTGAGGAACTTCAGGTTGTGATCTCTCCTTACGATGTCCGTCAGACCGACTTCATCGGCGGTGGTGTGAACGCCATCACCAAGTCCGGTACCAACACATTCAGGGGATCCGCTTACGTTTATCACCGCAATGAGAACATGCGTGGCAACGCTGTTGACGGGACTGAGATTGCCGGTGCTCGTGACAAGGATCGCAACACCACATACGGCTTCACCCTTGGTGGACCTATCATCAAGAACAAGCTTTTCTTCTTCGTTAACGCCGAATATTCACAGACTCCATCTGTCGCGGTACGTTGGAGAGCTTCTGAGAATGGAGTAGGAAACGCTTCCAAGTACCTGTCATACGCTTCTGTGGCTGACATGGAGAAGGTTTCCAACCACGTGAAAGACAAGTATGGCTACGACACAGGTTCCTTTACTGATTTCCCTTCTGACGAGAGCAACGCCAAGATCCTTGCCCGTCTGGACTGGAACATCAATGACGCGAACCATCTTGCTGTCCGCTACAACTACACCAACAATACTTCATGGTTTGGCCCTAACGCCTCCTCAATGGACGGTGGCACACGTTCCGCCTACGGACGTACCTCACTTTACTCCATGGCTTTCGCCAACTCCATGTACTCTATGAACAATCTCGTTCATTCAGTGTCAGTTGACCTCAACAGCCGCATCAGCGACAACCTTTCCAACCAGTTCCTCGCCACATTCTCAAAACTTGATGACGTGCGCGGAACCAACTCAAGCGAGTTCCCGTTCATCGACATTCAGGACGGAACAGGCACCAACACCCAGTACATGTCTCTTGGTTACGAGCTGTTCACTTGGAATAACGCTGTCCACAACACAATCGCCAACATCAAGGATGATTTGACATATTATGTAGGCAGCCACAAGATCACCGCCGGTCTCAGCTATGAGTATCAGATGGCCGACAACGCCTACATGAGAAACGGTACCGGTTACTATCGTTACTCAAGCGTTGATGATTTCGTCAATGGCGCCGCCCCTGAGGTTGTCTGTCTCACTTACGGCTATGACGGAGAGAAGAATCCAGCCGCCCGCGTTCAGTTCAGCAAGGTTGGACTCTATGCTCAGGATGACTGGAATCCTACTGAGAACTTCAAGCTGACCTACGGCTTGCGTCTTGACGGCCTGTTCTTCAACAACAGCGACCTGATGACCAACAACGCCATCCTTGGTCTTGACTACTATGACAGCGACAACAATGTCCGCCACATCGACACTGGCAAGTGGCCTTCAGCCGGGATCACGGTGTCTCCGCGTGTCGGTTTCAAGTGGGATGTCTTCAATGACAAGAGCCTTACTCTCCGTGGCGGCACCGGCCTCTTCATGGGCCGTCTCCCTCTCGTGTTCTTCACAAACATGCCTACCAACTCCGGTATGGTTCAGTATCAGGCTCAAATCAATGCAAAGAATGCTGAGAAGAAGGGCTTTACTATGGATGAGTTCAAGGGCGGTCTCGTTACCGATGCCAGTGGTAAGGCTACAACCCAGGCTCTGCTTGATAAACTCTATTCTCTTGGTTATCCAAAGACCATTTCTCCGGAGGATGGTACCGTCCCTTCATCAATCGCCGCTGTTGATTCCAAGTTCAAGATGCCACAGGTTTGGAAGACTTCCCTCGCGGTTGACTACCAGCTTCCTGCCTCATTCCCATTCACAGTCACCGCTGAAGGAATATTCAATAAGACCGTCAATGGCGTGATGATGTCTGACTGGAGCATGCTTCCTGCAGAGGGCTTCGCAAGGTGGAACGGAGCGGACAACCGCCCTATTTTCCCTGCTACATTCAGGAACTCCACCAAGGCGTTCGTGCTTGAGAACACAAGCAAAGGTTACGGCTACTCCGCCAATGTGACTGTGAATATGCGTCCGGTCGAGAGCCTCAGCCTTATGGCCGCCTACACCCATACCGCCTCAAAGGAAATCACTGGTATGCCAGGTTCTAACGCAGAGTCTGCGTTCACGTATGTTCCTACTGTCGCCGGCCCTAACAACATCAAACTCCATAATTCCGAGTATGTCACTCCAGACCGTATCGTCGCCTCCGCGACCCACCACGACAAGAGCGGCAACCATTACAGCTTGATCTACGAGGCATGGAGAGGTGGTTACAACTACTCCTATATGCTTGCCAATGACATGAACGGTGACGGCTACAGCTACGACGCCCTTTATATCCCTACCGACAAGCAGGTTGCTGACGGCGAGTTCCGTTTCGCTTCAGAGGGCGACCGTGACCGCTTCATGGAATATGTCCACAATGATAAATACCTCAGCAAGCATCAGGGTGAATATGCCGAGGCTTACAGTGTTTACTCTCCATGGGTTCACAGACTTGACGTAAGCTACAAGCACGATTTCAAACTCAACATCGGCAAGACCACCAACACTCTTCAGCTCAGCGTTGACATCAAGAATATTCTTAATCTCTTCAATTCAAGCTGGGGTGTTAGCAAGTACATGAATCCTGATCTCAATTCTGGACGTATCCTCAAGTATGAGACGACTGACAGTCAGGGTTATCCGGTATTCTCCACTCCGAGCGCTGTCACTTCAGACGTGAAGACATTCGTTCCTTACACTGCCATCGGCCAGTGCTGGTACGCTTCTGTGGGAATAAAGTATATGTTTAACTAATATTTATTGAGATAATTATGAAACTTAGATATTTATTCTCAGCTATTCTTGCTTCAGCCCTTTTTGTTGGTTGCAACGATGAGGAGCTTGGAACATTGGACGACATCAAGCTTGATGAGTCCTATCTTTCTATTCCTAATGCCGGTGGTTCAACTGTTTTGACCGTGTCCGCTACGGATGCGTGGGAGTTTGTCACCAATGACACATGGCCTGATGTCATCAAGAGGAATAAGGATGGCAGCATCAAGTCCCAGACCCCGTCATGGCTCGCTGCTGACAAGATGTCCGGCACTGTGGGAGAGACCAAGGTTACTTTCTCTGCTGCTGCTTTTGAAGGCGGACGCGAGCTCGAGCTTACCATCAAGGTAGGCGACAACTCTCAGTTCGTAAGGGTTCGTCAGGGCTCCATGACCGCTGTCACCGTGACCTGCGCTGAGGCCAATGTCAGCCCGGAAGGCAAGAACGTAAGGGTGAAAGGTGTCTGCACATCGATTGCCAACACCACTTATGGCAACTGGTATCTTGAGGATGAGACTGGTTCTGTTTACATCTATGGTACTCTTGATAAGAAAGGTGCTGAGAAAAACTTCTCAAGCCTCGGCATCGAGCTTGGTGATGTTGTGACTGTAGAAGGTCCTGTCGGCTCTTACAAGGGCAGCCCTCAGCTTGTCAACGTTACTGTGTTAAGCATCAAGAAGTCTTTGATAAAGGTTGTCAACACATCTGCCGCCATTGGCAAGAATGGCGGTGACTTCTCTGTGAAGGTTGCTTACAAGGGTAACGGTGTGTTCCCTACAGTACCGGAGGATTGCGATTGGGTCAAGTATGTCGGGATGGACTACGTGAAGGGCGTTCCAACCAAGATCGAACCTAACCCTGCAGACACCGCTGTCGCCAAGTTCTCTGTTGCTGCCAATGATGGTGATGCGCGTTCGTGCGACATCAAGTTTGCTTCTTATAAGGGATCGGATTCTTCTGATGGCACATGCACTGTTTCCCAGAAGGCTGGCAAGGCTTATCTTGAGGATGCCCTGACGAAGAAGGATAACTCATTTACAATTGAGAATGTCACTCTTCCAACCGGAAGCACTTATGTGTGGTCATTCGATAGCAGAAATGGAGGTTACATGAAGGCTTCGGCTTATGTCGGCGGCAAGAACCTCGCCGCAGAGGCTCTTCTGGTTTCTCCTGAGGTTGACCTTACTGATGCGGATGCCGCTGTTCTGACATTCAGCCACGCTTTGAACTACTTGAATTCCGGCAATGTCGATGATCACATCTTCCTGCTTGCTAAAAAATCCGGAGCTTCCGAGTGGACACGCATTGAAATCCCTGTCAAGCCTGCCGGAAGCAACTGGACTTTTGTTGAGTCCGGTGAGATTGATCTCAAGGCCTACATCGGTTCCAAGATGCAGATTGCCTTCAAGTATACGAGCACAACAGCTGTCGCTCCTACTTGGGAGGTCAAGAATGTCTTGATCAAGTAATTTTTTGAATATATCCTGAAGAAGGGCGACCGCACATCAGCGGCCGCCCTTTTTTCACTCCTCAATTTGCTGCCATCATTGTTAGGTTATCCACCATCTGCTAAGTAAGCATATTATATTCGTCAACTACGGATAGCAAAGACACATTCCCTCCATTCCCAGGTTTCATCGCGTTAGAGTTGTCTTAGTATCCATTGTCGGTAAAATGGGTCTTCAAGTTCGTAGTGATCTGAATACATCACATACCCGTCTTTTTGCAGCCGTTTCAAAGCACTGTAGATGGTGCTGGTCCGATACTCTCCGGATTGCAGGTTTTTTTTCGAAGCCAAGCGCTGAAGAATCCATCGGTTTGTTCGCTTGAGCCCCATCCAGATGCGTTCGTAGTCGAGAGCGTGTGATACGACGATGTTGTCAACCGCAGCCTGAAGGACATCCTCCGTTTTGGGCTGCAATACACCGATCTGCCATACGTTCGCCGCCAATTGTTGTGCGTAATAAGGATGGCATTCTGTGAAATCCAGGATGCTGTCCGCCAAAGATCCATAGGATTCCGGGAACACAGGTGACAGCCGTTTTGACAGATAGTCGTAGAAATCACTCCTTGGCAGTTTCCCAAGTCGCATCAACTCTCCGAAATGATAGAACGGAGATTTCTTGTTCTCAAAAATGTCTGTCATCATACTTTCCTGACTTCCCAAAAGTATGTAGTTGATGTGCTTTTGTTCCTGCATGATTGATCGCAGTTGTTTGTCCAGATTCGTTGCGATGTCTTTGATTTCCTGAAACTCGTCCAGTACAACAATCAGCCGATCCTTCTCAGAGTGGGCGCGTTCCAATAGCAACATACGTGAAATACTCCGATTCAACGATAGTTCCAAATTTGAAAGGATTCTCCATGTTACGACTTTTTTCGTAATACAAAAGTAATGATTATAATCAAGTATTCAATAGAGTAATATGGGAAAAAGAAAGCCGGACGGCTCGGGGTGAGTCGTCCGGTTGGATTTATTGACGGGAGTGAGCTTACACTCTCTGGCCGTAGGAACGGTCGGTGGTGTTGACGGTGATCTTGTCGCCCTGGTTGATGAAGAGCGGAACCATGATCTTGGCGCCGGTCTCAAGGGTGCACTCCTTCAAAGCGCTGGTGGAGGCGGTGTTGCCCTTCACAGCCGGCTCCGTGTAGGTCACCTCAAGGGTAACGTAGGTAGGGAGCTCGCATGTAAGGCACTTCTCCTCAGGCTCGGTGACGAACATCATCTCGACATGCTGTCCCTCCTTCATGAGGTCGGCGTTCTCGACAACGTCGTGAGGCAGGTGGATCTGCTCGTAGGTCTCCTCGTGCATGAAGTTGAATCCGTCCTCGTCAGAGTAAAGGAACTGGTAAGGACGTCTCTCAACGTTGATGACATCGATCTTCATACCCGCTGTGAAAGTGTTCTCAAGGATCCTTCCGTTCTCAAGGTTGCGAAGCTTTGTCTTCACGAATGCCGGACCCTTTCCAGGCTTTACATGCTGGAAATAGACTACCTGGCAAGGCTTGCCGTTGTAGCTGATATAAAGGCCGTTCTTAAAATCTGCTGTTGTTGCCATAAAAATATGTAATGAATTTGTTATCTGTTAAAACCTTGCCTCAACTAAGGAAATCCTCGGGGATTGGATTTCAAAAGATTGATGCGCAATCATTTCGACCGCAAAGTTAACTATTTGTGAATATTCCTGCAAAAAATTCTTTCAGCAGCCAGCCATTGTCGGTGAATATTTGTCCGGACCGTCCGGTCGCTTCGACAGGCTCAGCGACCGGTGACTCAGAGCCTTATAATAGATTCCGCCACCTGCTCCAAAAGCCATCCCGGAGTGGATGTCGCGCCGCAGACTCCGACTTTGTCACTGTCTGAAAACCAACCGAGCTCCAGTTCTGAAGGCTCTGAAATATGATAGGTGCGCGGATTCCTGGACCTGCAAAGGTCGAAAAGCACTTTCCCGTTGGAACTGGAGGCTCCGGACACAAAGACAATGACATCGTGCCGAAGAGCGAATTCAGCCAGCTCCTCATGTCGTGACGCCACCTGCGAACAGATTGTGTTATGAACTGTAAGACTGGCCTGGCCATATACCACTTTTCCATCGAAAGCCTCAGTTCTTTGCGGTCGCTGAGCTTGTCGAAGCGCCTGCCCAGATGGTTCGACAGGGCTCACCAACCGTGGTTCGGCAGGCTCACCGTCCGAGCTGTTGAAATGCCGGAGCGCCTCCGAAAGCACCCCGCAGATCTCGGAATATTCCACCGGACTCTTGGTGGTCTGTGAGAAAATCTCCAACGGCCGGTCTGTCTTGATGGAGCCGCTTTCAAGAGCGGACAGCAGCATCGGCATATTCTCGATCACGACAGCGTCGCCATCTACTTGTCCCAACAGCCCCAGCACCTCGGCGTGACCGATCTTTCCGAATATGATGATCTGCCCTCCGGCCTGCTTGATCTGCTCATAGGCCTCCCGGATGCTTTTTTGAAGCTTCAAAACCACCGGACAGGTGCAATCGATGACCGTAAGGCCAAACCTCTTGGCCAATGAATATGTCTGCGGCGGCTCACCGTGCGCCCTGATCAGTAATGTCTTCGATGTTGGCTCGGGAATATTCATGAGTCCTTCCTTGTCGATTGTGACGAGTCCTTTTTCTCCTAGCCTCCGGAGCTCCGCCTCATTGTGGACAATGTCGCCAAGAGAGTACAGCCTGCGTCCGGGAAACTCCTCAAGGAATTGCTCGGCCCGGCTGATCGCCCGGATGACTCCGCCACAGAAGCCGGAATGCTTCTCAATCTCGACCTGAAGGTTCATGGCTCTATTCAAGGATTCCGAAACGGCCTTGTGCCAACCCTTGGAACCAGACAAGTTCCTCGTGCAGGTTCATGTCGGAGTTGTCCAGAACGAAAGCGTCAGCGGCCCTGGAAAGTGGAGAGACCTCACGGTGGGAGTCTATGTAGTCCCTTTCCCGAAGATTCTTCATCACGTCTTCCAGTTTCGGGTCCTGCCCCTTGGCCCTCATCTCGTCAAAGCGCCTCGTCGCCCTGACCTCATCGCTGGCAGTCATGAATATCTTCACCTCGGCCTCCGGGAACACGGTCGTGCCTATGTCCCTGCCGTCCATCACGACTTTTTTCCGACGCCCGAAAGCATGGAGACGCTCGTCGACATATTCCCTGACAAACGGAATCGCCGAAATCGGGCTGACATGGCCGGAAACCTCCAGCGTGCGGATCTCTTTCTCTATGCTCCTGTCTCCGATGAACGTGCCCTCCGCCTTGAAATCGAGAGCCAGTTCCGGTAACGCCGCCTTGAGGCCTGCTTCGTCAATGGCTCCGTCTTCACCGATAAGGCCTTTCTCTATGGCGAACAGGGTCACCCCCCGATAAAGGGCTCCGGAGTCAAGATAAAGGAATCCGTAATGTTCCGCTATCAGTTTGGCAAGTGTGCTCTTGCCTGTAGATGAATAGCCGTCGATGGCTATGATGATGTCAGGTAGTTTCATACGGCAAAATTATCAAATTTTATGTAAAATTCCTTTTCATTTCCCAAAGAAAGAATTTTGTCCGATATTTGTATTACGGATTGTCTTGTGCAATCTATGAATTGTGACCTGGAATTCTTCTGAAACCGAAATGATTTTACGAAGAAAAATAGTTCACATGATGAAGAAGGATAAAGACGTATTTCTATGAAGATATTGATTGTAGATGACGAGAGGGCCATCAGAAACTCTCTGAAGGAGATCTTGAGTGACGAGGGCTATGATGTGGATGTCGCCGAGGACGGAACAACAGCCTTGGCGATGGTCGATAAGGAAAAGTACAATGTGATTTTCTGCGACATCAAGATGCCGGGAATGGATGGCACGGAGGTCTTGGAAAAGATGGTCGCTGAGGGCATTGATTCGGCGATTGTTATGATTTCCGGCCACGGGGACATCGAGACAGCTGTGGAGTGCATCAAGAAGGGCGCCTTCGATTTCATCCAGAAGCCGTTGGATCTTAACAGGATTCTTATCACCATCAAGAACGCCTCCGAGAAGGCGACCATCATTTCCGAGAACAAGAGTCTTAAAAAGAAAGTTTACGGACAACGGATGATAGGGGAGTCGGAGCCGATTCAGCACGTGCGCGACATCATCTCGAAAGTCGCTCCGACGGATGCCCGTGTGCTGATTGTCGGTCCTAACGGATCCGGTAAGGAACTTGTGGCCAGAAGCCTTCACGAACAGAGCGCCCGCAGCGCTATGCCTTACATCGAGGTGAACTGCGCGGCCATCCCTTCGGAACTGATAGAGAGCGAGTTGTTCGGACATGAGAAAGGGGCGTTCACCTCGGCCATCAAGCAGCACAAAGGCAAGTTCGAGCAGGCTGACGGCGGAACCCTCTTTCTGGATGAGATCGGGGACATGAGCCTTGCCGCCCAGGCAAAGGTCCTGCGTGTCCTTCAGGAGAAGAAACTTTCAAGGGTCGGCAGTGACAAGGACATAGTCGTGGACGTGAGGGTTGTCGCGGCCACCAACAAGAACCTTCAGGACGAGATTGCCAAAGGCAATTTCAGGGAAGACCTTTACCACCGTCTCAGCGTGATCGTGATCAAGGTTCCATCCTTGGATGAGAGAAAGTCAGACATTCCTCTGCTTACGGAATATTTTGTCAATCAGATCAGTACTGAATCCGGTATGCCTGTAAAAACATTTTCTCCCGAGGCAATCAAGTTGCTTCAGGAGAAATCATGGACCGGAAACATCAGAGAGCTCCGCAATGTCGTCGAGCGTCTGATGATCCTTGGAGGCAATCCTGTCAGCGGGCAGGATGTAAAAGATTACGTGAGTCCGATTCAGTAGCTTTCTTCAGCGTAGGATCCACGTTGAGGTACATCTTGTAGAAGGCGTTCTCACCGAGTTTAGAATACCGTCCGACGAGGGCGCGGAGTTGTGGGAGGAGATATTCAGAAGTCTCTTCCCATTCTTTTTGCGTGCAGGTGATGCCGTCCTTCGAGGAAGCATATTCACGGAAAGCGGACGGGATGTTCATTTTGTCAAGGAATATTCCGAGTTCGGCATCGTTGTCAATTTCCGAGAGACGGCTCTTGTACTTGTCGAACATCGCCGAGGCGAACCTCATCTGTGTCGCTTTCTTGTTGCAGGCGATGAAGAATTTGGAGGCTCTTGTGGTGTCCACAGGCACGAACACGTCAGGGATGATTCCGCCTCCACCATAGACTGTTCTGCCGGCGACTGTCTTGTAGGCTGCGGTGGAGTCTACCTTGATGCTGTCAGCATCATACATCTCACCGTCTGCGTAGCGCTTGTAGATGTCGTACTGGTAGTCTTCTGAATATGGTTTCTGGATGCACCGTCCGGAAGGCGTGTAGAACCTTGCGACCGTCAGACGCACTCCTGAACCGTCGCTGAAATAGACCGGCTCCTGCACGAGACCCTTGCCGAATGAGCGCCTTCCGATGATGAGGCCTCTGTCGTTATCCTGGATGGCTCCCGCGAATATCTCGCTGGACGATGCCGTGGACTCGTTGATCAGTACGGTCAGATCAACGTCCTGAAGGATTCCCTTGCCGTCAGCCTTGTAGTCGTCCTTCTTGCGGTGGAGACCCTGCATATAGACGATCTCGTCACCTTTCTTGAGGAACATGTCGCTGAGCAGCAACGCCTGGTCGAAATAGCCTCCGGTGTTGTCACGCAGGTCGAAGATCAGTTTCTTCATGCCTTTCCCGAGCAGATCAATACTGGCTTGTGAGAATTCTGAATATGTCGTCCTGGAGAATTTGGAGAGCTTGATGTAGCCTGTCGTGTCGTTGATCATAAACGAAGCGTCCACGCAGTGCATCGGAATCTTGCCTCTGGTGATTTCAAACGGAATTGTCTCGCTGCCTCTGCCAACCGTGACGGTGACCTTGGTTCCAGCGGGGCCTTTCATCCTGCGTACCATGCTGTCCTGCGGGAATTTCACTCCGGCGATGTCCTTGTCACCTACTTTCAGGATCCGGTCTCCTTTCTGAAGCCCTACTTTCTCGGATGGCCCTCCCGGTATGACTTCCAGCACAATCGCTGTGTCATTCGGAACATTAAACTGAATGCCGATTCCATCGAAATTGCCGGCGAGATCCGTCTCCGCCTCGGTCAGTTCGACCGGTGGCATATAGACTGAATGTGGATCCAGCTCCGCCAATGCCGCGGTGATCGCGGCGTCGGTCACTTTACCGACATTGATCGTGTCGACATAGTTCTTGTCGATCTGGTCGAGGATAAGATTCAGTTTGCGCCAATCCTGATACTGAACGCGCAGCATATTTTTTTTTTGCGTGTAGGCATTGTAGGCCATCACCATAAGCGCACCCACGATTATTCCCAGCACAGCGATCCAGACGGAAGATATTCGTTTCATCCTAATCTATCTTTTCAACTTTGATTCCAGCCTTGCGGAGCAGGTCCACGCCGTCCGTGAGACGATATTCATCCTTATAGACTACTCTTTTTATGCCTGCCTGTATGATCAGTTTCGAGCATTCGATGCACGGTGAGGCGGTCACGTAGAGGGTCGCTCCGAGGCTGTTGTTGCCAGACTTTGCCACTTTGGTGATGGCGTTTGCCTCGGCATGGAGGACGTATGGTTTTGTCGCGCCGCTTTCGTCCTCGCAGACGTTCTCGAATCCGGACGGGGTTCCGTTGTAGCCGTCGGAGATGATCATACGGTCTTTGACCAGTATCGCCCCTACCTGCCGTCTTTTGCAGTAGGAGTTCCTGGCCCAGATCTCTGCCATCTCAAGGTATCGCTGGTCAAACTTCTCCATTATTTGTTTCTCTGGTAGAGGTATCTTTTGATGCTGCGTTTAGGAGTCCTCTCGAAATCCTCCGGCATAAACTCTATCTTTTTGATTTTGGCGTAGTTCGGAATTTCCCGATTGATTTCCGGAAGCTGTGAGGTAAGCGTCTTTTCCAGATCCTCGCGGTTCATTCCGTCCAACTCTCCCTGGTGGTAGTCAGGGTAAACCAATGCAGTAAGACCACCATTGTCTTCAATTACAAGAGAGTCAACCACATAAGCGAAGGAATTGATTACGGACTCCAGTTCCTCGGGGTAGATGTTCTGACCGTTAGGGCCAAGAACCATGCACTTTGAGCGACCTCTGATGTAGAGATAACCATCCTTGTCTATGACACCCATGTCTCCAGTCCTGAGCCATCCGTCCTCCGTGAAGAGATTCTTGGTGGCCTCTTCGTTCTTGTAGTAGCCCAGAGCGATGTTCGGGCCGTAGGCCTGGATCTCACCCTCGATGTTCTCAGGGTCAGGGGAGTCGATGCGGATGGACATATTCACCGCTGCCTTTCCGCAGGAGTAGAGTTTCTTGTCATCGTAGTGGGCGTAAGCGATGATAGGGGCGCACTCCGTCATTCCGTAGCCAACCGTGTAAGGGAAAGCGATGTCCCAGAAGAATTTCTCAATCTCCTTGTTGAAGGCTGCTCCACCCATGATGACTTCAACGAAGTTGCCTCCGAACGCGCTCACGAGTTCTCCGCAGATCTTTTTCTGGATCATCTTGTCGATTACAGGCACCTTGAGCAGGGTCTTGATGCCTCCCTTTTCCACGATCTTCTGAATCTTGGACTTGTAGACTTTCTCGATGATCAGCGGCACGGCGATGATGATATTCGGCTTGACCTCGGCGAGTGCCTGCATGATGATCTTCGGGCTAGGAACCCTCGTCAGGAAATGGACATGAGCGCCGATTGTCATCTCGAAGAGGAACTCGAACATCATTCCGTACATATGCGCGGAAGGAAGCATGGCCACCACGTTCGTCTGGTTGTTCAGTTCCGGAAGCACATGCTTGGCGAACTGGATGTTGGAGCAAAGAGCCCTGTATGGGATCATCACGCCTTTGGAGAATCCGGATGTCCCGGAAGTGTAGTTGATCATCGCCAGCTCGTTAGGGGAGTCCTTGTAGTAGTTGAGGTCCTCCGGCTCGAAGCTGTTAGGGTGGCGCTTGCCGAAAAATTCATTCATGTGCTCTCTGGCCTCGGTGATGCGGGGCACCTTTGAATACAGGAGCTGGAATGTGTTGATGCGCACGACCGCGAACAGTCCCGGCATCTCATCCGCGCTGAGTCCCTCCCAGATTACATCGTCCACGAATAGAACCTTGGCCTCGGAGTGATTGACGAGGTAATGAATATTCCCGGGTTTGAATTCGTGAAGGATAGGCACCGGAACGGCTCCATAGGTCATCGTGGCCAGAAAACTGACCGCCCAGTTCACCTGGTTGCGCGCGCAGATGGCCACTTTGTCCCCCTTGTGCAGGAAGCATTTTTCGAATGCGATGTGAAGTTTCTCGATGCGTCTCGCCACATCCCTGTAGCAGAGGCTGACTCCCTGATAGTTGGAGAGCGCAAGCCTGTCCCAATTCTTTCTGAAGCTTTCCTCCAGAAGTTTGTTTACTGATTCGAATTTGAATTCGTTCATGATGTTCGTTTTTAGTTGCCGGCCTTGAAGGTTCGTTCCTTTCTGTCATAACAAACCGCGCTGAACCCTTTGTCCGTAATCTCAACCTTACTGTCCGGCCGGATCATCTTGTTCCCTTCGCCCTTGACCAGAACCTCTCCGCCAGAGAACGGGAAGACCAAGGTCTGGGCCGATGTCCTGACCACCCAGTATCTTTTGCCATTACCTTCCAGAAGCTCAGGAAGGCTTTTTATAGTCTCATCGGCTGTTATTCCCTTCCATGAAGGAACCTGCTTCCCGTGCAGGTCATAATAGCCTACGGTGTTGTCGTTGTGCAGAACCATGGCGGTGTAGCCCTTGGCTCCGGTGAAATCATACACGGCGGGACCTGCCGCAATTATCTTGCCTGTCTCGACGGGAAATCCCGAGACAAATCGTCCGAGCCTGTCAATCAGGTACATTTGCGATCCAGCCGCGAACAGGTACTGGATTTTCCCGTTGTTGTAATAATCGACTTCCTGAACATAGCCGCAAATCTTCGACTTGAACGGAACGCCCCAGGCATCTTTGCCGTTCTCGTCCTGCAGACATATTGACAGATGGCTGTTCTGATAGAGTGTGTTTATTTTCCCTGTCGCGCAATTCCTGACCTTGAACGGCCCTGAAGGTACGGCGACCATAGAGTCTTTTCCTGTTGACGGCACACTGCCTTTGCTGACCTCTATCCTGTCTAGGTTGAACTCAAGACTGAATTTTCCACCATTCTCGATTGCTGAGACCGTTACCGGTACATAGGTGGCGCCTTTCAGAATATTCCGGCAACCTTTAGCCATCATAGGGCTGAAAGTGGCTTCGATCAGATCCGGATTGTCGCACGGAGAATAATACGCCCAAGCTCCTCCATTCTTCTTCGGCACCCTGTCAAGCCCCTCGGCTTCAAGACGGGCGGCAAGCGTCTCTTTCAAGAAACCTGCCTTTGAATATTCATCCACGCAGTCCGTCGCTCCGATGATGACCCACCCGCCAACCAGCGCGCAAGCGCTTTCATCCTCGCCTGTGAATATATTCCCGAACAATGAGGCTGCGAATCCTGCCATACTCATGCCGCTTGCCTCGTCGGCATTCAGCCGGGCTGCCGGCCTGAGCGCCAGAACCTGACGAAGTCTCTCGCCTATGTTCAGATTGATGACTGCGATTTCCTTGACATCCAATGCTTTCGCCCATTCTTCGGCATTTCTGCCTGATTCCTTTTTCTGGGAGGAAAGAGTCGTTTCGTATCTGTCCAGAAGGCTCCTTGAGTCAAGATAGTTCCTGTATGCTTTTATGTAGGATGTTATGTTTCCGATTGTGATGTCAAGAATGAAATTGACATCGCCCGGCGCGGTTTCGGTGACCTTGATTTCTGAACTGCCCGCGTGTCCGAGCACGTTCAGATAGTACGACGGCTCTCCGGAGTAGAGCATTGTGCCATGCATGGAGACTCCCGCTTCTGAATGTCTTGAAACGCTGAATGCGGTCCATTCTGCCATTTCCTTGAAGAAATCTCTTGATTTACGGTGCTTTCTTGCAAAGAATGTCTCCAGTATGTTACCGGAGTAGGCGTTGGACAGGAATATGGCATCGTCTCCGTCCACAGACCTTGCCGCTTCAGTGAACCCGCTGGCCTCCAATATACTGTGCCCTTCCTCAATATGCCTGACAGAGGAATTAATGATTGTTTCCGATGAGGAGATCAAGACAAGGTCTCCATTGATTCTGGTCAGCAGCCTTGAAGAGTCAGCCGCGGCTAGAAGTGCCCTTAAATCCTCGGTCGTGTCAGCTATAGCCTTGCCTGCCTCCAGAATAAGTAGAGGTGGCATATCCTTACTGTAGTGCACGGACATTATGGCCGGAGACCTTTTCATGCTTCCAAGATGCAAGGATGCTATTTTGCCGAATTTGTTGGACGCAAGTTCTCCAAAGACTGCCGTAGAGTCGCCTAGAAATTCACAGACCCGACCGAAATTCTTGAAACAGAATACTATCGCCGCATCTGACGGAACCGCCTTTACGAGTGGGTGGTTTTCCAGAAACCGGGTGTCTCCTTGGGTGGCTCTCCTGTCGGTTCCGGAATATAACTTTATGACTGCCAATGCGATTCCTCCTATGAGAATCACTGCCACCGTAATCAATATGGTCAATGTCTTTCTGTTCATAGGACTTTCTGTTACTGGGCTACAAATAAGTACACGATATTGCCTGTCTGGCGCGCGGGCGCTGTGGCCGAAGCCGAGAAACGTGAGAGCCTTGCGGCTCTTGTCGCAAAGTCCCTCAGGCATTTGTCGTCAGAGGAAACCTCATCCTGAACCTTGGCGTTGAGCACTTTTCCTGAAGGGTCAACAGTGATTATCACCGTGACATGACCCGCTCCCAGACATCTGTATGCCGGAATGGAAAGTTTACTGGCTTTGCGTCCGTCGAGTTCGTACGATACAACAGACGGACCTTTGTAAGATGATTTCTTTTGTACCTCCGCTTTGCGCTCCGGTTTGCTGACAGTGGCGTAATCTTCGTCAGGCTCATCTAATTTCGGACCGTTTTTCAGTTCTTGGGCAAGTTCCTCAGCCTCTTTGTAGAGCTCGTCGGCGTTGGTGTTGCGGTCATCCTTGAGAGCGCCCCTATCGACAGCCACATTCCGTATCGGAACCCCGGCAGCCTCTGCCAGCATCCTGTCTAGCCTTTCGCTGACTTCCTCCTTGAGATTGCGCTCGGCCTGTTCCTTCTCGACTTTCTCCTGCTTGGAGAAATCCAGAACAAAGGTGTTCTCCCTTTTGAGGGCTGATGAGATCTGGCATACAAGCAACACAATGACCACCGTCAAATGAAAAATGACGGTGATGTAAAGTCCTGCTTTGTCGTCGCTCTTCATAGCATCAAATACTTCAGTCCTGAGCCCGGCTCCTGTCCGGTCATCCCTTGGCTTCCTGCTCCCTCAATGACTTCTCGATCATTGCCGAGATGATGTCAATCGCGACCTTGTTGTGCCCGCCTTGAGGAATGATCAAGTCTGCGTAGCGCTTGCTCGGTTCTATGAATTGAAGGTACATAGGCTTGACAGTCTTTGTGTACCTTTCAATCACTGTCTCGACAGTCTTGCCTCTTTCCAGAATGTCTCTTGCCATAACCCTCATCAGGCGGTCGTCATCGTCTGCGTCCACGAATATCTTGATGTCCATCTGGTCACGCAGTTCCTTGCAGGTGAACACGAGGATGCCTTCTATTATGATCACCTCGGCCGGCTCCACCGTGACGGTCTCCGTCTTTGACCTAGAGCAGGTGATGTAGGAATATACCGGTTGCTCTATAGCCTTTCCGTTCTTCAGATCCCTGAGTTGTTCACAGAGAAGTTTGAAGTCAATGGCGTCAGGATGGTCGAAGTTGATCTGCTGCCTCTCCTCTAACGGAAGGTGGCTGGAGTCTTTGTAGTAGGAGTCCTGCGGGATGACGACAACCCTCTCTTTGAGTTTTTCAGTTATCGCGTTGACCACCGTGGTTTTTCCTGAACCGGAACCTCCGGCTATTCCTATCACTAGCATATTCGGTGTCTTTTAGAATTCGGCGTTCTTTGGAGTCCTAGGGAACGGGATCACGTCACGGATGTTCGCCATGCCTGTGACGAAGAGAAGCAGCCTCTCGAACCCGAGTCCGAATCCACTGTGAGGCACGGTTCCGTACCTGCGTGTGTCGATGTACCATTCGAGGTTCTTGCGGCTCATCTTCAGTTCGTCGATTCTTTGCTCCAGTTTCTCCAGTGAGGCTTCCCTCTCTGAGCCACCTATGATTTCGCCGATCTTAGGGAAGAGCACGTCCATTCCGCGCACTGTCTTTCCGTCCTCGTTCTGTTTCATGTAGAAGGCTTTGATGTCCTTAGGGAAGTCCGTGAGGATCACCGGCTTGCCGAAGTGCTTCTCTACAAGGTAGCGCTCATGCTCGCTCTGGAAATCTGTTCCCCAGTGAACAGGGTACTCGAATTGGGTTCCGTTCTTTACGGCCTCCTCCAAAATTTCTACGGCCTCTGTGTAGGTCACTCTCTGGAATGGGATTCCAAGAACACTCTTAAGTCTATCGATAAGGCCATCGTCATACTTGTCGTTGAGGAATTTCAGGTCGTCCGCACAGTTGTCAAGCGCATATTGCACGAGATATTTCACGAATTCCTCTGCAAGAACCATATTGTCGTTGATGTCGTAGAACGCCATCTCCGGCTCGATCATCCAGAATTCGGCAAGGTGCCTTGGAGTATTTGAGTTCTCGGCTCTGAATGTCGGCCCGAATGTGTAGATCTCGCCTACAGCCGTCGCTCCGAGTTCTCCCTCCAACTGACCGCTGACGGTGAGGCTGGTTTTCTTCCCGAAGAAGTCCTTGCTGAAGTCAACCTTGCCGTTTTCCTTCTTAGGAACATTCTCAAGGTTTAGTGTTGTCACTTGGAACATATCTCCGGCTCCTTCGGCGTCGGATTCTGTGATGAGTGGGGTGTTGAGATAAACGAATCCCTTGTCGTTGAAGAATTTGTGGATAGCGAACGCCATGGCGTGGCGGATTCTCAGCACCGCTCCGAACGTGTTTGTCCTCGGGCGGAGATGTGCCACCGTGCGAAGGTACTCAAGTGAGGTGTTCTTTTTCTGGAGAGGGTATCTTACCGGGTCGCATTCTCCCAGCACCTCGATCTCCTTCGCTTGGATTTCCACGGCCTGACCGCTGCCGACAGACTCTATCAGGTTACCTGTCACGCTGATGCTGGCTCCGGTGGTGATCCTCGCGATGAGAGCCTCGTTGAAATTGGCCATGTCGGCCACTACTTGAATATTGTTTACAGTCGAGCCATCGTTGAGGGCGATGAACTTGATCTGTTTGTTACCTCTTTTGGTCCTTACCCAACCTTTGGCGAGAACTTCCTGTCCTGGTGTCGCCTTCAGAAGGTCCTTCACTTTGCTCCTCGTTATCATTTTTATAGACATTTGATTCAATCTCACAAAGATAGTATAAAAAACAAAAAAAAGAAAGTGACTGGCCGTAAGGTCAGTCACTCTCCAGAATATTTAAGAATGATTATTTGCTTTCCGCTTTTCTCGCAGCATACATAATCTTGAGGGCGGAGCAGCGCCTGAGCTCCTGCTTGACGTCCGTCACGATACCCATTCTTGCGTCTTCGTCTGCCTTGATAGAGACCTGCATCAACTGGCGGTCAGCCTCGCTCATCGCATCGCGCTCTGCGGCGATGAAGTCACGGATGTCGTTCGTTGTCTTGAAAGAGTCGTTCAGCTGGATACGAGCTTCGGTACCGTACTGGCTCTGATACTGAGCGGTAGGGGAACCGATGTAGATGTATGAAGCCAAATCCTTTCTTTCAAGCTTGGCGACCTCTGTGGCTTCCGGGAGTCTTACCCTGACCTTAACCTCCGTGGAACGGAGCTGTGAGGTTACCATGAAGAAGAACAGGAACATGAACACGATGTCTGAGCTGGTTCCCAACTCCGGCATTTCTTTCTTACCACTTCTTTTAAAATTAGGCATTGTCTTGTCCTCCTGTTTTACTTTTTGGTAACGTCCTTAGGCTCTGCCTCGGAAATGTTCTGTGGAATAGCTTCCCTGACAATCTTCTGCTGGTCGTCTGTGAGGAAGGCGTAGGCCTTGCCGTAGTTCTGTTTGCAGAAGTCGTCACGGACTTCGTTAATTGCCTTCACGAGCTCATTCTGAACCGCAATGTAGGCTCTGTAACTGGTTCCACGGTCATTCTGAAGTGAGATGACTCCTTTGGAAACCGGATATTCACCGTACCCCTCGATCATCTTCATCTCCCTTTCCGGAAGATTCGGATCGTTGCTTGGGTTCGTGATGAATTCCTTGATCTTGTCCTTGAGCTGGCTAACATCCAAGATCTGGTCACCGGCAAACAGTCTGTCGGAAGAGTTGATCTTCACGATGATGATGTTACGCTTGTTTACCTTCGTGTCTTCCGTCTTCTGATTCTGATCAGGCATAGGAGGGAGACGGCGCTGCAGACCTGACTGCTGGTCCATAGTGGATGTCATCAGGAAGTAGCAGAGCAGAAGGAACGCGATATCGGCTGTCGATTGTGTGTTCAGTCCCGGTGTTTTTCTTGCCATAGCTAGATGTTATTTGTTGTTGATAGCGTCTCTGATCGCACCTACGATGATGGAGATGATTGCCGCACCACCAAGCACATAGACCAGAAGAAGCATTGTGTCAGTAAGTTTCAGCCATTGTGTGCTTGGCTGTGTCTTGACATTAAGTGCCGGTGCGCCCGATGAGAGCACATAGGCCAGAACAACCAAAACCGCGATTCCGACCACTACGCCAGCGGCCTTGAGCAGATTCTTTGGGTTGTTCTTACCTGCGATGAATATCGCGAGTCCTATCCAGATAACTACTGCCGCGAAGAAGAGGAAGTAGGTGTACCTGAGAAGGAGGTCAACGGAAGAGCCTTCATTTACAAAAGCCAAAATTCCGAAGACGATTCCAAGGAGCCCCAATACCCATCCGGTTATTTTGAATATCTTATTCATTATAATCAGATTCTAAAATTGTCGCTACAAATTATTTCTTCTGGTTCTTTGCGAGAACGTCAACGAGATCGATGGAAGCATTCTCCATGTCGATTGAGAGTGCGTCGATTCTGGAAAGAATATAGTTGTAGAACACCTGGAGAATCATGGCGACGATAAGACCACCTACGGTAGTGATAAGGGCGACCTTCATACCTCCGGCTACAATGTTAGGGGAGATGTCACCGGCTGCCTCGATGGCGTCGAATGCCTGTACCATACCGATAACTGTTCCCAAGAATCCGAGTGAAGGTGCAAGGGCGATGAACAGGGCGATCCATGAGAGGTTGTTCTCCATGAGGCTCATCTGAACGCCACCTGCGGAGGTGATTCTCTTTTCAACTACATCGATGCCTTCATCGTAGTGGTTGAGACCATCGTAGAAGATGCTGGCTACAGGTCCCTTGGTGTCGCGGCAGACGGCCTTGGCCTTCTCGATTCCACCCTGGGCGAGAGCGTCCTCGACATTTTTGAGGAGCTTCTTGGTGTTTGTCTTTGAGAATGAGAGGTAAAGGATTCTCTCGATGGCGAGAGCAAGACCGATGATGAGGCAGATGAGGATCATGGACATGAAGCCCGGACCTCCCTGAATGAAGTAGGTCTTGATCTGCTGGTGCATAGGAACGTCCTCGCCGGTACCCTTGAGGAGATCCTCAGCGGACATTGGCTGAGCTGGAGCGGCAGTCTCAACTTGCTCTGTTGCGGCTGCGTTGTCAGCGGCTGGCTGATCCTGAGCGGATGCGATGTTTGCAGTGAAGGTGAGAACGCCTGCTACTGCCAAAAACATGAAAAACTTTTTCATAACTGTTTTTGTGTGTTTAATTTAAATTGATAATGTATTAAATAGTTATCTTTTCTTGCGGCTTCGCGAGGGCAAAAACCTTCTACAAAACCGTTGCAATTTACTAAATAATTTCCAATTGACAATATTTATAAGGAAATTTCTCCTTGCAGGTTGTCTCCCAGCCTTGATTTCACCAGTTCGTTGTCCTGAGACTTTCCCATCAGGAAGAACAATTTCGCCAATGCGCTCTCGGTTGTGATGTCCGCTCCGGAGACCACACCGGCTTTCTCCAAAGCCTTTCCTGTGGCGTAGATGTCCATGTTGACGGTGCCTGACAGGCATTGTGTCACGTTCATCAGCACCTTCCCCATCCCGGAAGCTTCCTTCACGATGTCCAGAAACCATTGTCTTGACGGAGCGTTGCCGGAACCATAGGTCTCGATGATGGCCGCTCGGATGTCAGGTCCGCACAGGAAATATTTCATGACTTGCGGGGTTATGCCCGGATGTACCTTCAGAATCGAGACTCTGGTGTCAAGCCTTGTGCTGATCCTCAATGGCTCGTCCCATGCCGCCGGCTTCCGTATGACTCCGTCGTTGTACTTTATGCTGATCCCGGCTTCGGCCAGCGGAGGACAGTTCGGAGAGCGGAACGCACTGAAGTCCTCGGAACTGACCTTGACGCTGCGGTTGCCTCTCAATAACTTGGAATTGAAGAATATGCAGACTTCCGGAACACGAGGGTGCCCGCTCATGTCCTTGGCAGAGGCGATCTCGACGGCTGAAATCAGATTTTCCTTCCCGTCTGTTCGCGGGACACCGATAGGAAGCTGGCTTCCTGTGAAAACAACTGGCTTCGCAAGATTCTCCAGCATGAAGCTGAGCGCTGAAGCCGAGTATGCCATTGTGTCGGTTCCGTGAAGGACGACGAACCCGTCATATTCGTCGTACCTCTCCCGGATAAGGGATGCGAGCGCCTGCCAGAAGGAAGGTTCGACATCCGAAGAATCAATCAGCGGATCGAATGTGTAGGAGTCGATGCGGAGTGCGAATTTCTTCAGTTCCGGCACCTCCCCAAGAATTTGATGGAAGTTGAACGGCTTGAGTGTCAGGTCTGTGGGATCCTGCTTCATTCCGATCGTGCCACCAGTGTAAATCATCAGTATTGAAGACCTTTTCATATTCCGAAAAGAGTTTTGGCGTTGTTGGTTGTGATTTCCGCTACCTCTTCGATTGTCACGCCTTTCAGCTCAGCTATCTTCGCGGCTATCAGTGGTATGTAGGCGCTTTCGTTCCGTGTGCCTCTGTGCGGGACCGGAGTCAGGTATGGGGCGTCTGTTTCAAGCACGATTCTCTCAAGCGGGACATTCCTGACAACCTCTGCCAGTCCTGCGTTCTTGAATGTCACCACGCCTCCGACCCCGATGCGCCAATCCCCGAGTTTTTGTAGCTCATGATAAGATTCCAGGCTTCCGCTGTATGCGTGCATATTCCCTCTCAGCCCTTTGTGCCTCTGAAGAATCTCCAGAAAGTCGCCCATCGCGTCACGCAGGTGAATGTTGAGCGGGAGATTCCTTTCCGCCGCGAAATCAAACTGCCATTCCAAGGCGTCTTTCTGTTCTTGGGAAAACTCCCTGCCTTCGTGGTAGTCAAGACCTATTTCCCCCACGGCCACGACTTTACGCCCTGTTCTTGCTTCCCATTCATCCAGAAAACAAACCATGGAATCAAGTTCGTGACGCCAATCATTCCTGACCGAGCCGGGGTAGAGCCCGATCATCGGACGGAGAACGTCCGGGTGCTTGTCCACGAGTGCGAACATGGCTTCCCTTTCCGAACTGTCGATGTCCGGCTGGATCATGATGCATACTCCCACGCCTTCCGCCCTGCTGATGTACGCTTCTTCCTCTCCGGAATAGGCATTGTCGCTCAAGTGGCAATGTGTGTCTATGAATATCATGGTGTCAAAGATAGTGAAATCCAACCGAAGAATAAAAACAATCCCGGAAACGAGTTTGAGGAAGGGTGCCCGACGTGATAAAAAACAGAAATATTCAAAAGAAACAGAAATATTTCCGCTTCATACCCCCTTTGTCTTCTTGGAAAAACGCATATTGCGAAAATGAGTCCCGCATAGCCCGGGAAGGAAAAGAATATATATTAGGATTGAATATGTCTGAAAACGTCGGAATGTCATTTGAGGAGAGAGCCGCCCTTTGCGCTCTCAACAGGATTTTTGGATTCGAGCCGAAGGTCGGACTGAAAATCATCGGGACTTTGGAGTCTGCGATGGCGGTATTCAAGGAGCGGACTGAAGTCGGGCGGATTCTTGGCGCCTGTTCGAGAGCCAGATACGCATCATTGATCACAGAAAGCGCGTTCGAGACTTCTGCTATCGAGTTGGAGGCCTTGGAGAGAAACGGATGCCGTTTCATAGGAATAGGTGAGAAAGGATATCCAGCCTTGCTCATGGAGTGTGATGATCCGCCTTTGGGTCTTTATTTCAAAGGAATATCCCGGCCGGAAGATGTGTTCGGTGGGCTGCCTCAAGTCGCCGTTGTCGGGACAAGGGGTCTTACGTATTATGGCAAGGATTGGTGCGGGCGGATTGTGGATGCGATGTCTAAATCCAATGTCAAACCTCTGATTGTCAGCGGACTTGCCTTGGGTGTGGATGTAACGGCGCATATTGCCGCCCTTGACTCGGGGCTGCCTACGGTCGCGGTGATGGCCACTGGAATCGACGACCTTTATCCTTCGCGTAACAAGAATGTGGGGGAGAGAATCGCTTCGACCGCCGGCTGCGCTTTGGTCACGGACTATCCGCCGGGCACAGGCGCGGTCAGAATAAATTTCCTTCGCCGCAACAGGATAATAGCCGGAATATGCCGTGCTACGATTCTGGTCGAGTCCAAAATCAGAGGAGGTGGCATGATGACTGCCCGTCTCGCCGCTTCCTATGGCCGGGATGTCTATGCGCTGCCCGGCAGGATTGACGATCCCGTCTCGCAAGGATGCAACCTGCTTATAAGAGAGAATGTCGCCGAACAGATCGGGGATTTGGGCGAGTTGGTGTCCAGGCTTGGGCTTGGCCGGACCGATCTGCGCCTCAAATCGGATTTCAAGGAAGAGGTTGCGTCTTGTTACAGAGGACAGTTTCCAGATGATGAATATGAAGATATCGTCAGGCTGGCTTTACTGATAAAGTCTCATCGAGGTGTGTCCATTGATGAGTTGTGCCAGAGACTGAAATGGACCTACAGTCGTGTCACCCGTCTGGCCACAACCCTTGAGTGCGATGGCTTCATCTCGGTGGACCTGCTTCAGCATTGCCATGCAAAAAAGTAGGATGAAGTCATCCTGTTTTTGCATAAATTCAACCCCAGTCACTTCGTGACAGCCCCGGTGGGGCACTGGGGACCGTATTCCCCAAACCCCTTGCGTCGCTACGCACTGCGTGCGCTTGTCCCTCAACCCCCAGTCACTTCGTGACAGCCCCGGTGGGGCACTGGGGACCATATTCCCCAAACCCCTTGCGTCGCTACGCTCCGAGCCTCGTGACTATTGATTGTATTCCTTTATCTATACGACCAGCATCGCATCGCCGTATGGACCGAAGCGATAACCCTCGTCTAGAGCCACATTGTAGGCGTTCATGACGTGGTCGAAACCTCCGAACGCGGCGACCGCCATAAGCATGGTGGATTCCGGAAGGTGGAAGTTGGAGACAACGGCGTCAGGCACCGAGAACTCGTAAGGCGGGAAGATGAACTTGTTCGTCCAACCGTCGTAAGGCTTTACCTCATGGGTCGTGGTCACATAGGTCTCAAGCCCTCTCAGCACGGTTGTGCCCACAGCCAGCACCTTGTGTCCGCCGTTTTTGGCTTTGTTGATGATTTCGCAGGCCTCCGGAGTGATGATCAGCCTTTCGGAGTCCATCCTGTGCTTGGACAGATCTTCCACGTCAACCCTGCGGAACTGGCCGATGCCCATGTGTTCGGTTATGAAAGCCTTGTCGATATCCTTGAGAATCATTCTGTTGAACAATTCGCGACTGAAATGAGTGCCGGCCGCAGGGACGGCCACCGCACCTTCGTTCTTTGCGAAAATAGTCTGGTAGTTCTCGTTGTCTTCCGGGGAAATCTTAGACTTCACCCATTTCGGAACGGGAATCTCGCCGAGACTGAACAGGGATCGCTTGAATTCCTCGTAAGGGCCGTCGTAGAGGAATCGCAGGGTGCGTCCTCTTGAAGTCGTGTTGTCGATGACCTCGGCCACGAGGCTCTGGTCGTCGCCGAAATATAGCTTGTTGCCGATTCTGATTTTCCTTGCCGGATCCACAATCACATCCCACAAGTGCTGCTCACGGTTGAGCTCTCTCAGGAGAAAGACCATGATGTCCGCACCGGTCTTCTCTTTCTTGCCGTACAGGCGAGCCGGAAACACCTTTGTGTCATTGAACACGAATGTGTCGCCTTTGCCGAAATAGTCTATGATGTCTTTGAATATCCTGTGCTCAATCTCGCCGGTGTCCTTGTGGACAACCATCAGCCGGCACTCGTCGCGCCACCTTGTCGGCTCCTGAGCCACACGCTCCTTCGGAAGAAGGAATTGGAATTGTGAAAGTTTCATATTCGATAACAATCGTTATAGTCAATCCTTTAATATACGGCATTGACGGATGAAAAGTTTCACAATCTTTAAGTGTCCTAGATTTTAGCCTCCCGGAACACTTCCATTATGGACGGGTAGGTGTTTTTCAGGTAAGGGGAGAGGCACGACCTGGCCACCCATGCGGCCTTTGTTATGTCCTCGTCCCGCTGTGGGGTAAGGTTCACAGGATCGGTGTACAGCATGTCATACCACCATGTATGCTTGAGATGCCATATCCCGTCTCGCCTGTAGCAGTGGTCAGTGACGCAGATGAGCCCTCGGAGCTCCAGATCGCCCACTCCGGTCTCTTCCTGAACCTCACGCAGTGCTGTCGTCTTGATGTCCTCGTCTGCTTCCTGATGTCCTTTCGGCAGGTCCCACAGGCCGTTGCGGCTGATCAGCAGCACGTCACCACGCCTGTTTGACACCAATCCTCCGGCGGCGTTGACCTCCTTGAATCTCGAACAGAACGCCCTGTAGGTTTCCTCCACGCTGTCTGTCGGAATGTAGATTCTGGCCAGCGTTTCCGATGTCTCGAACATCGTCACCAGCGATGTGATGTCTTCCGGATTGTCACCGAGGTGCAGTTCAATGGAATTCGGGTCGGACAAAGCCTGTTCCAGAGGGGAACAGATGACCATGCATCTTTTCTCAAGGTAAATCTTATGCATCCGAAGGGTGAGATATTTGCGTAAAACTATTATATTTGTATGTTGCGTGCAAAGTTAACAATCATTTTCAATGAATATGGAAAACATCGAAAGAAAACTTGCTTCGGAACTTCTTCGCATAAAAGCTGTCCTGCTCCGGCCCGCCACGCCTTTTACCTGGGCGTCAGGCTGGCGTTCACCTATTTATTGTGACAACCGCAGGATCCTTTCCGATCCGGCTCTGCGCTCGAAGGTGGCCGGTTGGTTGGCCGAAACCGCCGTCAGAGAGTTCCCGGGAGCTGAGATTGTGGCAGGAGTGGCCACCGGTGCGATCGCCCATGGCGTTCTGGCGGCCGACAGATTGGAGAAGCCTTTCGTTTACGTGCGCCCTAAACCTAAGGATCACGGGACAGGTTCCCAGATTGAGGGAGTCCTTCCAGAAGGCGCCAAGGTTGTGGTGATCGAGGATCTTATCTCTACGGGGATGAGCAGCCTGGCCGCTGTCAAGGCTCTTCGGGACGCAGGTGCGGAGGTCCTGGGGATGGTTGCGATATTCACTTATGGTTTTGACATTGCGGCGCGACGTTTTGAAGAAGAAGGGGTGGGGTTGAAGACTCTTTCCTGCTATGACGCTCTCATAGAGGAGGCCATGGTGACGGGCTATGTCCGTGAGGAGGATGTCGATATCCTGCGCCAATGGAGGCAGAACCCTTCGGAATGGAATAAATGACATGATGTTATGGCAACAGAGATAACAAGCAAACACGGATTGGTCTCAAGGCAACCGTTCGAACTGTATATGGCTTTTGTGGACATGCGCAACTTCCTTCAGTTCCTTCCTGAGGAGCGCAAGGCGAATGTGGAGGCGGATTATGACACAATCTCCGCGACGGTGCAGGGATTCAAGATCGGAGTGATGGTCAAGAACCGGACTCCGTACTCCAGCATAGAGTTCATCGACAACGGCGCTCCGTTCCAGTTTGGCGGCACACTGCATTTCGATGCTGTGCCGGGCGATCCATCCAAGACGGATTTTCACATCGAGTTCCACGCGGATCTGAATCTGATGATGAAGATGATGCTTGGAGGCAAGATCCGTGAGGCTATGAACAAGATGGTGGACGGTCTCGTCGCGATGTCCGAGGGCAGGATGCCTGACGGAATCGATGAAGAGACCATTCGCAAGATGAAAGAGAAACTCGGCGGAAACCAGTAGATGCAAGGGTTGGACGACATTCAGCTTCAGGACATCCTGATCCGGGCGATAGGACGGGAAAGAGCCGGAATCGCCGCGGAGGCTTTTCATCAGCCGGCTTCGGTGTCTGTCCGCGTCAATCCTTTCAAAGCGCATGATCCTGAGATATTCGCCAAGGAACATTTCGGACAGCGTGTCCGGAGGGTTCCTTGGAGCCCTTATGGGTTCATGCTTGGAGAGAGGCCTAAATTCACGCTGGATCCACTGTTTCACTGCGGGTGCTACTACGTCCAGGACTCATCGGCTATGGTCATCGGGAGCATATTCAGAACTATGCTCTCAAAAAATGGGGATTGTTTCGGACCGGCCAGAGTCCTGGATTTGTGCGCCGCGCCGGGAGGAAAGAGCACCGACTTGGCCGCTTCCTTGCGTATGGTTTTCGGTGACGATTTCATCTTGGTCTCCAATGAGGTGATGCGTTCCCGGGCATCGGTTCTGGCTGACAACATCTCTATCTGGGGCGATCCGAATGTGGTTGTCACAAGTGTGGATCCCAAGGCTTTCGCAAGTCTGGAAGGCTTTTTCGATATCATTGTCACTGATGTTCCCTGCTCCGGCGAGGGAATGTTCCGCAAGGATGCCAAAGCGGTGCGGGACTGGTCAGAGAATGTCGTGAACCTGTGCTCGGCAAGGCAGAAAAGAATCCTGGCTGATGTCTGGCCGGCGCTCCGCAAGGGTGGAAGCCTGATATATTCAACCTGCACTTTCGAGGAGGCGGAGAACGATGCTGTGGTGGAATGGGCCGCCGACGAACTTGGAGGGGATATTCATGAATATGACTATTCATCTCTTGATGGTGTGATTCCGACACGGACCGGCGGGTTGCTTGTTCCCGGATTCGTGAAGGGTGAGGGGCAATTCGTATCGGCATTGGTGAAAAAAACAGGAATTCCGGATTGTCGGATTTCAGGGAAACCGGCCGCGGAGGCGATTGAGAGGCGGAAAGGTGACCTGCTCATACATATTCCCGGATCAATAGTCCGAGAGGTCTCCGCTCTTGAAAGGCTGCATCCTGTCTTGACCGGTGTGGCCAGAGGTGAGCTGAAAGGCCGCGATCTTGTTCCGTCCGCAGACTGGGCCTTGAGTCTGGCGCTTCCTGATGGGGAATATACGGTGGCGGATCTGGACCGTGAGACCGCTCTGAAGTTCCTGCACCGTGACAGCATATTCCTGAAAGACGCTCCGAAAGGGTTCGTGCTGGTTCGTTTCGAGGGACATCCGCTTGGTTTCGTGAAGAACCTTGGCACTCGCTGCAACAACCTGCACCCTCAAGGACGAAAAATTAAAATGGATGTGTAAAATATTGAATATGAAAAAAATATTATTGACTATTGTCGCTGCCATAACCTTGCTTCCGCTTTCGGCTCAGACAAAGACGACACAAAAGGAATACCTTGACCGCTATCAGCTTCTGGTCTCCAAACTCGGTGCCGACGGAGTGGGCATAGAGACCCTTCTCCAGCGTTGGGGCAAGGACTATCCGGATGACACTGACATGCTTCTTGGCAAGTTCTCGTACTACCTGTCCAAGAGCCAATCCTCTTCGATCGAGGTCAAGGATGCCGCCAAATACCTTGGCAACGCCCCGACCTTGTCTTTGAAGGATTCGCTTGGCAGGGATGTCAACTATTTTCAGGTCGTCAACTATGATGACGAGTTGTTCGGAAAGGCAACACAGGCGATCGAGAAAGCGATCGAGTTGAATCCGGACCGTTTGGATCTGCGTTTGTTCAAGATTTCTTCCCTCATCGGTTACGAGAAGGACAGCCCGGACATGGCTCTCGCCGGCCTTAAAGCCTTGATTGACTACAACGGCCACAGCCATCCGAAATGGGAATATCCTGATGTTGAGGCAAGCGAAGACCTTTTCCCGTCCGTTATGCAGGAATATTGCCACGCTTTCTTCAAGATAGGCACTCCGCATTGCTTCGAGGCTTTCAAGGAATTGTCAGAGAAGATGTTGAGTTATTATCCCAACAACACTGTCTACATGACCAACATCGGTTCGTACTACCTTGTCTACAAGCATGACAGCAAGTCCGCGCTCAAGATGTACAACAAGGTCTTGAAGAAGAGTCCGGACGACTACACAGCCATCAAGAACTGCGTCCTTCTCGCCCGCAGCGACAAGAACACCAAACTGGAGAAGAAATACCTCCCGATGCTTGTCCGCGTCACCCCTGACGAGACCGAGAAACTCTCCGCCCAAGCCCGTCTCAATGCTTTGAAATAGGAACCCCTTGATATCAAGGCTTTTTCGTGCTTTTGCCAGCATGATGACCCTCTTCGTAGAGCTCGAGGGAGTTGATGACGTTCTGCCAGATGCTGTAGAGGCCGCCGGCGACGGAGGTCACCGGGGTCATGTAGGAATATCCCAGCCAGATCAGGAATCCGGAGTTCTTCTGGCCGAGGGCCTGGCCGGCGGTGATCTCGTCCGCTTTTACAGCCTGACGGTCTGTCGTCCTGTTGGCCTTTCTTCCTGCCAGCCTCCCGACTGCGAACTGGATGATTGTGCAGACCAATGAGATGACTCCTATCATCATCGCAGTCCAGACGGAGATGCCGCTGTTCATCAACGACCTTGTCGCCAGATAGATGGAGAACGTCAGAGCCAGACCCCAGAAATAGAATGCCCAGTCTGCGAAGCGCATGAGCCAGCGCTGGAGTCTTTTCATCGTGTAGCGGATGAGCCAAGCCAGAAGAAGCGGCAGGACCAGAAGCGGGAACACTCTGGCGCAGATAGCCGAGAATTCTTCAATGAACGAAACTCCGGTGTCAGGGTTGACGATAGGAATGGCGACAGGGATGATCACTGCAGCAGAGATGTTGGCCAGCACCACATACGAGACTGTGTCTGAAAGGCTTCCACCTAGTTTTTTTGTAATCACACCGGCTGCGGCGGCGGTAGGACATATAAAGCAGAGCATCGCACATTCAACAAGAATCCTGATGTCTCCGTCGGGAAGTATGGCGACCATCCAAGTCAATCCGGCGAACATGACCAATTGGAAGGCAAGAACGATGAAGTGCCATTTCCGGAACCGTAAGTCGTGCGGTGAGATTGTGTTGAACTGAAGGAACAGCATCGTGGCCATGAAAACCGGCTGGACATCCTTGGCGAATCTGGAGAATCCCGGCTCCACGCTTTGTGCCAGCGGATTGACAAAGAACAGAATCAGATATGATGCGCAGCCCATGATGATTGCCAGCGGCAACATCCAATCCTTGATGAATTTTACAATTTTCGCCATAATCCCACGATTCACTCTGCAAATGTACGGCAAAATAATCAACTTGTGGTCTGTCCGGGAATATTTCTTTGGCTTTTGAGTTCTGTCTTAGGTCCAGATGGAGAAATTTCTATTTCCGTCTTCTTTTTGCTGGCTCGATCAGGGAACCAAAGTTCAGAGTGGCGCGCGAGATGATATATATTCCAGAAAAAAATGTATATTAGCGAATATAACGAACTACTGCTATGCGGAAACTTTTGATTTGTGTGGTGTGTGCGCTCTTGTCCTTGTCGATGAGGGCTGGGTTTATCGACGGAATCAGAATCAGCGGATGGGACAGGCCGTTTGTTGTGACCATTGACAATGAGGATGTCTCGATGCCGGCGACTTCCTGCTTTGTGGCCGGCCTTTCCGCAGGCTATTACATGGTTGAGGTATATGAATCGCGCTCTGCATTCAGTGACAGCGTCTGGAAAGGCAGACTGATATACAGCCGAAGGGTTTACTACAATGGCATAGGAACCATGGACATTCGTCTTGATGACCGCGCGGACACAGGAGTCATTCGCCCCGGGCATGGATCATCGACATTTGGAAAGAATGTGATGTCCGCTGATGTGTTCGAGGATTTCTATCAGAGAATGAAGGACGAGCCGTTCAGCGACGGGAAGAACAGGCTGCTGACGACAGCCTTGACCGGCGCGGCCTTCACTTCAGCGCAATGCGAGCGTCTCATAGACCTTTACACATTTGATGACGACAAGGTTGAGTTTCTGAAACTGATCTACCCCAATGTTGTTGACAAGGAGGCGTTTTTCAGAGTCATCGACAAGCTGACCTTTCTAAGCAGCCGTGACAAGATCCGGGATTTCATTCAGGCCTATGGCGGGAACTGACATAGTGCCTTCAGAATGAGAATGAAACCACTGCCCTGGTCGTGGACCGTCTGAGGTTATTGTCGATTGGTTAAACGTTGGAATAAGTTGAGTGATCATGGCTTCAGAAGCAGGTTGGGTTTGATGATGTCGATCATGTTTTGTGGCACGTCGCATTCTTTGGCGATTTCAGTCCATCTTGAAGTGGCTTCGCAGACTTGATCTATTATTTCGCCGGCGTTCCTGATGTTGTTCAAGGCGGCGCATTCCAACATGTCTTTTCTGGTTATATTGTCGAATTTTCCGTTGACAGACATTTGGTGTGTGGCGGTCCAAAGCCCGGACGGATTGTAGGCATACCCCATGTCGTAAGCCGGTGAGAGCCTCCAGGTGCCGCTTTCGTCCATCAGAAAAGAAATATTCTTTGTGTGGTCATCCTGATTCCTTACAACCACATTGAACACCATCCGGCGGAACATTTCCTGTGCCTGGGAATATGGAAGCCTGAGACGTCGCATCACGGTGAACGCCTGCTCGTATGAATATCCATGCCTGAGACGGAAATCGTAGTGAGCAATGCCACATAATGTCTGCATGTGTATCTTCCGGCCGTTTTCCCTGTCGAATCTCTTGGTGAGGAAATGTGCCCTGCCGTTCTCCTCGATCAACGAGCACTCTGACATTTCTATTCCACATTCCCTGACCAATCTATAAAAGGAATATTCCAGCCTTACAAAGTTCTCCGTCTGTCTGAATCCGGCTTCTGAAGACACTCCGTCCAATTTGATGAGGTAATAATCAAATCCTTTTGGTGCGTCAACCTGTCCTGACCGTACTTCACCGGTGTCTTTGTTGTAGGCTATGACCGCTTTGGCTCTCTGCCCTCCGGCTGAAGTCCCGAGTCGCAGTATCTCCGCAATGGCCGCCTTTTTGTCTTGGTTCAGATTCGCACCGAACGTCTGTTTTTTAGATAGAGCTTCTTTTGCGATTTCGACCAATGAGTCAATCTCAAAACGAATCCCTGGGCTTGCCACAGGGTTTGTGGCCGGTTCGAATTCCAGTGCTCCCATGCATCTTTTACCAAGATAACACAATGTCTCCACTGGGTTTCCGGAAGTCCTTCCTGTCAGATTCAGCCATCTGTCAAACAAAGCTCGTCCATAGGTGTCCGGAAGGGAATCGGCCAGCATTCCCGGCAAACCATTGAATGTCTCCCAATCCAGACCACCGAATGAATATACACGGCCTTGCCTTACCGGCATCATGAGGGGAGAGGGTTCGATGTTTTTACGGACAAAGTTGTCGTCGTACTCGAACAAAGCCATATTGCGCCCATTATCCCAACGGAAAGTTCCGACATCCTGTCCGAACATCCTGACTTTCGCGACATCTACCATTCCGGTTCCTCCTTTTCGGTTTTGGGTTTGCCGGCCGCACGTTTCCGTGAATTCTTTTTGCCGGCGTTGACTAATTCATAATATTCACTGGGACTCAGTTGCTCCTCGGCGATGAGGTTTTGGAAGGTGTCAAGCTTGCCTAAAACTCTCATGACACGTAATAACGATTCGAAAGAACCGATCTCGCCGCTCTCTATCTTTTTTATTGATGACAACGAGATGCCCGCTTCCTCAGAGAGGTTTTTCTGCGTTATGTTCTGCTTCAACCTTACAGACTTGAGCTTTTCTCCGATGCGTTTTTGCATCTGTGTGTCTGATAAACTGTAGATGTCTTTCATAACGGCTTAAAATTAAACTGTTAGTAAGCAAATATAGCAATAATAGTTTAATATTAAACTGTAATTCTTTTTTTATTTCGTCAAGTGTTGATTGGCGATTCAGAAATTGCCCAGAATTGCTTATATTCGTACATTATATGGAATTGATTATGAGAAAGTTTTTTATTGCGGTGTCAGTGGCTTTGGCTGCTGTGGTGTCGGTGAACGCGCAGACCGGGGCGTGGACGGGCAAATTGAAGGTCTCGGGCGTAGAGTTGGCGCTCATATTCAACATAGGGGAAGAGTCGGCCACGCTTGATGTGCCGGATCAGGGCGCCAAGGAGATTCCGGTCGAGGTGTCGAGGGACGCTGTGGGTGGCATTACTTTGAGTGTCCCGGCGATCAACGCCTCGTTCAAGGGACTTTGGGCCGGGAAGATGATCGCGGGGACTTTCACGCAGCACGGAATGTCTTTCCCGATGACGCTTACACCGGGCGCGCCGGTCTTCAGACGGCCGCAGACTCCGGTCGGACCTTTCCCTTACGCGGCCGAAGAGGTTTCGTTCACAAACGGTGACGCTGTCTTGAAAGGGACACTGACGCTTCCCGAGAATTGTGACAGGAAGACTCCGGTGCTTGTTATGGTGACGGGCAGCGGCTTACAGGATCGGGACGAGGAAGCGTTTGGCCACAAGCCGTTTGCTGTTATCGCTGATGCGTTTGCGAAGGCCGGAATCGCCACGTTGAGGTACGATGACAGAGGTTTCGGGGAGTCAACCGGTGATGTTGTCTTTTGCACTACCGAGGATCTGAAGAATGACGCTTTGGCCGGTGTTGAACTTTTAAGGAAGCGATTTGACAATGTCGGTGTCATCGGGCATAGCGAGGGCGGCACCATCGCATTGATGCTTGCCGGCGAGAAACAAGTGGATTTTGCCATTAGCCTGGCCGGGATGATTGTCTCCGGAGCCGAGACGTTGTTGGATCAGAACAGACAAGCCTGTCAGGCCGCCGGTCTGCCCGAATCCGAGGTTGATGCCTACTGCCGGCTTCTGTCCGACACCTTCGATGCTGTCAAGACAAAATCACCGTCGCCTTCCGTGGACAATTATGACCTCTCGGATGCCTTGCGACAAAACTATGCTCAGGTGCTGAACCAACTCCAGTCTCCTTACATGAAGTATTTCATCGGTCTTGACCTGTCCGGTAGTCTTGCCGGAATCACTTGTCCGGTGATGGCTTTGAACGGCACGAAAGATTCTCAGGTTCAGTGCGAAAGAAATCTGGATGTTCTGAAGTCCGGTCTCCCGTCAGGTGGCAAGAATCTCATCAAGGCCGAGGTTGGATTGAACCACATCTTCCAGCACTGCACCACCGGAGCGTTCTCTGAATACAAAGAGATAGAGGAAACCATCTCCCCGGAAGTCCTTTCCGAGATGATCACCTGGATCAAAGCGCTGTAAACCCTCGTGCGTCAGGACCAAAGTTTGGCGCACGAAGCCAATGAATAACCCTCTCTCGTGAGTGAAAAGGCCAGTTCCACGCACAGAAAAAATTATTACCTTTGTGGTTTGAAGTTGAATGAATATATTCATGGAATATGAAAAAAAGTTTTGTGATCATGGCTTCAGCGCTTGCGATGGCGGCCTGTGGCCCTAAACAGCAGGTTGAGAAGGTTCCGGCCATTGACCTTGCGAACCTTGACACGACCGTCTCACCGGCGGTGGATTTCTACCAGTATTCCACAGGCGGATGGCAGAAGAACAATCCTTTGAAGCCTGAATATGCCCGTTTCGGCTCCTTCGATCAGTTGAGGGAGAACAACGTCAAGAGGCTCAATGACTTGTTCGCCGAGATGGGAACACTGAAGACGGAAAAGGGGACGGTAGAGCAGAAGATTTCCGACCTTTACAAGCAGGGTCTCGACTCCACAAGGCTGAACGCCGAGGGTGCGGCCCCGTTGAAGAGATATGTCGATGAGATCTACGTTGCGGCAGACAAGGAAGCCCTCGTGAAGATCATCGCCGGACTGCACAACGTCTCCGAGAGCTCGTTCTTCGGGGCTTACGTGATGTCAGACCTTGCCGACAGCGACAACCAGATCCTTTATCTAGGCCAGGGCGGACTCGGAATCGGAGACCGTGACTATTACGTCGAGGCCGAGAATGCGGCGATCAAGGAAGGCTACCGTAATTTCTTGGCCAAGGTGTTCGCACTGACTGGAATCGCCGATCCGGAGAAAGCTGCCGCCAACGCCCTTGCGGTCGAGGACGTGCTCGCAACGAACTCATGGACCAGTGTACAGGAAAGAGACATCCAGGCTCAGTACAATCCTTGCAGCACCGAGGACTTGATCAAGAACTATCCCGGATTCGACTGGAAACTTTATTTCGGGACCAGAGGAATCGCTGACCAGCAGAAGCTTATTGTCGCCGAGCCTTCGTTCTTCAAGGCTTTCTGTGAATATTTCGACGGAGCGGACCTCGCTGTCCTGAAGGACTATGTGGCCGGGCAACTGATCCAGGGCGCCACCGGATCCCTCAGCGATGACTTCTACACCGCGTCATTCGACTTCTTCAGCACACAGATGTCAGGCATCAAGGAGCAGAAGCCTCGTTGGAAGAGGGCGATGCAGGTTCCGAACAGCATCCTCGGAGAGGCTGTCGGAAAGATGTACGTGGCGAAATACTTTCCGGAGTCTTCCAAAACAAAGATGCTTGATCTCGTGGAGAACCTCAAGAAGGCTTTCAGCCAGCACATCGACGAGCTGGATTGGATGAGCGACTCCACCAAGGCCAAGGCTCACGAGAAACTGGACAACTTCACCGTGAAGATTGGCTATCCTGACAAATGGAAGGATTACTCTACACTTGACATCGATCCGCAGAAGAGCTACTACGAGAACCTTCGCGCTGCTGGGTCTTGGTATGTGGCAGATAATATGTCCAAGCTCGGCCAGCCGACCGACAAGACCGAGTGGGGGATGTCTCCTCAGACGGTCAACGCCTACTATAATCCTACGACCAACGAGATCTGCTTCCCTGCGGCCATCCTTCAGCCTCCGTTCTTCAACGCAGACGCAGACGATGCCGTCAACTACGGCGGAATCGGAGTCGTGATCGGCCACGAGATGTCCCACGGATTCGACGACCAGGGCCGTCTCTTCGACAAGGACGGGAATATGGCAGACTGGTGGACCGCCGAGGATGCCGAGAAATTCAACGCAAAGGCCCAGGTGCTTGTCGCTCAGTTCGATGAAGTTGAGGTTGTGCCAGGCGTTCATGCCAACGGCCAGCTTTCTCTCGGTGAGAACATCGGAGATCATGGCGGGCTCAGCATCTCTTTCACTGCAATGCAGAACGCCAACGCAGGCAAGAACATCGGCCTTATCGACGGCTTCTCTCCGGAGCAGAGGTTCTATCTTTCATACGGCGCCATCTGGGCCCAGAACATCACCGACGAGGAAAAGGCCCGTCTGACCAAACTGGATGTCCACTCACTTGCGGTGAACCGTGTGAACGTGTCCCTGAAGAACTTCCAGACATTCTTCGACGCTTTCGGAATCAAGGAAGGCGATCCGATGTGGCGTCCTGAGAGTGAAAGGGTACACATCTGGTAAGTGGCACAAGTGGTTTCCTGTAATCAATTCAGGAAACCGCATAACTATATTCATAAAGGAATAATTTTTTGGACGCGTCAAGGTTCATAGCCGGACGCCTCCGTTTCGGAGGGAGGATAGCGATGGTTTCCATCGCTGTCTCTTTCCTCATCATGATTGTCTCCGTCTCGGTGTCCTCCGGATTCCGGAATGAGATCAGGGACGGCATTTCCGACCTTACCGGAGACGTGCAGCTGATGCCGGTGGACATGAACTACATCAGCGAGTCCTCACCGATTTCGGTCAATCAGAGTTTCATGCCTGACATAGAGGCGATTCCAGAGGTGAAGAGCGTCACTCCGGCGGTTTATCGCGCGGGAATCGTCAAGAAGGGGGAGAGCATCCATGGTGTGCTGTTCAAAGGGACACCAAGGGAGGAATCTGATTCCGTGAAACTGGGAGTATCGATTCCGGTCCGTCTGTCCGATCTGCTCGGCCTCAAGGTCGGTGACAAGCTGCTGACCTATTTTGTCGGAGAAAAGGTCAAGGTCCGCAACTTCAACATCACCGGTGTCTATGAGGGCGTGATGGACGGGACGGACAACATCGTGGTTCTTGCTGACATCGCTGATCTCCAACGGCTTGACGGATGGACTTCCGACGAGGCTTCCGTTCTGGAGCTGACTCTGGCTCCGGGAGCCAAGACCGATGCGGGAATGCGCTCCGTGACAGACGAGGTCGGCCACATCGCCTTGCAGAGGATTGGTGAGGATGACGACACCTTGGTGGCCACATCGGTGATCAGCCGCTACCCTCAGATTTTCGACTGGCTGAACCTAATTGACTTCAATGTCTTGTTCATTCTCGTACTGATGACAATCGTGGCTGGATTCAACATGATTTCGGGACTGCTGATAATGCTGTTCAGGAACATATCCACAATCGGTACGCTCAAGTCATTGGGAATGACAGACAAAGCCATCGCCAAAGTGTTTCTTAGGGTGGCCTCGGTGATTGTGTTTAAAGGTATGCTCATCGGCAACGGCTTCGCATTGCTGCTGTGTGGAATCCAGAAATGGACACACGTCATAAAACTGAATCCTGAGAACTATTTCGTGCCGTTTGTCCCGGTGCACCTCAATTTACCTGCGGTGCTTGCCGCTGACATCCTCTCCTGGCTCGTCATAATGCTCCTCCTCCTGACTCCTTGCCTGTTCATCTCCAAGGTCGATCCGGCCCAGACTGTCAGGGCTCAATAGAATCCGCTCCACGTCTTCCGTTTCCTCGATCATCACCAGTGCGGTGTCTGTAGGCTGAACCTTGTACCTTGGTGAATGGCCATTGAATATGTCGTATTGGTTCAGCACAGCCTTGACGTAGGCCACGGTTTCTTTCCCTTTGAATTTTCCGTGTCTGACATCCTCTACGAACAGTATTGAATCCTGACTCATCTGTGGCAGGACCGTGCAAAGGCTTTCCCATGTTCCTGTGTCTATTCCTTGCGAGCGGGCCAGTTTTATGCAGTCATAAATCCGGCCTTCACCGGCGTTGTAGGCGGCCAAGGTGAACTTCACAAGTTCTTCACTATCGGCGGCGGTGTCCCTGAACTTGCCTTGAAGCCGGATGATGTAAGCGGCTCCTGCCTCGATGTTCTCTTTGGGATCCAGAAGATTCTCGATTTCGTAACGGTCCGCTGTACGCGGCATCATCTGCATGAGCCCGAACGCTCCACGCTGGGAATTGGCCTGGATTCTGAATCGGGACTCACTCCAAATGAGCGCCGCGAACATTTTCCAGTTCCAGCCTATCTTCCTTGCGTTTTCCTTGATCAGACCATCGTACGGGCTTATGATTGACGGATCCTTTCTGACTTTTTTCCTGTAAGGGTTATAGCCATGGAAAAAGCGGGAAATCATGTCTGCATATTCACCGGTGCCTTTGAAATTGTTGAGCCAACGGATTATCTCTTTCTGTCTCTTTTTGTCAGCCGTCATCACCCAAGAGACCGGAACCTCACCCAAAGGGAACGTCATAAACTCGTCGCTTTCAGGAATATCCCCGGTCGGCAGCGCCAGGATGTCGATGCTGCCAGCACTGAGTGAATCCAGATATGAACCATATTCCCCGGCCAGAAATATTCTCACGGAATCCTCCAGATAGTCTGCCAGCCGCACGGCCATCTCGTAGCAATAACCTGTCTGGTAGCCATCGGACAGTTTGTCCTCCAGTTTCAGAGCGCAACGTATCATGTTGCCGCTGAATATGTCTTTAGAGTGGTCTTGATTTCTGTTGAGCTCGCTGAAAGGGATAATGAGGAGTACCAACAAGGTTGGTATCAGATACTTGAGAAATTTCTTCGTTACCCTTTTCAGCCCCATGATCAGAAATTGTTACTGTTGAATCCTCCGCTTCCGCCACTTCCTCCGCCACCGATGCCGCTGAATCCACCTCCGAATCCGCCGCCGCTGGAACTGCCGCCACCGCTTGACAGGCCGGAACTTGCGCTGACCGCTTTGTTTGAATTTGGCTGGAGGTAGAACGGCCAGTAAACCCCGATCTTGAACGCGGTCTGGGTCCGGATGTAGTGATGGGCGCTGAAATAGTCTGCCTTGTCCATCGGCCAACCGTTGCCGACATTCTCTAGTTTCAGGAAAATGCAGGCTCTTTTCCACTGCACGTTCACGAATGCATCTATGACAGGACCATTGTTGTATTTCGTCTCCTTCTGGTTGTAGAAACTCCCCACAGCCGGATTCCATGCCGGAGAGTAGTACTTTGTGTTGTACCATCCTTCGGCTCCGAGCTGCATCTGCATGACGTTTTTCTTGACGTTTATCTGGAGGTACAGTCTGGAGTTGACTGCCAGTGTCGGCAAAGGAAGCACATCCGCGTCCGAGGAAATCTGGAAGAGAAGCCTGTTGTCCAGATGGACAGGCCCCAGAACGAAATTCTTGTCAAGGGAGGCGCTCAAAACGCTCATCGGGGAGTTGTTCTGGCGCACGACACCGGTCGAATCGTAGTAAACGTTGCCCGAAAGCAGGGCATATCCGACCCGAGCCCCGACTCTCCATCTCGGAACGCTCAGACTTCCCTGAATCTTTGTCGTGGAGATCTTGCCGAAGTCATTATCCCATTTGAAGTGATTGGAATAATAATGCTGGTAATAGTATTCCGGCTCTTCCAGCGATGTCTCGAAGTGCAGGTTGAGAGAGACCGGACTCTTTTTCGCTCTTCTGAACGGATACATGTCAAGCCTAGCGTTAGCCTTGACTGACAGGTCGTTCATCTGCGAGCCCAGAAACACATAGTCACCGGTCGCATCCCAGTGTATGTAATTCTTCAGCTGCCCTTCCACTCCTGCATAGACAAAGGCGGAGTTCCATACGGTGTTCGAGTTCCCTTTCAGGAAAGTCGGGTCGAATGTATAGTAACTGAGGATCCTGTTGCCTATTCCTCCGTTAAGTTTGGAGACAATCGCATCATCGGACCATGGCTGTAACCTGATGAATACCCTGTTTTCCAGTTTCATGACCCTCACGGAGTCGAACGCGGATGTCGGGTTGTAGTTGAACATGTTGTTGTAGAACCTCTTCCCGGCGTCATCCGTGATCTGGTCTGTATATTCCTTGCGGAACACTGAATATTCACTGCTGTGCCCGACGAACGCGGTCGTGACCTTGTCGTCTCCGAGTGTGTCGGCTGCCGCCCTTTCGGCTCTTCTTCTGTCCAGAAACACGCCCAGAGAATCAATCAGGGTAGAGTCGCCTGAGGCCATGACACTGTCCTTGAACGCCTTGTCGATCTTACGTTCCTTGATGTCCTTGATGAATGTGAACGGAATCCTGTACTGCTGGTCGAGGAAGAATGTGTTCCTGATGATTGTGTTGGAGGCGTTGTTCAGGTTTACCGGGTACTCTCTGGCGTCAAGGGTCGTGTCCCTTACCATCGAGTTGTCGCTGGTTCCTCCGTTCTCCTTCCTGATGACTTTGTTGTGGATGTAGCCGGCGTGCATCATGTACCTCTTGCCCAGATAATTGGTCGAGGCCACGAATGTCTTGTTGGTGGTCTTTTCGCCCTGCATGATGCCGTTGCCGCCGAAGCGGTCATATTCAAGGGTGAGATTAAGTTCCGGGAATATGTTCTGAGTAGTCAGGATGTGCAGGTTGTCGGACTCTTTCTGCGAGTTCGCGAAGATGGTTCCGAAATATGCCAGTTCCGTGTAAGGTGTCTTTGTGTTGTACATCGGGAGCGTCTTTGCGGAATATGTCCACGCCTCGTAAGGATTGTAGAATGACACCCCGTTCTCGCTGGTGCGATTGAACCAGTTGTAGTACTGCAGAGCGGATCCGGCGACACCCAACCATGTGGCGTTCACGTCCTTGCGGTAGAAAGGATAATCGTGGAACCAGTAGTTGTAATTGGTGTCCGGCTCGCTGATGTCCATCTTGTGGAATTCCCGCTCGTGGGTCCACCGGATTATTCTCTTGTACTGAAGGGAGTCAGGAATGGCGAAAGTCTCAAGAATCCTCGGAGTGGCCTCTCTGACGCTGTCCCTGTGAGCCTTGAGGCTGTCCTTCACGTTGAGGATGCTGTCTGCGAGGTGTTTCTTTATCTTTTCCTTTACTTCGAAGTCATATTTTCTTCGGTCGGTCTTCGATAGTCCGGCGTACCAGGCGTCGAACGCGGCCTTTTTCCTGATGGCCGAATCGAGATAGTAGAGAGAGTCAACTTTTGGCCAATCGATGGAATCTCCCGCAGTCTTCAACGAGTCAACGACGATCCTGTGAGTCAGGGAGTCCAGAATCGCCACATAATATTTGTAGCGGAACGGATCGATGCCTTTGAGCGAATCGGGCGGGAATATGGTGTCTCTCGCCGTCAAATGCGGTGTTGTGTCAATCGGAGAAAGGAAGAACTGCGATGTGTCCTCCTTGCCTTCCGCATTGCCCATGAACTGATTCCTGTAGCGGATAGTGTCAAACCGCAATGTTTTTTCCGCTGAGATGAAACCATATCCCGGATCTCCGGCAAGCGGACGGTTGCCCATACCGATGGCCTGTAATGCGATCACGCACACCACAACCACCGGAAACCATATTCTTTTCAAGATCTCTTTCATATTCCCTAAAGGGTACAATCTCACAAATTTACTGTTTTTCCGCTTTTCTCACAAATTCAGTGCTAAAGGTATGAGCCTGAATCTGCACCTTGATACTTTTGCTGATATTCCATAAATATTTAGTATCTTTATTGTTGTTAATTAATCTAGCCATGAAGCAGAAATTCTGGATATATGACACCGACCCGTACCTGAAGCCGTTTGAGGATGCGATAAAGGCACGGCACAAGAGAATTGTAGACGCGGCGGAGAAGATGACAGGCGCTGGAGTCGAGGAACTTGCCTCCTGTGTCAACAATCACCTTTACTATGGGTTGCACAAGTGTGCGGATGGCTCCTGGGTGATCCGGGAGTGGGCTCCGAACGCCAGCCGGATCTATCTCATTGGAGAGTTCAACAACTGGAGACGCACATCGGCCTACGAGTTCAAACCGGCCGGAAACGGCAACTGGGAACTTAGACTAGACTCGATGTTCCTCAGTCACGAAGAGTTGTACAAGTTGTTCATCGAATGGCCGGGGGGCGGCGGCGAGAGGATTCCTGCATATTGCACCAGGCTGGTGCAGGATGACGAGACGAAGGTTTTCTGCGCCCAGGTCTGGGATCCCGCTCAGGCATATTCATGGAAAAACGACAGGATTCTGAGAAGGCCTCATCCCCTCATCTACGAGTGCCACATCGGGATGAGTTCTGAGGAACGTAAGGTGTCCACATTCAGTGAGTTCAGAGAGAATGTGCTGCCGAGGGTGAAGAGGCTGGGCTACGACACGATCCAGATAATGGCCCTTCAGGAGCATCCGTACTACGGATCGTTCGGCTATCAGGTGTCTAACTTCTTCGCGCTGAGCTCGCGTTTCGGCACGCCGGAGGAGTTCAAGGAACTGGTGGACACCGCACACGGAATGGGAATCGCTGTCGTGATGGACATAGTCCATTCGCACAGCTGCGGCAATGAGAATGAGGGGCTTGGCCTGTTCGACGGTCGTGACGACCTCTATTTTTACAAAGGCCCGCAGGGACATCATCCTGCCTGGGGGTCCCGCTGCTTCGACTACGGGAAGGACGAGGTCATGCGTTTCCTCTTGAGCAACTGCAAGTTCTGGATGGAGGAATATCATCTCGACGGCTTCCGTTTCGATGGCGTGACGAGTATGATTTACTGGGATCACGGGCTGGGAAAGGACTTCAACGGCTACGAGCCGTACTTCGATGCCGGAGTTGATGAGAACGCCGTGACCTATCTCGGCTTGGCCAACCTGCTGATTCGCCAGATCAATCCAGATGCGGTCACAATCGCCGAGGACGTGAGTGGAATGGCCGGTCTGGCGGCTCCGTTCGATGTCGGCGGCGTCGGTTTCGGCTTCAGGATGGCGATGGGAATCGCCGACCACTGGATCAAGTGGATCAAGGAGAAGAAGGACGAGGAATGGAGTCCGGGAGAGATCTGGTACGAACTGACCAACAAGCGCACCGACGAAAAGACCATCAGTTACGCGGAATGCCACGATCAGGCTCTTGTTGGAGACAAGACCTTGATATTCAGACTTCTCGACAAAGAAATGTACTTTTCCATGAATATGGACTCGAAGAATCCGGTGGTGGACAGGGGCATAGCCCTGCATAAGCTTATCCGCCTTGTGACGCTTGGCACAGCCGGGGACGGCTACCTCAACTTTATGGGCAACGAGTTCGGCCATCCGGAATGGATAGATTTTCCGAGGGAAGGGAACGGATGGAGCTACGACCACGCCCGCCGCATGTGGTCTTTGGCGGACAACGGACTGTTGAGGTACCATTGTCTTGAAAACTTTGACAAGGCGATGATTCATCTTGTAAAACGATACGGCGCGCTTGCGTCAAGGCCAGAGCTTCTGCGTGCGGACGAAGAAAAGAAAATCTTGATATTCAGACGGAAAAACCTTATCTTTGCACTGAATTTCAATCCTGTAGAGTCGTTCGCCGACTATGCGTTTCCGGCTCCGTCCGGACGCTATGTCAAGGTTCTCGACTCTGACGCCAAGGAGTTCGACGGATTCGCGAGGCTCGAAAACGATGGGGAGCATCTGACAGTAGACGGCTGCCTGAGCCTCTACCTTCCGAGCCGTTGCGCTCTTGTGTTGATTGAAAGGAAAGGATAAAATTTTAACCGATATGGCTTTTTTGAAGTTCAACAAGTCTGAGTTGGTCAACCTCTCATATTCACTGAAGAGGGAGATCATCTGTGCCAACAAGACAGGCGCCTACTGCAACACTTCCATAGTGACTTGCAACACAAGGCGCTATCATGGCCTGCTGGCTGTGCCGGTTGACGCTTTCGGAGGCAGGACGCACCTGCTCCTGTCCTCTTTGGACGAAAGCCTCATCCTTAACGGAAAACAGTTCAATCTGGGTATCCACTGCTACGGTAATGTCTATGAGCCGCGCGGCCACAAGTACATCATAGATTTCGAGGCTGACCCGGTCCCTAAAATCACCTATAAGGTCGGGGAAATCGTGTTCACGAAAAGCATACTGCTTGTGCCGGATTCCGATCAGGTCATGATCCGTTTTGACCTGGTGCACGCTCCGGCGAAGGTCAGGCTGCTTCTGACCCCGTTCCTGGCTTTTCGTGACATCCACGCGCTGACGGAGGAGAACCCGAACGCCAGGACTGATGGCTGGGAGATTCCGAACGGTATGGCGTTCAACCTCTACGAGGGATTCCCGGACCTGGACATGCAGTTCAACACGAAGGATGTCACCTTTGTGACAGCGCCGTGCTGGTACAAAGGCGTGACATATTCCGACGAATACCGCCGCGGATTCGCCTGCAAGGAGGATCTCTATGTTCCCGGACATTTTGAGACGGAGATGAAGCCCGGTGACGCGGTCGTGTTCTCCGCTTCCGTGGATCTGGCCACTCCGTCCGGACTCAAGAGAAAATTTGACTCATACGTGGCCAAGGCCGCGAAGATCACCACCTACCATGAGCAGCTTGTGCACTGCGCTGACCTGCTGAAGCAGGACCGAGGAGGCCACAAGATGATAACGGCGGGATTCTCATGGCTTTACACCGGACTGTTGAGGGAGACTCTGGAGGCTCTTCCCGGACTTACCCTCTACGCCACCGGTGACAAGGCCGAGTTCGAAGAGATTCTCGACAACCTGATCTCCGACAACCAGGAACGCCTTTTCCACAGAACCACACAGGTCGAGGCTCCGCTCAGGCTGGCGTACGCCCTTGACCGCTACATTGAGTTCGGGGCAGATCCCAAGGCTGTCTGGAAGAAATACGGCACGGTGATCAAAGGCATCCTTGAAAGTTACCTGCCTGGCAAGCGGGCCGAGGTCGCTATGCAGCCGAACGGACTTCTCTGGGCGCAGCTTGATCATTGGGCTCTCTCTTGGATGAACACTTACGTGAACGGAAATCCTGTGACGGAAAGAGCTGGCTATCAGGTGGAGACGAACGCTCTATGGTTCCAGTCCATCCTGTTCGCCGTGACGATGGAGCGGAGATATTCCCCGTCGGACAGTGCTTTCATCAATGAATGGTCCCACATTCTGGATCTTGTCCGCGCGAATTTCCAGAACACATTCTGGAACGCCCGCGCCGGCTATCTCGCTGACTATGTGGACAACGCCGGACAGCATCTTGAGGTCCGCCCGAATATGCTCTACGCCCTTGTTGGAGAGGATATCCCTGTTGAACCGGAAGTCGCTCAAAGAGTGTTGCAGGTGATTGACAACGAACTCGTGACGAGAAGGGGAATACGCACGCTTTCTCCTCGCCATACTGAATATAGGGGTGTCTATGAGGGCTCACAGACTGACAGGGATCTGGCCTATTACAACGGCTGTTGCCTTACTTCGCTCCTTGGGCCATACTGCGAGGTCTGCTTCAAGATGAAGGGGCCGGCCTTCCTGAACAAGGCCCAGTGGCTCGTCAACGGCTTCTACGAGGATCTGAACAAGCACGGAGTCGGGGCGTTCTCCGAACTATATGACGGCGACCCGCCTCATGAGCCTCACGGAGCGATCTCGTCGGCCCTCAGCACGGCTGCTTTACTGGAAGTGGAGTATCTTAAGGATAAATACAAGGAGGAGTAGGAATATGAGAGTTTTGATGTTTGGATGGGAATTCCCTCCCCACATCGCCGGAGGACTCGGCACTGCCTGTTATGGAATCGTCAAAGGTTTGGCTTACAATGGGGTGCGGACACTTTTCGTTATGCCGTCCGCTTCCGGGGACGAGGACCAGAGCGCGGCCAAGATCATCAACGCCAGCGATGTCCCTGTCGAATCGTTCGGCTCCACCGTGGATGAGTTTCTGGACAAGGTGAAGTTCGTGCGCATCGGATCGAATATGATCCCGTACGTTGATCCTGAGGAATTTCACGAGATGGTCGAGTCCGAGCGCAGGCTTCAGAGCGAGAATATGACCAAGTGCATCGGCACGAAGTTCCGTTTCTCCGGCCGCTACGGCTCCAACCTTATGGAGGAGGTCGCCCACTATGCTATGGTCGGAGGCACTATTGCCATGGAGCACAAGGATGAATTCGACATCATCCATGCCCACGATTGGCTGACCTATCTGGCCGGAATCGCTGCCAAGGAACTGACCGGCAAGCCGTTGGTCGTTCATGTTCATGCGACTTCATTCGACAGAGGTACCGAGGACCAGATTGACAGCCGGGTCTATGACATCGAGAAGAGGGGAATGATGGCCGCCGACAAGGTGATCGCGGTCAGTGACCTCACGAGAAATATTGTCATCAATAAATACGGGATTGATCCTGAGAAGGTTGTGACTGTCCACAATGCCGTGGACTTCAGCGGCCGGGAGAACATCAAGGTCGAGAGGGGAGTGCGCGACAAGGTCGTCACCTTCCTCGGCAGGATCACTTTCCAGAAAGGACCTGAATATTTCATCGAGGCCGCGGCCAAGGTTCTCAAAAGAACCACAGGCGTGCGTTTCGTGATGGCGGGAAGCGGGGACATGATGAACCGCTGCATCCGTCACGTCGCAAAGCTGGGAATATCCGACCGTTTCCATTTTACCGGATTCCTTCGCGGAGCGGAGGTACAGAAGATGTTCGCGATGTCGGATGTTTACATAATGCCTTCTGTGTCAGAGCCTTTTGGAATATCTCCGCTTGAGGCCATGCGCTCTAACGTGCCAGCCATCATCTCAAACCAGTCCGGGGCTGCCGAGGTTCTGAAATATGCGTTCAAGGTGGATTTCTGGGATGTGGATGCGATGGCTGACGACATCTACGCTCTTTTGAAGTACCCGGCTCTGGCCGATTTCGCCGCCAGAGAGGGCTATGAGGAGGTCAACCGCCTGAAATGGAACATCGCCACGGCGAAACTTAAGAATATTTACGAATCAGTGGTTAATAAAAAATAAGGGAATATTATGAAAAAGAGCATTTGCCTGTATTTCCAAGTTCATCAGCCTACCAGACTGAGGCAGTACCGATTCTTTGACATCGGCAAGGATTCCCATTACTATGATGATTTCGCTGACAGGACAATCCTCCGCAGGATAGCCCAGCGATGCTATATTCCGATGAACAATCTCCTGCTGGATCTTATCAGACAGCACGGAAGTGACTTCAAGGTGACGTTCTCGATAACAGGATCCGCTTTGGAGCAGTTTGAAAGGTATGCACCTGAGGTGCTGGACAGCTTCCGGGAACTGGCAAAGACGGGCTGTGTGGAGTTCCTCGGGGAGACATATTACCACTCCCTCGCCTCGCTTGCCAATTTCGGTGAGTTCAAGCATCAGGTGGAGAAGCACACCGCTGCCATTGAAAGGTGTTTCGGAGTGAAGCCTACGGCTTTCAGGAACACTGAGTTGATATATTCAGACTCCATCGGCCGTGATGTATACAACCTTGGCTTCAAGGTGATGCTGACGGAGGGAGCCCGGCATATTCTTGGATGGAAGAGCCCGGACTACATCTACACTGACAGTCAGCAGAAGCATCTGAAACTGCTGCTTCGCAATTATTCTCTCAGCGATGACATCGCTTTCCGTTTCTCCGACAGAGGGTGGAAGGACTGGCCGCTCACAGGAGAGAAGTACCTTTCATGGCTCAAGGCCGCTGATGGAGACATCGTGAATCTGTTCATGGACTACGAGACGTTCGGGGAGCATCAGAAAGAGAGTACGGGGATATTCGATTTCATTAGGTATCTGCCTGAGGTTCTGTTGAATGACGGTTCGTTCGAGTTCACCACTCCAACTTTGGCCGCAAAGAAGCTCAAGCCTATCGCCGAGATTGAGGTTCAGGATCCGATCTCTTGGGCTGACGAGGAGAGGGATGTGACCGCCTGGCTTGGCAACGAGCTCCAGCAGGATGCTTACAACAAGCTTTATGGACAGGCCGAGAAGTTGGCCATTCTGAATGATCCGGTTCTTTGGGAGGATTTCGGACATCTTCAGGAGAGTGACCACCTTTATTATATGAGTACCAAGTTCTTCTCTGACGGAGAGGTTCACAGCTATTTCAATCCTTACAACACACCGTACGAGGCGTTCATCAACTACATGAACGTGCTGAGTGACTTCATCATCAGGATTGACGATGCGATGACCACTTCGGGAAAGAAGGTGAAGGACAGCGCTTCGGCAGGCTCAGCGACCGACGAGAAGAAGGTCGCTGTCAGAAAGCTTTCAAAGAAAGTCGCTTCGGCAAGCTCAGCGACCACGAATAAAGTAGCTGTCAGAAAGAGAGTGGCTAAGGATTCTTCATCAAAGGTTCCTGTCTCTAAAAAAGCGACAAAGCCGGTAACGTCGGTCACTGAGCCTGTCGAAGTGACCGTCTCCACGAAAAAGAGTTCAAAAACAAAGACAACCAAACAAGTAAAAAAGAAATAAATGACAAACGAACTGACAAATCCAGACTATTTGTTTGAGGTCAGTTGGGAGGTGTGCAACAAGGTCGGTGGCATCTACACTGTGATCGCCACCAAATCGCTTTACCTGAAGCAGCA
>ERZ808277.82-NODE-82-length-51866-cov-4.358322_pt1 | contig 51866 bp, 43 predicted proteins | sample MGYA00521240_ERZ808277 | MGnify/ENA primary metagenome ERZ808277 (study PRJEB31516, sample SAMN03275599) | gut metagenome | biome: mammalia-associated habitat; material: feces | host: Papio cynocephalus | place: Kenya | collected 2012-07-17 ... | reverse complement strand
AAAGGAGAGCCTCTTGCAACCGACATTTTTGCATTTGAAGTTTCTGAACGCGAGCTTTTAGAAAAAGCCGCCTCGCTCGAATCAAAAAGCGAACATCCGCTTGCAAAGGCAGTTTTAAAAAAAGCCGGAGAAGAAAAAATTGAGTTAAAGCCAACTTCTGAATTTACAGCCATTCCCGGAAACGGCCTTTCGGCAATACTTGAAGGGAAAAAAATTTACGGCGGAAACCTGAGCTTTATTCAGTCAAAACTTTCTAATATAAGCGAAAAGCCTAAAATTCTTGCGGAAAAATTTGCAGAGCAAGGAAAAACCCCGCTATTTTTTGCAGAAGAAGACAGGCTTTTAGGCATTATAGCCGTGGCAGATGTAATAAAAAGCGACAGCTCAAAAGCCATTGAAGAATTAAAAAATATGGGAATTTTTGTCGCAATGCTCACAGGCGACAACGAAAAAACAGCCCGCGCGATCGGAGCTCAGGCAGGCGTTGACGAAGTGATTGCAGGCGTTCTTCCAGACAAAAAAGCGGAAAAAGTTCTCGAATTCAAGAAAAAAGGAAAAGTCTGCATGGTCGGAGACGGAATAAACGATGCCCCGGCTCTTACAGCGGCAGACACGGGAATGGCTATCGGCTCTGGAACAGATGTTGCAATAGATGCGGCAAATGTTGTCCTTATAAAAAACAGTCTTCTGGACGTAAGCCGCGCAATCCGGCTCAGCCAAAAAACTGTAAAAAATATTCACGAAAACCTTTTCTGGGCATTTTTTTACAATATTCTTTTAATTCCAATTGCCGCAGGCGCATACATAAAGCTTTTTGGTCTGGAAATGAATCCAATGCTTGGAGCGGCGGCAATGAGCCTTTCAAGTTTTTGTGTTGTAATAAATGCGCTCAGATTGAATTTTTTCAATTTGAGGAATTCAAAAAATAAAAAAAGCAAAAAATCCGCTTTAACTGCACAAAATGTAGTTTCTGCGGAAAATAAAAATAAACAGGAGGCCGAAAAAATGGCAGAATTAACAGAAAAAACATTAAAAGTAGAAGGAATGATGTGCTGCAACTGTGAAAATCACGTAAAAAGAGCGCTTGAAAAAATCGAAGGCGTAGAGACAGCCTCGCCAGACCACAAGACTTCGCAGGTTACGGTAAAGCTTTCGAAAAACGTTCCAGAAAGCGAATTTGAAAGGGCGATTGCAGACGCCGGTTATACTTATGCCGGTTTAAACTTGTAAATAAAAAAGAAAATCTTTAAAATGTGGACAAAAATTTAGAAAGCCGGTTTTTACCGCTTATGAAGACGGTAAACGCTGAAGAAAACTTTCATTTTTTTAGTAAAAACTCGACAGGATGTAAGATAAAAACAGCCGAAAATGGCGTCTGTTTTTATCTTTACAAGTTTGCGTTGCAAACTTACTAATCAACTGCAATTTCTCACTTTGCTACGAAATTGCAATAAAAAGTCAATCCTAAAACTGAAGTTTTAATCTTGACTTTTTATAGGAGATTAAAATGAACGAAAAAATCGAAAACAGCACCATAAACAGTGCTCTCTTCACCGACTTTTATGAATTGACAATGGCCCAAGGCTACTGGAAAAACGACATGAATCAGGATGTTGTTTTTGACATGTTTTTCAGAAGACAGCCATTTAACGGCGGTTTTTCAATTTTTGCCGGCCTTGATACGCTTTTAGACGCAATCACAGATTTTACTTTTAGTCCAAGCGATATTGAATTTTTAAGGCAACAGAAGATTTTTGAGCCGGGTTTTCTCGAATACCTGAAAACTTTCCGTTTTAGAGGCGACGTTTACGCCTTTAGAGAAGGCTCGGTTATATTTCCTCAGGAGCCGATTGTCAGAATCCACGCAAAACTGATTGAAGCGCAGATTGTCGAGGCTTTGGTTTTGAACCACATAAATTTCCAGAGCCTTATTGCGACAAAAACAGCAAGAATCTGGCTTGCAAGCAAAAAAGGCTCAATAATGGAATTTGGCTTAAGACGCGCACAAGGACCAGACGGCGGAATGAGCGCAACGCGCGCAAGTTTTATCGGCGGAGCAGCCGGAACGTCAAACACTCTGGCAGGAAAACTCTACGATATTCCGGTAATGGGAACAATGGCTCATTCCTGGATTATGGCCTTCCCTTCTGAACTTGAAGCGTTCGAAGCGTACGCAAAGCTCTATCCTCAAAAGGCAATTTTCTTAATCGACACCTACGACACTCTCCGCTCCGGCATAAAAAATGCAATCAAAGCAGGGGCAAAGCTCGTAGAGAAAGGCTACAACTTCGGCGTCAGGCTTGATTCTGGAGATATTTCCTATCTTACGGCAGAAGTCCGCAAAGAACTGGACAAGGCAGGATTTCCGCAGGCAACAATCACAGTTTCAAACGAGCTTACAGAAGAAATTGTCGAGACTCTTGTTCAGCAAAACACACCAATCAACAGCTGGGGCGTTGGAACCCACATGGTGACTGGAGGAAACGAGGCCAGCTTTACAGGCGTTTACAAGCTGGCGGCAAGATTTGACAAGACCTCCGGCAAGAATATTCCTGCAATGAAATTTTCAGACAATCCTGAAAAAAACACAAATCCTGGAATAAAAAATGTATACCGTCTGTATGATGACGAAGGCAATGCAAAGGCCGACATAATCGCAACAGAAGACGAAAAAATCGAAGCAGGAAAAGAATACCGCTACTACCATCCGATGATTGACTACCGCCAGTTTACATTTAAGGCGGCAAAAACTGAGGCTCTTTTGCACAAAGTTGTAGAAAACGGCAACAGGATTGAAGAAAAACAGCCTGCTGGAAAAGTAATCCGTCTTGCACACGAAACAGCACAGCAGCAGCTCGAAACTCTGGATGCTTCTTACAAGCGTATTTTAAATCCGCATATTTACAAAGTAAGCCTGACAGAAGCAATGAAAAATCTAAAGATGGATTTTATTGAAAAAAGAATAAAATAGTCAAAATCAATCCACGGTCAAAACAAGCAAAAAGTTTTACGATCGTGGATTTTTTTGTCTTTTGAAAAAAAACAAAAAAAATTAAAAAATTTTAAAAAATGCTATTGACGTAAATAATTCGTTTTGCTAATATAAATACATCACGCGGGCATAGCGAAGTTGGTTATCGCGCTGGCCTGTCACGCCGGAGATCGCGGGTTCGAGCCCCGCTGCTCGCGTCAAAAACCTTCCTCGGTGAGGAAGGTTTTTTTATTAAAATTAAAAAAATCGGGTATTAGCGCAGCTGGTAGCGCACTAGCTTCGGGAGTTAGGGGTCGGCGGTTCGAATCCGCCATACCCGATATTAAAAAATCTGTCGTCCTGGCAGATTTTTTTTTGCATTTTTTTATTTGGCGCCGGATGGCAGCGGACACGCGGAAGCGTGTGTGTGCAAACACCGGAAGCGCGTAAGACGCTGTAGCCGCGGACAGCCGTTTTTACAAAAAAAATTTGCATAACCGACAAGTGTTTTTTTTTAGGAAAGTTGTGCGCCCCATTATAAATAAAAAATTCTTCAGTTTTTTTTGAAAAAGTCGAAAATCTTAAAGACTGGTAAGACAATTTTGGAGAGGTTGTCTATGGAAATCTGCTTTTTGACTCGTGAAAAGAATGTTTGCCGCCTTATTATGGAAAGGCTTGAGAATTCTGGCTGCCGTTGCTATCTGCAGGACGACTGGAGCTTGCTGTACAAGAACATTCAAGATTTTAACTGTCAGATTGATATGATTGTCTGCGATTTTACTCTTATAAGCGGCTGCTGCTTTAATCTTTTTGAATCGATTTTTGAAATGGGGAAAAAAATTCCCATAATTTATTACAATGACCCTTCTTCCCCAGACGACGAACGGGTAAACCACTGGATAAGCCAAAATGAGCTTTATTACCAGTTTAATTTTCCTCAAAACTGCATTTCGACGCTCAAAAAATTAAACGAAATAATCTGCGATCCGAGCGTAAAACGGCATATTTCGCTTTTGCAGCCGGCAATTCCGGTCGGGTGGGAAAAACTTAGAGGCGGCGAAACTCAGCGCGAAATTAACCTTCTTGATTTTAGGTTCAGGAACAATCTTTCGCCTGCTCTTTTTCAGCTTTTTGAATATATGTACAAAAACAGGACAAAAGACATGAGCTTGTCCGAACTAGAAAAAGTTCTGTTTAGAAACAAAAAGGATTTTTTTGACCATAAATCGTCTGTCTACTCATATATTTCAAGATTAAAAAACCAGATTGAAACTGATTCCGCAACAAAAATAAAAATTTTCCGCTCAAGCCGGGGCTGCTACAGGATGGTCGTTTATTAAAAAAATAAGCAGGTTCAATTTCGAGTTTTAAATTTTACTGTCATTATCGGGCGCATACGTATATAAGAAAGAAAAAACCGTCAATTGACAGCACCACGCTCTGAATGATAAAATTAAGTTACTGTTTTTTAAAAAAGTTTATGTTTTTTTGAGCAAGGCTTTTTTAAATACTCGAAAAAATAGTAAAAAAAGGACGTTTTTATCATGAAAAAAACAATGCTTTTCATTGGCTCTATAATCATTTTGATTTTATCTGCCATCACTTTTATTTTTATTCCAGCAATGGCAGAAGGAGCAGGCCAGGCTCCTCTCGTTTTTGGAAAATACGGAAACAAAAAAATTGAATACAAAGAGGGAAGCGAATTTGCAAATGCTGTTGCAAATTACACCGAAATGTACAGAAGACAGGGAGTTGATTTAAAAGATTCTGACTACTACACAATTTATAATTACGCTTTTGTTTCGGCTGTCCAGGCTATCGCTTATGCAGACAACGTAAAAAAATCAGGCTGGGAACCTTCAAAAGAAAGCGTGGCTCGCCAGATGTACCAGTATTTTACCGATGAAAAAGGCAACTATTCTCCAGAAATCTATAACAGCTACAGCGCAGATGACAAAAGCAGGCTGCAGCAGGATCTTACACGCGGCTTAATCTGGAACAGATGCGGCGAAGACTATTTGGGAACTCAATCTAAATATGCAGGCCATACTCTTTACGGCTTAAAATCTTCTGACGCAGAAAAAGAATTTTTTGAAAAAATGGCTTCAGAAAAACGTTCTTTTGACCTTGCAGTTTTTGACAAAAAAGATTATCCAGAATCTCAGATAAAAGCTTTTGGCGCAGAAAATAAAGACAAATTCACAAAATACAATTTTTCTGTAATCACAGTAAAAGACCAGTCAAAGGCAAAATCAATCTTGAACCAGCTCACAAAAGAAGAAATCACATTTTCTGATGCTGTATCTGAATATTCTGACAAGGCATATTCTGGAGCAGACGGAAAACTTTCTTCAAATTATGGTTATCAGATTCAGAATATTGTTACAAAAAAAGACGACGGAAAGGCGCTTTTTGCCCTCGAATTGAACCAGACCAGCGGAGTTATCGAAACTTCTGCCGGATATTCGATTTTCCATAACGATTTGATTAAAACTGAACCGGACTTTGCAGATTCAACCGTTATTGCTGCAGTTCGCTCTTACATCAACGAAAACGAAACTTCTTTAATCGAAAGCTATTTTATCGAAAAAGCAAAGGCTGTTGCTTCCGACGCTGAAAAGAAAGGTTTTGAAGCAGCCGGCAAGTCTAATGGTGCAAAATTTGTAAAAGTTCCAGCTTTTGCGCTCAACTACGCAAACGACTCAATGCTCGGCTCTCTTCCAGAAGAATTTACTTCAATTTCCGGCGCTTCTACAAACGAGAATCTTTTGAAAAAGGCATTTGCCCTCAAAAACGGAGATATTTCTGAACCAGTTGTTGCAGGAGATTCAATTCTTGTGATAAAAGCTGCTGGTACTCAGAAAGACAATTTGACAGATTCGAAAAAAGAAGAAATTGCGGGCGCAGTTACTTCTATCGATTCTTATTCGCTCCAGATGGCGCTGCTTTCTAGCGACAAAGTAAAGAATGATGTTGCAAATGTTTTCTTTACAAAAATGATGAAAAACTAAATAAAATTGAACAATTTGCAATCCGGTAAGATTGAAACTGAAGAGCCCTGTCTGGTAAAAGCCGGTCAGGGCTTTTCTGTTTTATACAAGAACAGATTTCTTTACTCAAAATACTCTCCTCAAAAGGCAATTGAGCAGACCGTAGCTAATCTGGATATTCTGCCACAAACGCTCATTCTTTGCTTTTCTCCATGCCTGTGGTACGGCTTAAAAGAGCTTTTGACTAAGATTCCAAAAGATTCGCTTATTCTCGGAATAGAAGCGGACAAAAAACTGTTTGAACTGGCAGAAAAAAAATTAAACGAAATAAAAAAAAGCTGTCATCAGGATTCTAAAAAAATTTTGCTAACCTCGCCTTCAAAAATAGAAGCGCTTATAAAAACTCTGCCGCATTTTAGGCGGACGGTTTCGATTGAAATGAGCGGAGGAACTTTTTTTTACAAAACATTATATTCGCAGACCGCGCTTTTTTCTCAAAATTTTATTGCTTCCTTTTGGAAAAATCGGATCACTCTCGTAAAAATGGGCAGGCTTTTTTGTAAAAATTTCTTTAGAAATCTAAGAGAAATTCCCGCAGAGCAAAGCATTCCTCATTGCTCGCCATTTTTTTTAAGACCGTTTATTGTCTTTGGAGCCGGCGAAAGCACAGAAACTTTTCTATTAAGCGTTTCAAAAAAAACACTGCAAAAATGCACTGTTCTTGCGGTTGATGCTGCGCTTCCAGTTCTTTTAAAACACAAAATTCAGCCAGACTTTATAATTGCAGTCGAATCCCAGCTTGCAATCGAAAAAGCATATATCGGAGCAAATAAGACAAAGGCTGCAATAATAAGCGATTTGGCCTCAAGACCGGCAGTTCTCCGCCATACAAAGGGGCGGCATCTGTATTTTTATTCGGAATTTTCGGAAAGTGAATTTTTAAAAAGCGCGGAATCAAAGGGCATTCTTCCTGCAAAAATTCCACCGCTCGGTTCAGTTGGACTTACGGCGGTCTATCTTGCACTTTTTATGCGCTTTGATTCAAATGTGCCGGTTTTTGTTACAGGACTCGATTTTTCGTACAGTCTTGGCTTTACACACGCAAGAGGCGCTCCTGCCCACACGGCAAGACTTATTTCTTCAAACCGCTTTAAGCCTGTCGAAAACTACGATGCCGCTTTTAAGGCAGACGCAAAAACTGTCCCAGGAAAAAACGGAACCGTAATAACGGACACCGCGCTAAAAAACTACGCTGCGCTATTTGTAAATTATTTTAAGGATTCAAAAAAACTCTATGATGCAGGATTTTCCGGCTTAAATTTAAGCCTTCCGTCTGTGACCACAGAACAAATCGAAAACTTCTGCCAGCCGCTCGGTCAAAAAAAAGAAGGCGAATTTGACGCTCTGTACGAGCAGAACAAAAAAAACAGCTCAAGCTCCGACATCAAAATCAAAACAAAAACATATCTTTTAGAAGAAAAAAATGCGCTTTTGAGAATAAAAGAGTTGCTTTCAAAAGGCGAAAAAGCAGCTCCGGCTCCAACACCAAACCTGCGCGCTGAAATAGAAAATCTTCTATCAAAAAGAGAATATCTTTATCTGCACTTTCCAGATGGATACAGGTTTGAAGCCGGCAATTTGAGTTTTTTAAAAAGAATCAGCAACGAAATCGACTTTTTTCTAAAAAACTTTGAAAACCTATAAAAAACTAGTCTTCTTTTTCTTTTAGAACAGCAAGGAACGCGCTCTGTGGAAGCTCAACGTTTCCAACCATCTTCATGCGTTTTTTACCTTCTTTCTGTTTTTCGAGAAGCTTGCGTTTTCGTGTAATGTCGCCGCCGTAACACTTGGCAAGAACATCTTTTCGCACAGGATTTACAGTTTCACGGGCAATAATCTGACTTCCGATTGCTCCTTGAATAGCAATTTTAAACTGCTGGCGAGAGATTTCGTCTTTTAAGCGTTCGCACACTTTTTTTGCACGGGCAACGGCGCCAGGGCGATAAGCAAGGAAAGACAGGGCATCCACAGGCTTTGAATTTATCAAAATATCAACTTTTACAAGGTCTGTCGGACGATATTCAATTACTTCGTAGTCAAAACTTGCGTACCCGCGGCTGTAACTTTTGAGCCTGTCATAAAAGTCAAAAAGCACTTCAGAAAGCGGCATTTCGTAAATCAACTCAACGCGTTTTTCGTCAAGATAAGTCATATTTTTTTGAATTCCGCGTTTTTCAGTGCAAAGATTCATAATTGAACCGATAAATTCTGACGGAGTGATAATTGAAGCTCTGATGTAAGGTTCTCTCGCTTCTTTTATTTTTGTTTCCGGGAATTCAGTCGGATTGTCAACAACTATTTCCGTGCCGTTCGTAAGAGTACAATTATATTCTACTGAAGGTGATGTAAAAATAACTGCCTGATCATAATCGCGTTCAAGACGTTCCTGAATAATTTCAAGATGCAAAAGACCGAGGAAGCCGCATCTAAAACCGTTTCCAAGAGCAATGGAATTGTCTTTGTCGTAAGTAAGGCTCGCATCGTTGAGCTTTAATTTTTCCATGCTGTCTTTAAGTTCTTCGTAATCATTAGAATCCATCGGATAAATAGAAGAAAATACAACAGGCTTAACTTCTTTAAATCCTGGCAAAGGCCTATCCGCCGGATTATCTGCAAGAGTTACAGTATCGCCAACGCGGACATCGCTTACAGTTTTACATCCTGCAATAATATAGCCGACATCACCTGCTTCAAGATATGGTTTTTCTTCATAATTTATTTTAAAAATTCCAATTTGTTCAACTTTATAGTCAGTACCATTGGACATAAAGCGGATTATATCGCCTTTTTTAATCCGGCCTTCTTTTACGCGGATGTGAATTATAACTCCACGATATTCATCATAATGGCAATCAAAAATAAGAGCCTGAGCTTTTCCTTCTGGATTGCCAGACGGAGGAGGAAATTTAGAAACAATGGCTTCCATTAAATTGTCAATTCCTTCGCCAGTTTTTGCACTTACCAAAACCGCATCTTCCGGATCAAGCCCAAGGTCGTGTTCAATCTGTTTTTTTACCGAAGGAATATCGGCAGACGGAAGATCAATTTTGTTTATGACAGGAACAATAGTCAAATCGTGCTCCATTGCCATAAAAAGGTTGGACATTGTTTGACTTTCAACCCCCTGACTAGCATCAACCAAAATCAGAGCGCCTTCGCAGGAAGCAATCGCCCGGGAAACTTCGTAAGAAAAATCGACATGTCCAGGAGTGTCGACAAAGTTAAGCTCATAGTCGTTTCCGTCTTTTGAATGATATGGAATTGTAACCGCCTGGCTTTTTATCGTAATTCCGCGTTCACGCTCAATATCCATATTGTCGAGAATTTGGTTTGTCATCAAACGGTCGTCAATGATTTTTGATTTTTGAATAAGACGGTCAGAAAGAGTTGATTTGCCGTGGTCAATATGTGCAACAATACAAAAATTGCGTTTATATTTCATTTCTGTCATAGAGTGCCAATTTTATTAGAAATAGTTAGGACTGTCTAGCGGAGCCGCGATTCCTACACTTATATCTAAATATCCTTTTTTTCTATTTTTTGCATATACTTCCGTATACAAAGTTGTATTTTCTTTATCAAAATTTATGTTTTTTACTTCGACAGGATCGTTTTCCGAAAAACCAGATTCGTCCGCAATCGAGCCTTTTACGACCGATTCAATCTGGTACTTTTTGCGTCCCTCAGAAAGCGGAGTGAGCTTCATGCCAAAAATTGCTGTAAAAGAGCTTGAAATTACATCATTTTTATAAAAAGTATAGCCAGGGTTTAACGGCCTTGAAGAAACAAAAACTCTAACTTCATTTTCTACCGAATCTTCGCCCCGGAGATATTTCACTTTGATTATAAATCCAGCAGAAATTCCAAGCATTTTTTTTTGCAAGTCTTCAAGATTTTTTATTTTTGAGTCTTCAATCGAAGTAATCAAGTCACCAGCCTTTAGACCTGCCCGGTGCGCATTTCCACCCGGCATTACATAATTCAATTCAACGCCCAAATCTCTGCCGCCAGCTCTTTTTGTGCGTCCGTTCGCTTCTAGCCAGCTGTGGTCATATTTTCCGCCATTCAACAAGACAGGAAGTTCCGAAATTAAGTACTCGACAGGGATTGCAAAATTTAGTCCAGAATACTGAAGCATTCCTGCAAAAACAATCGCCTGAACATTTCCATTTTCGTCAACACAAGGTCCGCCGCTGTTTCCTGAATTAATGGCAGCATCAATCTGCATAACTGGTCCTGCGCTAAAAAGAGAACGGTCGTTCGCGCTTACAATGCCGCTTGTCAAAGTGCGGTCAAGTCCAATCGGAGAACCAATACAATAAACCTTATCGCCAACCTCAAGACTTCCGCTCGAACCAAGATTAAACACATAAGGAGCGTCAATTTCGGCTTTTAGCACAGCAAGGTCAACGCTGCTGTCCCAGCCAACAACTTTTGCTGGAACACGGGTTTCTGAATCTTCGGCAAGTTTTACATATAACCGCGCATAACCTTCATATTTTGGATTTACGAGATCCACAATTACGTGATGGTTTGTTACAATATATCCATCTTTAGAAATAAAAAATCCCGAACCGATTACACGGTCAGCGTACCCCATTCCGTTTTCAACTTTAATTCCCTTGTCAACCCAGACAGTTACTGTTCCTTTTATCAGTTCTGAAACTTTTTTTCCAGAATTTTTATCTGAACCAAAAGATTTTAATGCTTCCAGGCAGAGAGAATCCAATTCATCGGTATTTTTTTCAAGTTTTTTGTTTTGTGCTCCGCCAAGATATTCCAAAGCATAACACAACCTTCTAGCTTCCAGCCATTTTTTTTCTTCAAGAGCCTTTTTATATTCAGCAAAAACGTTTTCTTCACATTTTTCGAGAGTTTTCTGGTCTTTTAGCAAAAAAGCGCGCCAATAGGCCTGAACACAGTCAGTTTCGCCAATTTCTTCAATTCTTTTTATTTCTTCTTTTTTTACATCTTCAATTGTGTAATCTGGCAATTCAAAACTTTCTGAAAGTTCGGTTGATTTACAGCCGTTTATGCATATTAAAAGCAAAGAACAGCCAAGGGCCGCAACAATTTTTTTTCTCAATTCACTTTTCTTCATTTTCTTCATCTTTTCTAATTTTATTTTTCGGACAAACCTCGTTCTTTTGTAGAATTCGGATTATCCGGTATAATTTGCGCAAAAATATACAGTCCGTTTTTTACGGCGAACATTCTTTTTGAGTCATTTTCTACGATAATATAAACACTTTTGTCTTCGTTTTGGTTAAATGTTTTTAAAATTTTTTCCGCATCGCCTTTAGAACCAGCATTTTCAATCCAGAAAACTTCGGAAACAGAATCTTTTATTACATTCAATTTTTTTTCACTTTCAAGAATGACGGCAGGTTTTCCATTTTTTATGATTACAGTAACTGGAACTTTAGACCAAGGCCTGTAAAAAGTGGATTTTTCAACCAAAGAACCGTCTTTTTCTGCTGGACATTTTTCGTAACGAACGTCCCACTTTCCGTCTCCATCCAAATCCCACAAAGAAATTTTTCCTTCTCCGCCGGTGTATTCTTCTGTGTAGTCAGCAATTGTGTCGCCGTTCATATCAATCTGAATCATCTTTACAGGCGCACTCAAGGCTTTTGCCAAAAAGTTAACCTGCCCGTCTTCCAGTTCAGTTTTTTCGTTATTTTGAATTTCAGCCCCGTAAGTTTCCGTAAGTTCAAAAAAACCGTCATTATCCATGTCGACCGTGCGGGTTTCTGGAATACCATCTTTAAACTGCATCTGCGCATACATTTTTTGATTTTCGTAATAACGGGCAAACACTGGCTTTCCATCGAGAAGATTAAAGACAACTACGGCATTTTCGCGTTCAGAACAAGGAATCGAACAATTAGAAGAAGAATCGATCAGTTTTTGAACTGAAACATTTTCAACTTTTTCCAAAACAAAAGGAATAAAAAAATCCGTTCCAGTCTGTTTTTTTATATTTTCATCCGCGGCAATCGAAAAAGGCGTCCAAGAAAGAGTTTGCGGCACAAGAAAGAAGGAATATTCGCTTCTGTCTTCGCATTTGTAAATGGCGCTGACAACAGCAGGCCAGTTTCCGTATTCAATTTCAATCGATTTTTCCGGAATATGAAGCTTTACAGGTTCTCCAAAATCGCAGACAGCGCTCCAATCGGGCATTTCGTCCTGATTTTCGTCATATGTGATTTTTTGAGGACGGCCGCGCGAATATTCAATTTTAAGGTTAAAATCCAAATCGCCGTCAGTATCTTTGTAAATCGTTCCAGAATATTGATTTAAATATTCACCAAGTTCCTGCCTGGATTCTTCTTTTTTTAGAGATGAAACAAATTCCTGCAAAACCGCAAAATCAATTTCTTTGTCGGCAAAAGAATAAAAATAGTCCAAGGCCTTTTCTTCCGGCAAAAGTTCAACGCCTTCTTCAAGAGAAGCGATTAAATACAAAGGCGAACGCTGATTCTTCGCGTTAAATGATTTTAGCCGCCGGATTTTGCTTTCACCAGTGGAAAAAACAGCAAGATAAATTTCAAGCTCCGCAGAAAGCGAAGTTTTTTTGTAAAGAAGATTTATAAAACTGTCGGCAAGTTTTGAATTTTTTTCGTTTCTGCCGCCAAGCGCATATTCGTGCTCAAAAAAAAGTTTTGGAAACCGAAGATCATCAGGATAAATTCTTCTTGCAGAATCAATTTTATTTCTTGCTTTTTCAAGAAACATTTCTGTTCCAAGGTTATAAAAAATTTTAGAACGGATAAATTCGGCATCTGCTGAATATAAAAATTGCTCACCATCCAAAACTTCAAGAGCCTGCTCAAATTTTCTAGTTGAGCACAAAATGTCGGCATAAAGGATTCTTGCAGTTTCCTTGTTGTAATCGACCCAAAGCTCACAATCAAGGGCTTTTTCAATCAAAGGAAAAATTTGATATTTAGGAACATTTTGGGCGCTCTTTGCAACAGAACGCATATACCAAAGATCAGAAATAGAATCATCAAAGGCAAGACCAAGTTCTGCGCTCGAATCGGCGGCAGTCCAGTTTTTAGAAGCGGCATACTGCTCAGCAACCTTCAAATAACGAAGAGCCGTTTTTCTGTTTGCTTCACTGGCAGAAAGTCCCTGGGCATAAAGGCAAGTTGAACAAAAAAAAGAGAGGCAAAAAAATACAGCGCAAAAACTTTTTTTTAAAGACGAATTCATAACTATATTTTATCGTCTTTTAAATCAAAAAAAAAGTCCTTCCATTTTTATTGCAAACGGAAAGACTTTTTTATCAAGCAAAAAAAACTAGCGTGCTGGAGCTACTGTAATTACTTCAGCTTCTGCTGGAGTAAGAACTGTAACTTTGTCACCAAGGTCAATGTCTTTAACACGGAAAACATCGCCAATGTTGATTTTTGAAACGTCAATTACAACGCGAACAGGAAGATCTTTTGGAAGAGCCTTAACCTTGATTTCAGGAATATGCTTAACCATAAATCCGCCCTTGAGAACGCCGGCAGCAGTTCCCTTGTACTGCAATTTGAACTGACGTGTTACAGGCTTTTTGTTGCTTACAACAAAGAAATCTGCGTGAAGAACTGAATCTGTGATAATATCATATTCTGTATCGCGGATAAAAGCATCGTAATCTTTGCCTTCAAACTTAAGAGTAACAAGAGTTGTGGCAGTAATATTGCGCCAAACTTTGTTAAACTGAACTGAATCTACAGTAACAGATGTTGCTTTTCCTTCTTCGTCATAAATAACAGCCGGAATTTTTCCTGCTGCACGAAGAGCTTTTGCTGCTTTTTTACCTGTCTCGTTGCGTACAGATGCTTCAACTACAAACTGTTCCATTTTATAGAACTCCTCAATTTTGAGCGGTCTTCAAAACAATTATATAAAAGTTTTGCCAGCCCCTCTTAATTTTTATCGGACACATATCCGACAGTTCTGAAAGTATCTCAAAAACAGGCCAGAAAGTCAATATAATTTGCCGGGCGGCTTTTTGCAGGCAAAAACCAGGCTGTCCACACTTCCGGCTTTTGCCTCCATTCCTGCGCTGCGCTCAGGAACGCCTCCGCGGCGGTGTTCCCATCCTTGCCGCAAAACATCATACTTTTGCAGGAACTCCAGTCAAAACCATTCTGCATTCTCTTTCATGCCGGCTACGCTCGCTAAGCTGCCTTCCCTGGCAACTTTCGTAAAAACCGCTCCAAGCCTTCGCATTTTTTACGCCGCTCGCTCCGCTTCGAATCCTCAACCATTTTTGGACAAAAAAAATCTGGATTCCAAAAAAAACATTGAAATCCAGATTATATCATCTGCTGGGACGACAGGATTCGAACCTGTGGAATACCGGCACCAAAAGCCGGGGGCTTACCGCTTGCCGACGTCCCAAAAAATTGACTATAAAAAAACTAATCTTCGCCTTCGCCGGCTTCTTCTACTACGTGTCCGGCATTGTATTCGGCCAAGATTTTATCCTGCAAAGCCGCACGGAACTCAGGACTGATTGGATGTGCCACATCCTTGTATTCTCCGTTTGCCGTTCTTCGGCTTGGCATTGCAATAAAAAGACCTGTTTTGCCTTCGATAATTTTTACATTATGAACGACAAACACACCGTCAAAGGTTACTGTTACATAAGCTTTAAGCTTGCCTTCGGCCGTTACTTTTCTAATACGCAGTTCTGATACTTCCATATAAGTACTCCTCCGTTGCAAATAATTAAAAAGAAGGTTTTATGCAATTACACAGTTTGACCAACTTTTTTTTAACAATGAATAAGCATTTTCGGCACTTTGTTTTGTTTCAAAAACACCGAAAACTGTTGCTCCAGAACCAGACATATCCGCCCAAAGAGCACCACTGTTTTTTACATCCCGCAAGGCAAGGCCTATTTTTGGGTATTTTTGCAATAACGCAGAAGTAAAACTGTTTACAAAAGTCCAGTCTTTGACAGGGCTTCGATATATGGTTTCTAAATCTGCCAGATTCGGACAATCTAAAATACTGCCCGCCTCATATGTTTTATCAACAAGCGAATAAGCCTCTTTTGTAGAGCTATGAACGCCAGGAAAAACCAGTAAAAAGAACAAATCGTTCCGCGGTAAAATCTGCTTTACAAACTCTCCACGACCAGTAACGACAGCACAGCCACTTTTGTCCTGTTCCTCTCCGCTATGAAGAAAGAAAAAAACATCACTTCCAACCTGCGAAGCAACCTTGTCTGCAAGTTCACTGCTTAAATCAATTTTGTTGATTTTTGCCAAAACCTTTAAGAAGTAAGCCGCATCCGAAGAACCACCACCAAGTCCGCCTCCACTAGGAATGTGCTTTTCCAAAAAAACCTTTACACCAGTAGAACAGCCAGTTAAGGAACAAAAAGAGCTGTATGTTTTTGTCAGCGTATTTTCTGCAGGAAGACCGTTAAAACCAGGCGCAAAAACCGCGCAAGTATTTTTTTCCGGCAGTACAGAAACAGTAAGTTTGTCGTACAACCTGACAGTTTGAAAAATACTTTCGATATTATGAAATCCGTCTGCCCGCTTTGGAAGAACCTTTAAGCCAAGATTCACCTTTGCAGGAGCCAGAATTTGAATATCTGACATAACTTAATTTTATACGTTTTTTTTAGGCTCGTCAATTAAGTTTAAAAAAAATGATTTTGCGGTAACGATTGCAGCAGCGGCGCAGCCGTTCCGGAGCAAAGCGCAGGAATGAAGCGGCAGCGGAACTGCGGAAAGCGTGGCCTGCCGGAAGGCAGGAACCGCCCATAAAAAATAAAGAAATTTTCTAAAGATTTCAATTGACTGACTGGGCTGTAAAAATTTATGATATGGTACGCGTTGAGCGGGGGAAGGCAAAATGTTCACAAGTGACTCTTTCATTGACTCATTTTCGGGCTCTGGCTTTTCGTACTCAGACGAATACGACGAAGATTCGGCAGATTATGATGATTCTGCGATTTACGACGATGATTCTCTGAACGATTTTGAAGACGACGATATTTACGATGAGTCTTTTGATGATGATCTGGAGGAAGATGACGCTTTTGGCGAAGATTCCTCAATGGACAATAGCTTTAATGACGATTTTGAAGAAATGTAAGAATCGCTTTTAAGGTTATTTTAAGTTAAAACGGGAAGCAGGAAAATATGTCACACACACATATTCTCCGGCCTCCTTTTTTTTGCCAAATTCTGTTTACAAAAAAAACAAAATCCGGCAAGCCAAAATCGAGTTCTCAAAAACTTATGCGTTTTCTGACTGAGAGCCTTTTATAAAGTTTCCTGCGTGCCACAGTTTTTCCAGCTCGTAAAAATTGCGGGCATCTGCCGACATAAGATGCACAAGAACTGAGCCAATGTCGATTATGTTCCAGTCGTCACCGCCTGCTGTTTTTGTATGCGTAAGATGAATTTGCATATCATTTGCCTTTACGTAGTCTTTTATCTGCTTTGCAAGTCCCTGCCAATGTGCTGAACTATGAATTGTTGCAATTACAAAGAAATCTGCGCAACTTGTGAGTTTTGTAACTTCAATAACAGTAACATCGTCGGCTTTGCCGTCTTCAAGAATCTGCGCAAGTTCGAGCGCCTGTTGTTTTGCTGTTTTTTCTTCCATTCTATTTTCCTCCAGTATTTTTTACGTAGCGTCCGTCAAAGTCTTTTCCAAGAATAATCGTAAAATCGACGTTTGAACTGGTTTCGTATCCGTTATCATAGTTGTCTTCCGAGTCCGGTTTTATTTCTTCATCAACTATGTTTGTGCAGTGAATAAAATCGCCAAGGTTTTTTGCAATATCTGCGTTGCCTATGTGATTTATAATCTGCGTTTTTTCTATATCTTGGCGTTCCGCATTCAAAGTACTCAAAACATCATAGCCTGCGCTTTTTAGCAAGGCTGCCGTATTTCGTGCCAATCCCTGAACCAAAGTTCCGTTTTGAATTTCCAGCACGTAAATGCGGTTTACAGACATATCCTCCAAATCCACAAGAGCATTTGAAGCCTGTTTTACAACATCTTTTATGAGCTGACCATCGTAAAAAGGAAACAAAAGTTCTTTTCCATCGACCATTCGCCTTGAGCCAGTAATTGATTGAGGAATAAGGCGTTCATAATCGACATTTGAAATTTCTGAAAAAAACTTATGCAAGTCTTTTTCGCTTAAATTTGAACCTATTCGCTTTTGATAAGACGGAAAATTGTTTTTGTTGAGGAGAATTCTTGAATCGCGGTTTATTGCGCTCAAAAACGCAAGCATTACGTTCTGTCTTCTATCCGCAACTTCGGCTTCTGTTTCTTCAGGTTTTGAATAAGTTAGATAAGTATTGATTTTGCTTCCGTCAAGAGTTACAGATCCGCTCGGTAAAAGCCATCTCTCTCCGTCGTCTGTTTTTACATCGACTGGCTCAGGAACAAATACTTTCAGTCCGCCGAGCATATCAGTAAGTTCGCTGAAATTTGAAAGGCTCATTTCGAGATAAAACGGAACAGGCTGCCCGATCAGATTTTCAATTTCGGATTTAAAAACGTCAATTCCTTTTTCGGAGTAAATTGCATCAATTCGGTCTACACGTCCAAGGCTTTTAAAAATCGCGCCAGTGTTTCCCAAAATGTTTATCAACGCTCCACGTTTTGAAACCGGATAATAAATAAAAATGTCCGAAAAAAGAACCTGTTTTTTGTCTTCAAGAACGATGAGAGTTTTTATTACGCTGTCATTTTTCAAACTTTCATCGACAGTATCAACTTTTAGGGAAAACGCTATAAATGTCGTCACCGCAACAAGAATAACAAAAATCAAAACAAGAAAAAGACCGCCTTTATTTCCTCCGCTGCTGTGTCCCATTGATTTCATCTCTTTTCTCCCATAAAAAGTCAATTTTGTCTTTTGAACAAATTTTACGTTTTAATGCTTTAATTTTGCTTCAAGCTCAGCCTTAAGTTCGTAAGAAGGCTTTGCAACTTTTTTTCCGCGCTTTTCGAGATAGTCGATATTTTCCTTTAAAACGCAAAGTGTCAATTCGTCCAAAGATTTTGAAAAAAGATTTTTGCGGTATTCGTCAGTTGACTGAGGTCTCCCCGGTTCAATTTTGTCCGCCGCAAAAAGTATTTTTCCCAAATCAGAACTTCCTGCCGCCGCAAAAGTGTGATTTGCAATTGCAGAAACGACATTTCTGTCTTTTACTCCGAATTTTGTCTGAATCAAAACCGCCGCTGCCCTTCCATGCAAAAGCCCCGGTCTGTTCTGCTCAAGCAAAGAAACAGGTTTTTGGTCTTCCGAAACAAGCTTTAAAACTTCTTCGGTGGAAAATTCCTTGCACATATCATGCGCAATTCCTGCCAAATAGCCGATTTTTGGTTCCAATCCATAAAGAGCGCACATTTTTTCGGCAGTCTGGGCTGTCCGCACTGAATGCTCGTACCTTGATTCGGAAACCACTGTTTTTACATAGTCCTCAATTTTTAAAATAACCTGACTGAGCTCTTCGGGATTATTCAGATCCACCGTTTTTACAGCCATACAAACCTCGTTTTTTAATATATTCAAAAACGGCATCGCTTACAAGATAACGCCAAGCTTTGCCATTTTGAATGCAGTCTCGGATTTCTGAAGAAGAAATTTCAAGCTGCGGATTGTGCAGTTTTACATGCGGAAACTTAAAATCACTGACAGAAAATCCGTTTTTTTCAATTTTAAATTCGCCTATTGCCTTGTTCCAGCTTGTTCCAGCATCCTTTTTCAACTCATTTTCGCGCACGGCAAGAATTAGCTGGCATTTTTCGGCCAGAAGTTCTGCATTTTTCCAGTTTTCAAAATGAGACGCCAAGTCAAAACCAAAAATCAAGCCGATTTTATCCGTAAGCTGACCTGCATATTTTTTTTCAAGCGAGCAAACCGTGTCCCAAGTATAAGAAATTCCTTTTTTTCGAATTTCGTAACCTTCCGCTTCAAAACGCGAATCGCTTTTTACAGCAAGCTCTACCATTTTTAGGCGTTGTTCTGCTGGAGCGGCATCTGCCATTTCTTTGTGCGGCGGCAAAAAACACGGAACAAACAGGACCTTATCGTATCCAAGTTCCTGACAAACACAGTCGGCAAGAACAAGGTGTCCTATGTGAACCGGATTAAAACTTCCGCCAAGAACAGCTATTTTCAATTTTCGCTTCCTGGAAACTGAATTTCGGCATCTTCGTCAACCGAACGTGTGCTCATAAAATCAGGATTTATGCTAGTTCCTTCTTTTTTATTTGTAAGAAAAGAACCTGAACTTATACGAGTTCCATCCGAATTGAACTGTTCCGGCGCGCCATCAAGTTTTGTAACCAAATCAAGAATTGCAAACCGAATTTCATTCATTCCAAGGCGGGCTGCAACCGAAACCGCAAGAACTTTTGTGTCCTTTTCCGTCTTTTTAATCGTTTCTGCAATTTTTAAAGCGCGTTCTTTTGCACCTTCAAGGTCGATTTTATTGCAGAGAACAATATGCGGTTTTTTGAGCAAATCAGAAGAGAAACCTTCAAGCTCACGGCAAAGTGTTTCGTAAGCCCCAAAACAAGAATCATCCGAACAGTCAATCATAAAAAGAAGCCCGGCTGTACGGCTTATGTGCTTTAAGAATTGAATTCCAAGACCTTTTCCGTCAGAAGCGCCTTCGATAATTCCAGGAATATCCGCAATAATTACATCGCGTTCGTCGTTCGCCTGTAAAACTCCAAGATTCGGAATTTTTGTCGTAAACGGATAAGGCGCAATTTTTGGCCTGGCATTTGTAAAAGCATCCAAAAGCGTTGACTTTCCAGCATTTGGGAAACCGACAAGTCCAATGTCTGCCATAATGCTCAGTTCCAAACGAAGTTTTTTATATTCACCTTCCTGACCTTTATTTGCAATGCGAGGAGCCTGGTTTGTAGGAGTTTTAAAGTGGACATTTCCCCAGCCGCCATTTCCTCCGCGACAGGCGACAAAATTTTCTTCGCTTGATTCAACGGTAAATTCTTTTAAAAGCTCGTTTGTTTCATAATCCCTGATTGCAGTCCCCGGCGGAACAGCAATTTCTATATCTTCACCATCACGGCCGTACTTATTCCAGCCTTGACCGTCACCACCAGACTTTGCCCTAAAAAAATGCTTATAGCGAATATTCGCAAGAGTGCGCACATTTCTTTTGCAGATAAAAACTACATTGCCGCCATCTCCGCCATCTCCGCCATTAGGACCGCCTCTTGGAATATATTTTTCGCGTCTGAAAGAAATACAACCATTTCCGCCCTTTCCAGCCTGACATTCAATCACGGCTTCGTCAGCAAATAAATTCATGTGCATCTCCCAAAAAATTGTAAAAATCAATAAATACTAAAAAACCCGGATACAGAAAACTGAAATCCGGGCTTGATCAAGTTCATTTTTTATTAAACGTAATCTTTACAGCATTTTATACTGAAGTTTATTTTGCTTCCGCAACAACAACATTCGCATATTTTCTGTTGTTGCGCTCGTCAAACATAACTACACCGTCAGCTGTCGCAAACAAAGAATCATCACCAGCTTTTTTTACATTGTTTCCTGGAAAAATTTTTGTTCCACGCTGTTTAATAATAATAGAACCAGCTGTTACAGCCTGTCCACCATATACTTTAACGCCCAAGTGTTTTGGATTTGAATCGCGACCATTTTTTGCGCCGCTACCACCTTTACTGCGTCCCATAGTAAGCCTCCGCTCAAATTTTCAATTTAGTTTCCCGCTTCGGCAATTTCTTCAAAACTAATATTTTTTGAATATTCTTTTGAAAGCGAATTAAAACCAACTCTCAAAAAATCTGCCGTAAATTTTAAGCAGTTTTCTGTCTCCAGACCGCTTTTTTTTACTTCCACGCAAAAAGCGAGATTTCCGCGGGAAGATGTGTCAGCTTCTAAGGTAACATCTTTATTCCGTGAAAGAAACTGCATAGCCGTTTTGAGCAATATTGTAACCGCAGAACAAACTATGTCGCTTCCTTTCTTGGAAAAATCAGCATGTCCGTTAGCTTTGCATTTTTTTAACACGCCGTTTTTGCCGGTAAAAAGGGTTACTGCTGTCATAAGCTAAAATTAGCCCTGAATATTTTTTACACGAATATTTGTGTATTCCTGTCTGTGTCCGATAAGACGATGATAGTCTTTCTTAGCCTTGTACTTGTAAACAAGAACTTTCTTGTCGCGGAAGCTGTTTTCTACTTCTACTTCAATTTTTGCACCATTAACGTATGGAGTACCAACTTTTACTGCATCTCCATCGCTAACCAAAAGAACTGAATCAATCGTGATTTTAGCACCATCTTCAGCATCGATTTTATCTACCTGAATGAGTGCGTCTTTTTCAGCCTTGTACTGTTTACCTTTGTATTCAAAAAGTGCGTACATTAAATACCTCTTCTACGCCGCAAAGTGTAACGGAAACTCTAACGACTAATATAAAAATTATGAGTACTAGATTCTATCAAATTTTTTATAAATTGGTCAACAAGAAGCAAACTACAATTTATAATGGCTTGTGCTCAATGTATGGCCATCGTTATAAACATCGAACCAAATTTCTTTCTTAGAATTCAAATTAAGGGCATCATAGAATTCCTGAATATTCGAAACTTTTTTATCGTTTACGGCAGTAATAATATCCCCGTTTTGAATTCTCATAGCAGCCGCTGGAGATTTTTCCAAAACATTCATTACCGCAACACCCTTAACTTTTTTGTCCTCAAGATTGAGTTCCTTTTTTATCTCGTCAGACAAAGGAGCTGCGATAAAGCCTGGCCAAAGCTTTGTATTATCCTGAGTTATTTTGTCCGTGCGCTCTTCAATTTTTACAGAAAGCTCAACAATTTTGCCGTTTCTGATTACTTTGAAAACTGCTGTTTTGCCGGCAGGAAGATAGCCAACTTCGCGCATAAGTTCATTTTGATTTTTTATAGCCTTTCCGTTTACTTCAATAATAAAGTCTCCGGCCTGCATTCCACCTTTTTGTCCAGGAGAATCAAGGAAAACCTGAGAAGCAAGCGCGCCGTTTTTGCCAGCTACACCAAGTTCTTTTTTATAATCATCTTTTACGTCAAGAAGGCTTACACCAAGCCAGCCGTAAGTAATTTTTCCGTTTGAAATAAAATCTTCGATTGATTTTTTCAGAGAATTGATAGGAAGAGAAAAACCAAGCCCCTGACTTCCGCCGCTCGAAGAAGCAATCCAAGTGTTAATTCCAATAACTTCTCCATAAATATTTACGAGCGGGCCTCCAGAATTTCCCTGGTTAATTGCAGCATCAGTCTGAATAAAATCGTTCATATTTCCAATTTGATCGCCAGAGCGTCCTGTTGCACTTACAATTCCCTGGGTAACCGACTGACTGTATCCAAGAGGCGCGCCCATTGCAAGAACAATGTCTCCAACCTTTACATTGTCGCTGTCGCCAAGAGCCGCAACTACAATATTTGAATCTTTTTTTGCCTCAAAAGAAACAAGGGCAATATCCGAACGCTCATCTGCTCCAACAAGTTTTGCGTCAAATTTTTGTCCATCATTTAAATTGACAGTAATTTTTGTAGCCTTGCCTGCAACATGATTATTTGTAAGAACATAAACTGTATCTCCAGTACGGCGAACAATTACGCCAGAACCAAGCCCCTTTTGCTCGTATTCACGGGTACGGTCTTTTTTTTCAGAACCATTTGGATTTCCAAAGAACCAGAACGGAAAATCATCAAAAGGATTTGCCTGAGTAACAGTTGTTTTTTCTGTAACATCAATCTCAACGACAGAAGGAAGAACTCCGGCAGAAATTGAATTAAAAGAATTCTGCAAGGCTTCAATCACATTTAAACTGCCGGCTGGGATTGCAACTGCCGGCTTTGACTCAGCAAATACCGTATCGGCAGTTCCTTCAACTTTTATTTTGCTGCACGAAAAACTAACAGCTGCAAAAGCAAGAACTGCGGCAGAAACACCGCAAACTATTTTTGATGTAATATTTTTCATATTTTTAAGAACCTCCAAAAAAAACTATTTTTTTTTCGATATTGTCTATATACAAATATAATCAAAAAAAATCTGGATAGTTACAAAAAAACTAGCAAACAAGGTCGTCGCAAAGTGTAAGGATTTCCGTATGGTCTTCAAAAACAGCAACTGTATGCTCTTCGTGACAACTCCATTTTCCATCATTTGTAAGGACAGTCCAGCCGTCATCTGCCGTATGAACATCTGCCGTTCCCAAATTTATCATTGGTTCAATAGCAAGAACCATTCCCGGCTGAATTCTTGGATTCGGACCGCCCATCGGGCAATTTGGAATACTCGGATCTTCATGAACGCCAAGCCCTACTCCGTGTCCACAATAATCGTAAACAACTCCATATCCATATTTTCCGTTTGCGACATCGTTTACAGCATTTGAAATATCGCGAATTCTGTTTCCTGCAACACAGGCTTCGATTCCAGCGCGCAAGCTTTCTCTTGTCGCCTTTACAAGTTTTTTGTATTCGCTTTTTACATTTCCAACCTGAACAGTATGACAAGAATCAGAAATATAACCGTCAAGGTCAATTCCAATATCAAGAGAAACCAAATCTCCGTCGTGAATAATCTTCTTTCTTGAAGGAACACCGTGAATAACCTGTTCATTTACGCTGATGCAGGCTGCTCCTGCAAAATCTTCGGAATACCAGGCAGGAACGCCTCCGATTTTTTTGATAAATTTTACGACCAAATCATCAATGTCTTTAGTGCTCATTCCTGGTTCAACCTGAGGAACAACTTCTCTAAAAAGATCTGCAAGGGCATGACAACTTTTGCGAATTCCATCAATTTCTTTTTCATTCTTTAAGCGAATCATTATATTTTTCCTTCTTGTTGTTATTTTATTCTGACAGCTTCCTCTTCACAAATTCTGGCTGTCCGTTCATCTCCAATACGGCGATAAACAGAGGCCATCTTGTGCAAAAAAAACGAGTCATCACTATTTCCAAAATTTAACTCAAGAGCGCGTTCCCAGGCGTCAAGGCACAGTTCATCAGCAACATTTCCTTCAAGGCGGTATTTTAAGACAGTCCGCGCCAAATCCATCACTTCCGGAAAAAAAAGCCTAAAATACGAAAAACTGTATTCCATTCGTATAATCTGCTCTAAAAGAACAAAGGCATCGTAATATTCTTCATGCAAGACAAGCTCTTCGCAAAGAATAAAACCGTAATCCATAAAATCTTCGCGAGTAAACCAGTCTGAAAGCTTAAAACGTGAATGACTTTTACAAGTTTCGACAAATTCGCGCACCGCATCTTCTTCGCGGGAATGTAAAAGGTCAAAAAATATCAGTTTTGCCAGGCTTTCTTCATCATTTCGCTGCAAAAGCCAGGTTCTATAATCAAAAGAATTGGAAGACCGGGTTGAATGAGAACGGTAACGATAAAAATAAGATTCGTCAAAAAGCGAACGCTTCCTTACATCAGATAAAATTTCGTATGCTTTAACAAGTTCACGAAAAGCCGCTTCATCTGCAAGATTTCCAGCAGTGTCAGGATGCAAAAGTTTTGCTTTTTTTCTATAGGCACGGCGAATTTCTGCGACAGTTGCGCCAGGCCGAACTCCCAAAATTTTATAACAGTCTTCCAAAGTTCTTCAATTATATTCACAATCAATTTTTTTTACAATTAAAGATTCTATTATAGAAAGATTAAAAAATATAAGGCCTAAAAAGTTCTTGTTCACCTTGCAAAAAAGCAAATTTAAAATAAAAAAGACTGCCAAAAAAGGCAGCCCTTATTTTACTTTGCCAAAGCTTTAAGAAGTTCGTGGTTTGTACGAATTCTCTTTGAATTTTTCTTGCTGTTAGCTCTGATAGTTTTATTCCAGCGGAGCGGTCTGATTCTTCTCGCAAGTCTCATAAAATACCTCGTTGAATGAATTTTTCGCCATTATATCAAAAAAAACAACAACACGACAAGTATAAAATTCTTTAAAGACCGATTTTTTCATCTGCTTGACAAAAAGAAACCTTGCATAGAAAATTAAAAAATGTTTTTTTATAGTAAAAAAGTTAAAAAATCTGTTATTTTTTTTATAGCAGCGTTACCATTTTTTTCGTGTTCGCTCAATTATGAAACTGAAAAGAATTCTGAAGAAACAGTTCCAGAATTCTTTTTTACAGGAGCGGTTTTTAACAGATACAAAGACAATAAAATTTCAATTCAACTTGAAGCAGACAAACTAGAGCAATACAAGGCGGACGGCTCTTCTTACGCTCAGTCTGCGCAGTTTAAAACTTACAGGGACGATGGAACCCTTGATACAGACGGATATTGCACTCTTCTTGCTTCCAGCACAAATGACGAAAAATATTCGCTTTTTGATGGAATTTCGATAAACGTTTACAGCCAGGATTTAAAAATCACCGCGCAGTCGTTGCATTTTAACGGCAAAACAGAACAGCTCACTTCCGGCCGAAACGAAAAAGTTACAATTTCTAGAAAAGGCACAACCGTAAGCGGAACAGGCTTTTCTGCAAGCGGAGTAAGCCGAAAATTCAACTTTGAAAGCCAGATTTCCGGTTCTGTAGTTGATAAAGAAGACGGAGACAAAGAATGAAAAAAATCATCTCGATAATCTTCTTTTTTGCTCCGGCACTGTTTTTTTGCGAAGAAATCACTTTTACGGCAGATTTTATGTCCGGAACGGCAGGCAGCAAAACTGACACGACAATCCTCGAAGGAAACGCAACAGTTCAGACTTCCAGCATGAACATAAGCGCCGACGCAATTGAACTTTCGGGCGAAGATTTTAGGTTCATTACGGCAACAGGAACGGTAAGCGGAAGCATAACAGAAAGCCAAATGGATTTTACCTGCGGAAAACTAAAATACGACAGGCAGACAAAAGTCGCCCAGCTTGAAGACGCAGTTCACCTTGTAGACATTGCAAATGAAGTGACTGCTGACGCTCAAATTATCGAATACAACCAAAACAGCGAAACCGCCGTCATGCAAATTGAAATAACTTTGAAGCAAAAAGACAACATCTGCACCTCGGCTTTTGCGATTTATAAAAAAAGCGAACAGAGGCTCGAAATGAGCGGGAATCCAAAGATTCAGCAGGGAACAGATTCTTTCAGGGCGCAGGAAATCACCTTAAACCTCGAAACCCAGGAAATAACGCTCGACGGACGCGTAAAAGGAACAGTTTCGGACAGCAAACCGGAAAAAACAGAAACTGCCGCGGAATCAGCCGGATCAGAAACCGCTTCTCAAGCCGAAAGCTCTCCGTCAGATAACGAAAATTCCGCGCAAAACGAAACCTCATCTCAAAACGAAAATATTCAAACCTCTGGAGAAACAAAAAAATCAACTTCAGAAAACGCATCTTCCACAAAAAACTAAAATAAGGAAAATTAAAAACTAATGTCAGAAAACAGCAGCGAAAACAATACCGAAGAAAACTCAAATCCTCTTCAAGCCGAAAATCAGCCGTTAGACAGTGCGATTCCCTCTCAAAACGAAAACTCTCCTTCAGACAGCGAAAATTCCGTGAAAACAGAAAATCAGCCGTTAGACAGTGCAATTCTCTCTCAAAACGAAAGCTCTCAAAAACTCCACACGCTTAAAGTCAATTCACTTTACAAATCATTCGGCAGAAAAAAAGTTGTCCAGGGCGTCGATTTTCAGATGCATACGGGCGAAGTTTTAGGACTTTTAGGCCCAAACGGAGCCGGAAAAACAACATCTTTCTATATGATTGTAGGTTTTTACCAGCCGACAAGCGGAGAAATTTTTCTGGACGACGAGCGAATCACCGACCTTCCAATGTACAAACGCGCCAGGCTCGGAATTTCTTATCTTCCGCAGGAGCCTTCCGTCTTTAGAAAACTCACAGTCGAAGAAAATATCTGGTCAATTCTCGAAACCAGACAGGATTTAACAAGAGCCGAAAAAAGACAACGTCTCGAAGAGCTAATCGAAGAATTTTCAATCGGAAGAATCCGAAAACAGCCGGCATTTACGCTTTCCGGAGGAGAACGCCGCCGAACAGAAATCGCCCGTTCACTCGCAATTGAACCAAAATTTCTTCTTTTGGACGAACCTTTTGCAGGAATCGACCCGATTGCAGTTGCCGACATCAAAGCCATGATAAAACTTCTCGCAAAAAGAGGAATCGGAATTCTCATAACCGACCACAACGTCCGCGACACTCTCGAAATTACCGACCGTGCAATAATCATTTCGACAGGTCAAATCCTAATTCAGGGAAGCCAGCAGGACATTATCGACAGCCCGGTTGCAAGAGAAATCTATCTCGGCGAAAATTTCCATATGTAAAATGTAAAAAAATTCTGGAGCGCAACTTGCTCTCTAACCGTCCCTGCACAATTCCGCTGCCGCTTCATCCGCCACGGCGGACGCTTTCGCGTTGTTCCGGCACGGGCTAAGTTTTTCTAAAAAAAACACAAAACCGTGTTTTATCCTTCATTTTCCTTATTTATCAAAAAAAACAAAAAAAATCCTGCCCCGTAAGACATTTTCATTCTTCGGCGCAGGATTTATTTCATTTTAGAATATTTTTTTCAAAAACTTATCTTGCGTATTCAACAATTCGTGTTTCGCGAATCATCGTCAATTTTATACGTCCCGGATAACGCAAATCGGTTTCAATCTGTTTTGCAATCTTCTGCGCAAGCTCTTTAACTTCGCCGTCAGGAATTTTCTCGTTGTTTACAAGAATACGAAGTTCGCGTCCAGCCTGAATCGCATAAGCTTTTTCAACGCCCTGGAATTTTTCTGCAATTTCTTCAAGATTTTCAAGGCGTTTTATATAATTGTCCGCAGTTTCTTTTCTTGCGCCCGGACGTGCCGCAGAAATTGCATCTGCAATCTGAACAATAACCGCTTCGAGAGTTGCAGGCTCACAATCCTGATGGTGGGCAGCAATAGCATTGATAACTTTCTGGTCTTCGCCAAATTTTCTTGCCATTTCTGCTCCGACTTCTGCGTGGTTTTTATCGCTATCGTTTTCTGCGCCTTTACCAATATCGTGCAAAAGAGCCGCACGTTTTGCAAGCTCGCGGTTTGCTCCAACTTCACCGGCAATAAGGGTTGCAATTTCTGCAACTTCTTCTGAGTGAGTAAGAACGTTCTGGCCGTAGCTTGTGCGGAAATACAAACGGCCCAAAGCGCGGACTCCATCCTGATTCATATTGTGAATTCCAAGATCAAAGAGCGCTTTTTCACCTTCTTCATAAATTTTCTGCTGAACTTCTCTTGTTACTTTCTGCACAATTTCTTCAATTCTTGCAGGATGAATACGACCGTCTGTCACAAGCCTTTCAAGAGACTGCTTTGCAATTTCCTTGCGGACAGGATCAAAACAACTGATCACAACGGCTTCCGGAGTATCATCAATAATAATATCTACACCAGTCAAAGTTTCCAATGCGCGGATATTGCGTCCTTCACGACCGATAATGCGGCCTTTCATCTCGTCGCTTGGAAGCGAAACAGTCGCAACTGTAATATCGCTCGTAACCTCAGTCGCAAGCCGCTGAATTGTTTCTACAAGAATTTTCTGGGCTTTTTTATCTGCCGTCAACTGAGCTTCCTGCTCAATTTTGTTCAAAAGCGCCTGAGCGTCATGACGCGCGTCATTTTCAAGATTTTTGATGATTAAATCTTTTGCTTCTTGCGCAGACAAGCCAGAAATTCTCTCCAGCTCACGGCGATAAGTTTCTTCCTGAGTTGAGATCTGCTGCTCACGTTTTACCATAGAATTTTCGCGTTCAGCAAATTCCTGCTCTTTTTTGTCCATTTCGCTATTGCGTTTGTCAACGAGTTCTTCTTTTTTTGCAACTCTTGCTTCGTAAACCTGAATTTCCTTCCGGCGTTCACGATTTTCCCGTTCCTGCTGCTGACGTTCCCGAAGGAGTTGATCTTTTGTTTCTAGCAAATATTCTTTTTTCTGGGCTTCTGCTTCTTTTAATGCATCCTGTTTTACACGTTCAGCTTTTTGCTCTGCCGAAGATAATTGAAATTTGGCATATAACCAACGAATAATCCATCCAAGAACTATACCAGCAACAGGAAGAATTACGAATAATACAACATTCATAAAATTCTCCTATGCTTCTATTAAGGAGTTGGATTTTTACTGCGGATAAACGTCATCATCGTTCAAAATTTCCGCAAAAAAGCCGCCCCCAAAATATCCTTTATATTCTAATCTAAGAATATTTATATGTCAAACAAATAAATCAGAGAAAAGTTATTTAGCCAAAATCTCGAGCTTTGATAAGAACAGCGATTTTATTCCATTCCCGTGCTGCGACAGTCAAATCTGTTTGGAATTTTCAATAAATTATCTGTTCAAGCCAGATAATGACAAGTAATCAAGTCCGATAATGACGAGAAGCCAAGCCAAAAAATGGCATCAAATTATAAAACCCGAAATTAAGGGTATTTAAATTCAATTGAACTTATGTATCTTTCCTGGAATTCAGGAACTGCGGCAAGGTTTATCTGGATTGAATGATTTTTAATTTCCATTGCCTTTTTTCTCAAAGTTTTAGAAAAAAGCATTGCGGACGCTCCTGCAAGGGCTGCATTTCCGAGTGGAACACAACGATTTTTAAGTTCGTTTGGAATAAGACCTATTGTGCAGGAATCTTCCATATCGAGGTGCGAACCAAAACCGCCTGCAATACAAAAAAGCGGAACATCAGGAGAACGCTCAAGCATATAGCGCAAACCTGCATAAACCGCAGATTTCGCAAGCTGAAGATTTCTAATATCCTGCTGAGAAAGATAAACAGCAGGTGTCAATTGAATGCAAAAAGAACCGTCGCCAAGTTTAGAAATATTTTTCCGTATTACGCCAGATTTATCGATAAAATTGTTTTTTAAGAACGTGCTTCCGGCACTTACAAGCCCTGAACCGCAAATTCCTTTTGCATTGCCGCTGCCGATTACAGAGCAGCAGAGCTTTCCGTTTTTATATTCAATTTTTTCAACCGCGCCATCAACTGAACTCATTCCGCAACTGATATTCGCCGCCTCAAAAGCAGGACCCGCAGCAGCCGAAGTGCACAGAATTTTTGCAGGCTGTTCTTTCGTTTTTGGAATAAAAAGAGCAATTTCTGTATTTGTGCCAATATCTGCGAGCAAGAGCGGAGTTTGAACAGGAATGTCCCAGCACAAATTTTCATCGCTTTCTGGAGAAGGGAAACCCGCCGAAAGCATTGCGCAGACAGTGTCCGCGCCAATAAAAGCCCCGACACAAGGAGGAAAATAGACCGGAGTCTCGGAATCAACTGAACTTGCAGCAAAAAGCTGTAAAATTTCCGGGGTTGGAAGATCCAGATTTGAACATTTTTCGTTGATTTTCCCACTGCGAACCTTGTCCCAACTTGCCGTAAAGCCAAAATGAGAAGCTGGAGTAAAAGGAGCGGCGGCAAGACCTTCGACCGGAAACGCGCAGACAAAACTGAGCATTGTCGTGTTTCCAGTAATTACGATTTTAGAAACATTTAATTGAATTCCGCGCATTGTTTTTTGAGCAGCAAGCGCCAGCGCGTGAGCAAACATTCTTTCTAATTGCGAAATAATTGCATAATGAAGGGCTGACTCTCCTGTTTCTACGACAGCAGAAGAACCTGTAAGAGGCGGCCGCGTTGCAAAAGAAATACGGCGGATAACATCGCAGCCATAGCGGGCCTGAAGATTTTTTTCCGCAATGACAGAAAGGCATTTTTTTGAGGAAAGCGACCAGATTTTTACAGCAACAGTTGTCGTTCCGACATCTACTGCAATTCCAACATCTGTAATATTAACCTGCTCCGGCTGTTCTTCTGGAATTTGCGGTAAAAATCCCTGTGTTTCAATCTGCATCGCTTAGTCCCATAACATAATAAAGTCTGTATTTTACAGGATAAACCAAAAATATCTTAAATGCAATTTTTTTCTTAGTTTTTTGAAATGCGGAACTTTACTTCCAAAATATTGTCGCTCGAACCGCCTCTCGGCATGTGCCGCCAGTTTGCGCAGACTTCCGGTGCGTAGCCTTTTTTTCCATAACCAAAATCGTAGGAAATGCCGAAGGCAAATCCATTTCCAAAATTTGTGCTTTCGATATAATCTTCAATGTCCTGCAAACTTACAAAATCTGTGCGTCTGCCAAGACAGTACTGAACAGTTGTGCAAAGGCCTGCAAGCCCAGGATAAATTTTAAAACCTGCAAAACCGCAGTAATCCCAAAGAATAAAGTGCTCACTGCCTTTCCAGCGCGCGTCTATTATAGAATCCATTCCGAAAACAAGTTTTACAGGCTCGGCAACTGAAAAATTAACGGAAAAATCTCCGCACAAAATAACCTGGCTTTTTTGGTCAAAATCAGAAAGCAAATTTTTTAAATCTTTGTCACCGTAAAAAACATAGCCTGAACCGACACCAAATTCAAACTGTGGCTCGGCAAAAACTGAAAATACTGAAAAAAAACATACAAAAAGGAAAAAATATTTTTTCATAAAGATATTATCGGAAAAAAGACGTAAAAGGTCAATTTTTTAGTTTTTAAGAAAATCTTAGCCCGTGCCGGAGCAACGCCGAAGGCGTCTTTTTGCAAGGCAAAAAGATGGAGCGAAAGCGGAATTGCGCAGAGGACGGATTGACGACTAATTGCGCTCCAAAATAAAAAAGTTAAAACTCACTTTACACAATTTATGTATATTTTTACAATGTGCTTTGTACCGGGGTGGGAAGAATTTTCCCTGAGATTACACCCGCAGAACTTCGTATGAGGTTCCAACCTGATCCGGATAATGCCGGCGGAGGAAGATATGCTTAGACACATCTTTAAAATTTTTCTCTTTTCTATTTTAGTTTCTATTGGTTTTTCGGGCTGCTCTAAAAAAGCAGGTGATTCTGCGCGTCAAAATGAAGTTGTTGTTTACACTTATGACAGTTTTTGCGGTGAATGGGGGCCTGGAGCGGCAATTGCAAAAAAATTTACGGAAAAAACTGGTTTAAAAGTTACCTATGTTGATTGTGGCGACGGAGTTGAAATTCTTTCGCGCGCAGCTCTTGAAAAAAACAATGTTCAGGCAGACGTAATTTTGGGCCTGGACAACAATCTTGCGAAAAAAGCGGCGGAACAGGATATTCTCGAAGCCTACAAACCTGCTGGTTCTGAATCGATTTCTGAGGAGCTGAAAAAAGCCTTGGGCTCAAAAAATCTTTTGACTCCTTTTGACTACGCTCCTTTTGCAATCGTGTTCGATACAAAGGCTAATATTCCTGCTCCAAAATCGCTCGACGACCTTACAAAACCAGTCTACGCAAAAAAAATCATTTTGATGAATCCGCGGACTTCTACTCCTGGACTTGGGTTTGCCGCATGGACTTGCGCTGTAAAAGGCGAAAAAGTTCTTGACTACTGGAAAGCTTTAAAACCAAATATTCTTACTATGGCTCCTGGCTGGAGCGCAGGTTACGGACTTTTTACAAATGGAGAAGCTCCGCTCGTTTGCAGTTATACGACAAGCGCGGCTTATCACTACGAATACGACAAAACCGACAGATACCAGGCTTTGATTTTTGACGACGGACACATTCTTCAGGTTGAAGGCGCCGGACTTGCAAAAAATGCTCCGAACAAAAAAGGCGCACAGAGTTTTCTGGACTTTTTAATCAGCGAGGACGCACAGAACGAACTGCCGCTTACACAGTGGATGCTTCCTGCAAACAAAAATGTAAAACTTCCGCAGTCTTATCTTGACGGAACTCCTTCTCCTAAGAAGCTTTTGTCTTACGATACTGAAAAAGTTAATGCCGCTGTCGAACAGATTATGGCTGTTTTGGGCGAATAAAAATTTTTAAAAGGTTTTAGAAAAGATGAACGCAGTCCTGTCTGCAAATGTTTTTTTTCGCATTGCCGGTTTTTCGGTCTTTCAGGCACTGCTATCGACTTTTACGGCCCTTTTAATCGGACTTCCGGCTGCTTTTTTTTGCGGCCGGAGAAAATTCTTTTTAAAAAACTTTTTGCTTTCGCTTTCTTCTGTTCCGTTCTGTATTCCTTCGCTTTTGGTCGCTTTGGGCTACGTTAGTTTTTTTGGAATGAACGGAACTTTGAACAATTTTTTGATGTTCATTTTTGGCAAGGATAGACCGACTGTCACTTTTTTGTACAGTTTTTTGGGAATCATAATCTGCCACGGTTTTTATAATTTTCCGCTCGTAATGAGCACTGTAAGTTCTGCCTGGGAACGCCTTCCGAGAGCAGAATCGGACGCGGCAAGGCTTTTAGGCGCCGGAAATTTTAAAATTTTCCGGTCAATTACGATTTTTCAGCTTTTGCCTTCAATAATATCAGCCTGTATTCCAGTTTTTTTGTACTGTTTTTTTAGCTTTATGATTGTGCTTCTCTTTGGCTCAGTCGGAACGACAACCCTCGAAGTTGAAATTTATCAGCAGGCAAAAGTCAATTTGAATTTTGGAGCGGCATTAAAGCTTGGCTTTTTGGAAACGCTGATTGCCCTTTTTTTGGTCACGATTTACACATTTATTGAACAAAAATCGAAAGGCCTAAAAGGCATTTTTTTTTACGGCGAATCCCTCGAAAAAACGAAAATCTGCGGATTTGAAAAAATTTTTGCATTCATTCTTTTTTTCCTGATTTTTTTGTTTTTTATCTGCCCTCTTTTTTCGATTTTTTACAACGGATTGAGCTCAAAACGGCTTGATTCGAATTTTACTTTCTATAATTTTATTCATCTTTTTAGCTCGCAAAGTTTTTGGAATGCTTTTTTATGGACGTTTATAACAGCCCTGCTCTCTGGATTTTTGTGCGCGGCAATTGCCTTTTTTTACGCAGCCGTTCTCAAGGTTTTTGATCCGACAGGCCGTTTTTTTATTTTTAGGATAATTCCACTTGCGCCAATGGCAATTTCGAGCGTTGTAGTTGGAGTTTTGATTACAATTCTTGTCCGAAAAGGAAATTTTTTAATTCTTGTCTTGGCTCAATCACTTTTAAACTGGCCGGTTGCGTTCAGACAGATTTATGCAGAACTTGAAAAACTTCCCCAGACGACAGTTGAAGCTTCTTCGATTTTGAGCCGTTCGCCGTTCGACACAGTTTTTAGAATTTTTCTTCCAGTTTCAAAGCGTTCTTTTTTTAGGGCGACAGTTTTTTGCTTTGCTCTGAGTGCCGGTGATGCGACACTTCCGCTCGTGCTTGCAATTCCCCGGTTCAATACGCTTGCGCTCTACACTTACCGTCTTGCAGGAAGGTATAAATTTAACGAAGCCTGCGCTTCCGGAGTAATACTTGGAATTTTATGCGCGGTGATTTTTTCGCTCGGCAAACTAGCCTCTGGCAGAAAATTGAAAAAACAGGAAGGCTCAGAAAATGGCATTTTTTAGTGCAAAAAATTTAAAAAAAGAATGGGAAAATTTTTCCCTCGATGTTTCCTTTGAATGTGAAAAATCCACAATGACGACGATTTTGGGACCTTCCGGCTCAGGAAAATCTTCCGTTTTGCGCCTGATTTGCGGTCTTGAAAAGTCGGAAACAGCAGAAATAAATCTTGGCGGAAAAGACATAACGAAAGTTGCTGTGCAAAACCGAGGAATCGGCATGGTTTTTCAGAGCGCGAACCTTTTTGGGCATTTAAGCGTAGAAGACAACGTTTCGTACGGGCTTGTCTGCCACGGAATTAAAAAAAAGGAAGCTAGAAAAATAGCTTGCGAATTCTTGAAAAAGTTCAATCTTGAAAATTTCGGAAAGCGCTCTCCGGAAACTCTGAGCGGCGGCGAAGCGCAGAGAGTGAGCCTTGCAAGAACATTGATTGTAAAACCGCAGCTTGTGCTTTTTGATGAGCCTCTTTCGGCACTGGACGCGCCTTTAAGAAAAAAGCTCGCCGCAGAAATCCGCAGACTGCAAAAAGAAATAGGCTTTACAGGAATAATGGTTACACACGACCTGGCAGAAGCAAAAGCCGTAAGCGATAAAATCATTTTAATAAAAAAAGGCCGCATAATCTGGCAGGGAGACGCCAAAGACTTTAACGAAAATATGCTGGAATAAAAAAAACGATAACAAGCCGTCTTGAGCGAATGCGACTAACGGTAAATTGGAGAGTTTTTCTGAGAGCAGCTTCAATTTTTAGACAACTAATATTTTATGAACAAATTTTTATCAGTCTGAAAATTAAAAACCAATTGTAAATCAAAATCTCTCTCATTAAAATTACGGCTTATGGAAGTAAAAGGCAGACAACTTTTTCAGCTGCTCGTCCCTCTTATGGTCGAACAGCTTTTAAATTCATTTATGGGAACAGCAGACACCGTCATGATTACAAAATGCGGTTCGGCTGCAATTTCGGCAGTTTCTCTTGTCGATTCGATAAATGTAATGATTGTTTTGATTTTTTCAGCAATGGCTACTGGCGGAGCAATTCTTTGCAGCCAATATCTCGGTCGAAAAGATATAAAAAAGGCCTGCCACGCTGGCAAACAGTTAATTCTTTCTGTAACTTTTGTTTCTATCGTTGGAACTGCAATCCTGATTCTCTTTAAAAAATCAATTCTTTCGCTTATTTTTGGTTCTGTAGAAGCGGAAGTTATGTCAAAATCTGAAATTTATTTTTTTATAACAGCACTTTCCTACCCTTTTATTGCAATTTATAATTCGGGAGCAGCAATTTTTAGGGCAGACGGAAATTCAAAGCTTCCGATGATTGTTTCTACAATTTCGAACATTCTGAATATCATAGGAAACGCCATTTTTATTTTTGGATTAAATATGAGCGTTGCAGGAGCGGCCTTAAGCACTTTGATTTCGAGAATTTTCTGTGCTGTTGTAATTTTGATTCTGCTAAACCGGACAAAACAGCAGATTGCGATTGATTCTTATCTTGCAAAACCAGATTTCCGCGAAATTTCTCAGATTTTAAGAATCGGAATTCCTTCAGGAATCGAAAACGGAATGTTTCAATTTGGAAAACTTGCAATTCAATCTTCGGTTTCAACTCTTGGAACAGCCGCAATTGCCGCAAATGCGCTCACTTCAGTTCTGGAAAGTTTTTCAAGCCAGGCTCCAATCGGAATAGGAATTGCTCTTATGACGCTCGCAGGACAAGCTTACGGCGCAGGCGACTACAAGCTTGCAGAAAAATACATTAAAAAACTCACTTTTTTCAGTTTTATCGCAGTAGCAATTTCTTCGCTCATTGTAATCGGATTTATAAAACCTCTCACAGTTCTTTCTGGAATGGATGCGGACGTTGCGCTTTTGACAATTCAGCTTTCTGTTTTTGTGCACGTAATAAAGCCGTTTGCCTGGAGTTTTTCTTTTATTCCTCCGTACGGAATGCGTGCAACCGGAGATGTGCGTTTTCCAATGCTAGTTTCGACAGTCACAATGTGGACTTGCCGGGTCGCTCTCACGATTTTCCTTATCCGCGTACTAAAAACAGGTCCTCTTGGAGTTTGGATTGGCATGAGCAGCGACTGGGTTATCCGTTCCGTAATTTTCTTCTTCAGATTTAAATCTGGAAAATACATTCACAGAACGGCAATATAAATTCAAAAACTTTTGTTTATCTGTAAACTTTGCGGACAGTTTCTACTTTTATCATATTCGTGTGGCCGCTGTTGACACCTACCTGCCCGCCAGTCAAAACCACTGTATCACCGATTTTAAGATTAAGTATTTTTACAGCGCGCTGAATCGCATGAAATAAAAGAACATCGAGAGAATCGTATTCCTCGCACAAAAGCGGAATTACTCCCCAAGAAAGCGCAAGTTTACGGTAAACTTTTTCTGATGTCGTTGAGCCGATAATCTGCACAGGCGCGCGAAAACGGCTCACCATTCTTACTGTCAAACCGCTCACAGAATTTACAACAATGCACTTTGCGCCAACATCAATTGCCATCTGACAGGTTGAATGAGAAATTGCGTCAAGAATATTGCGGTTAACAAATTCCGTATAATTGAAGCGTTTTTTGTAATTTATATGCTGTTCAGTATATTCTGCAACACTGGACATTGTTTTAACTGCCTCGACAGGATATTTTCCTGCGGCAGATTCTCCAGAAAGCATGATTGCAGAAGTTCCGTCATAAACCGCATTTGCAACGTCAGAAATTTCGGCACGGGTCGGACGAATATTGTTAATCATAGATTCGAGCATTTCCGTTGCAATAATAACGCGTTTACCAAGAAGACGGCATTTTTGCTCGATTTCTTTCTGAACGACAGGCACTTCCATAAAAGGAATTTCAACGCCTAAATCTCCGCGGGCAACCATAATCCCGTCAACAACAGAACAAATTTCTTCGATATTTTCAACACCGGCACGATTTTCGATTTTTGCAATAATATCAATTTCTTTTCCGCCGTTGGCGTTTAAAAATTCACGGACGTCCTGGGCATCTTTTTTTGTAGAAACAAACGATGCCGCCACAAAATCAACGTCCTGCTCAATTCCAAACAAAAGGTCGCTCTTGTCCTGTTCGCTCAAAAAAGCGCTGTTTAAAAGTTTTCCAGGAAAATTCATGCTTTTTTTGTCAGAAAGCGCGCCTCCAACCTTAACTTCTGTAATAACATCGTGACCTTTTACGTCAGTAACTTCGCAGATTACAAGTCCGTTGTTTACAAGAACTCTGTCGCCAGGCTTTAAATCATCGGCAAAGCCCTTGTAATTTACAGAAACCTTGTTTTCATCGCCTTCGATTTCGTCGGTTGTAAAAGTAAAAGTCTGGCCTTCTTTTACAACAATTTTATGTTCTTTAAAAGTTCCAATTCTGTATTCTGGTCCTTTTGTATCAAGCATAATCGCCAGAGGAATTTTTAATTCGTTGCGAACTTCTTTTATAAGATTGATTTTTTTTAAATGCTCTTCGTGTGTTCCGTGCGAAAAATTAAGCCGGGCAACATTCATTCCGGCCTTGCACATTTCAATAAGAACTTTTTTAGTTTCGCTCGCAGGTCCAATCGTACAAATAATTTTTGTTTTGCGCATTTTTTCCACCTTTCCAAATTTTGAGCAAGTATACAGAACTTTAAGGATTTTGAAAATAGAAAAAATTTGCAAAGTCGCGCAGTTACGGTTAAAAAGGCAATTTGCAGCCCGGACATTAGCCAAGCCGAAGGCTGTGCGAAGCACCGCGCGTGAGCAAGTGGCGGTTGGCCGGTTTGAGCAAAAAATGTGCTCCATAAATAAAAAATCCCGGCACTTTTTTTACGGCCAGGATTTTTTTGCAAGTTTTTATTTTTTTACAGATGGATTGTTTCGACCATGTAGCGGATGCACGTGCCTGTCTTGTTTTCGACCTGCTTTTCGACTACGAACACAAAATTGCGGCCGCTTTTGTCGCTGAAAATCCGGTTGATTGTGTAGCCTGTTACGCCTTTGCGCTTTATGTCAGGATTTCCGACAATGTCGCGGCTGATTACATCGCCGTTTTCGTCCTGTTTTTCTACTGCGATAAAGAAAGAAGACTTGCAGTTTTCTCCTGTGCCTTCGACATTTTTTATGAGTTTAATATGGTAAAAAACGCTGCGCTCTGTGCTCGATCCTTCAAAATCCTTAAAAACGATTTCGCCGGTTGAAGACGGAATTTCGCGTGTAAAAAGGAGATTGTCGGCTTCTGATTTTTTTAAATTGTATTTTTTGAGCACCCAGCTTGCCTTTTTTAGAAGTTCTTCGTAAACTTCGCGGCCTGTTTTTTTTGCAGTCGCTTCCGATGGATTTATGCGGAAAACTTCGCCGTCAATCCAGTCGTTTTTTTCAATATCAACGCAATAAATTTCCGCGTAGCCCTGAAAAGTTTTATCTGTTTTTCCGTATTCTGCAAAAACGTAAGTTTTGCCGTCTTCGGAAAGTCCGAGATCAACAAAAGCCGCAGCATCTCCAGCAAAAGAAAGTGAAACCGTTGCAAAAATTGTGAATAAAATCAAAAGATGCTTTTTCATTTTTTTCTCCCATTCAATGCGCATAAAAAGCTGATTTTTTGTATGCTGTCCGTGCCTGCATTTTTTAAGCGCCTGTTATGCTCTATATTTATTTTCGGATTTTAAATGCTCTCTCTTTACTTAATTTTTGTTTGCTTTTAATATTTTTTTATGACTTTAAAGACTCGCAACCGCATGATGCAGATTTTCTTCTATTTTTCGCTTGTCTGCATTGCAAGCGCCCTAATTTTTTTTATTATAGCGCTTGTAAACAAAGCTATTACTCCGCCGCCTAACCTGCGGATTCCAGCATTTATAGAAAAAATCGGATTCTTAAAATACAATTTTATTGCAACGATGATTTCAATTTCGCTGATTGTTTTTTTTGCGCCTGTTACTGTTTTTTATGCGCTTAAACTTTTTGAAAACACTCAGTCAAACGAAATTGTCTTTTTTCTTGCATTTTTGACTGGCTGTCTTTGCGAAGGAGTGCGCTTCTTAACGCCGCTTTTTGGTTTGTGGTCAACTTTTTCTGATCTTCTGTTTTTTTGCGGAAGAATTATTTTTATCGGACGGCTTTTGTGTCCGCTGAGCTTTCTTTTTGCGGCTCTTGCAAGTTCTGCAGAGCAGCGCCAGGATATTGAACGGAATATTACGATTCTTTTTGCAATAACTGTTGTTTTTGCGATTATTGCGCCTATCAATACGGCAAGAATAAGTTCTGCCGGAACCGTCACATGGGGATTTCCAAGACTGTTTTTTTGTTCGCGGCTTGCATTTACTGCATTGAGTTTTATTTCGTTTTGGATTATGGCAGTCAATCAAAATACTGACGAATATAAAAAAGTTGCCTTTTCAATGTTGTTTATTCTTTCTGGATATGGATTTTTGGTAATTTCGGACAACTTCGTCTTTATTATTTTGGGACTTCCGCTTCTTCTTTTGGGAACGTATAGATATTTGAGAGCCTTGCATTCACTTTACATGTGGAGATAAAAAAGTTGAGAAAGCCCGCCGATTGCAACAGGAATCAGAATGTTGTCATAATCTTTTAGCGGCAATCCTTCAATCAAAGTTGCAACGAGGGCAAGAAAAAAGCACAAAATTGAATTATGCAAGACAAAAAAGCTCGAAATAAAAACTGCGGCAAAACAGGTAAGGCTTCCAGCCGCTGTCTTTCCTCCAGTCAAAGGAACTTCGACCCTGCCAAATGTTTTTCCTGCAAGGCTTGCAAGTCCGTCGCCAAATGCAAGAGAAAATATCCCGACTGTAGAAAATGGTTCTTTCCAAAGAATAGAGCACAAAACAATTCCCAAAACCAAGGTTACCGGACCGAGAACAAATTTATTGTCATCACGTTTTCGGGCGGCAGCGACCGTTATTGAACTTATTAGCGGAACACAGACACCGTTTAGCCTTAAAATTTCAGAAACTGAATACAAAACGGCTGCGCAAACAAGGCAAATTATCGCTGGAATTTTATAAAAATGAATAAAAATTGGCACAAATGCAGTACAAATATGAATTGTTTTTCGGAAAACTTCTTTTTTGAGCGAAATAAAGTGCTTTTTTATGTCAATTCCAATTCTAATGCAAAACATTTTTCAAAAATTCCGGATTTTCAACTCTTTTGTTCTTTGCGGCTTTATTCTATTTTAGCACTTTTTCTCCAACCAAAGTGCGCGGAATGTCTGTATAAATTGCAGGTTCAAATTCCGCCATAGAAGCCGAAATATATTTTGAATTTTGCAGGGCAAGGTTGCTTCCGCCAAGCCGAACCATCGTTTCCTGGTTTCTTGTAAGAGCATCCCAGGCTCGAATTGATTCGACAAAACATTCAAAACTTTTTCCGTTCATCTGGCTGTTGCCTGTCTGACGAGCAATTTTATTCAAGACAACTCCAAGGTTGTTGGTTGTTTTTAAAATCATTTCTACAAGCTGCGCATCATCTTCCTTAGCCTGAGGAAAAAGAAGCGCATGATGAGCTTTTTCTTCGTTTAAAAGGCTTAAAAGACGGTTGTAATAACCTTGAGCCGCAAAATTATCTCCGCGGAGAGCAAGCGTGTTTCCGGCTGCAAGCAGAAGGTTTTGATCTGCATCTTTTTTTTCTAAAGCCTTTATAAAAAATGTGAGCGCATTTTCGTAATTCTGCTTGTTATAATTTATAACACCGATTCTGTAATTTACAGTCGGAGTTGAATTTTTATTTAAAACTGAATACTCATAATTTTTTAAGGCCGCATCCATATCGCCAGAAATAAAGTATTCAATATCTCCCATGTCCGCATACAAAATTCCTGTATTTAAATCGCCTTCAAGTCCGTTTTTTTCGTTTTCTCTTTGGAAAAGGTCAATTCCGCGGGTGTACGCTTCCTGAGCTTTTATGTACTGGCTTAAATCCGTGTAAAGCTCGCCCAAAAGACGGCAGGCGTCAATTTCGCTGTAAACGCTTTTTTTTGTGCGGACACTAAGCTTATCAAAACAGTCAAGAGCAACCAAAAGTTTTCTTCTTGCAGATTCAAAATTTGAATTTCGGATAAAGTAGCGCGCAAGATTGTAATGGGCAAGAGGGTTTTTTGAATCTTTTTTTTCTGCAATGTCAAGCATCGCTTTTACATCTTCAATTTTTGCACGTAAATATTCATCTGAACGGCTCAATTTTCCGTAAAGCTTGTCCAGAAGGTAGCCTGAAAGTTCTGTCCAGTCTTTTGCTTCCAAAGATTTTTCGCGCGGATAAAAACGGCTTTTAAGCTCTATGACATTTTTTAATTTGTCAGTGCGGATAAAATAACGGAGCATTCTCGACATATAGAGGTCTGTAGCTCCATAAAGCTGAATCAAATCGGAATAAGTCTGCCTTGCCTGTTCATATTTTGAAAAATCTGTTTCCCCCCATTCAAGAAAAACATCGCCCAAAAGCAAAATTCCATCAGAATCGTTTATGTGCCAGTCTAAAATTTCGCGGCGGACAATTTCTTCAGAACGCTCATAGTTTGCGCGGTCATAAAGCTCCATTTTCGCCCAGTCGAGCCCAGCATTTTTGTCGTGCTTAAAAACTCCAAGAATATTTTTGTACATTTGAGCCGCACGTTCAAACTGCTTGTGCTCACGGTAACCTTCGGCATATTTAAAAAACCATTTTTTTACAGGTTTGTACTGAACCGCATCAACAAATTTTGATTCTGACTGAGGATATTCGTTGTTCTGAAGAAGGGCATATCCCTGCTTGTAAATAATATTTGCCATTATAGGCTTATAAACGAACAAAACGCCAGCCCGGAAAAGCAGAGAAACCACAAAAGCAATTACAATTCCTGCAATCGTTCCTGGAATGATTCTATTTTTTAACTGAAACTGAAAAGACTGCTTGTACGCTTCGTACTGGGCAAAAGAACGCCTCTCGTAATCTCTCGGAACGTCAATTGAAATGTCGAGCATTTTTTCCAATTGGGAAGCAATCTGTCTTGCAGGCGCCTTGTTGAGAATTTTTTGAATGATTTCAAAAACAGCGTCGTCGGTAAATTCGTTCTTTACGACTAAATCTTCAATCGCAAGCCGAAGATTGAGCGGATATCCAGAAAGATTTTTTCTAAAAGTTTCATATTCTTCTTCGGTGAGAGTATTTTTTGGTCTTCCGCTCTTTGCCTGAGAAAAATCGACAACATCAACTTTTGGCCGTCCACGCTTGTCAAATGCGGCAGTCTGAGTGTCCGAAAATCCAGGAATTTTAAAATCATCGTCAAGAAGAAAGTCATCGTCCGGTAAATTTTTACCGATTCCAGGCAATGAGGTTTCCGGAAATTCATCTCCACTAGAAAAAGAAGCATTTCCTGTTCCAAAATCAATATTTCCGTCACTTCCAAGCTCTTCGATTGAACTCGAAAAATCTTCCGCAGGAACATCAACCGAAGCGTCAACAGGACTAGAAAGCCCTTTTAAAATTTCGGCGGCCGCAGTGTCATTTTCTTCTTCCGTTGTCTTAGAGCCAGAACCTTCCGAAGAGACAGGATTTTCTGAACCTGCAGAGCCTTCCGAGAAATCAGAATTTTTCGGACTTTCCATAGAAAATGAATCAAAATCCGGAAGATTAAAGTCGTTCAGACGGGTGTCCGGACTAAAATTTGAATCGCTGTTCAAATTTTCATCAAACTTTTCATCTGTTTTTTTAGATTCTGAAAGCCCCATAGGATTTTCAATATTCTTAGTCTTATCATCAAGTTCAAACTCCGAAGAATTTGCAGCGTTTTCAGGGTTTTCAGCATCTTCAATGTCTGGCAAAGGAGAAAAACCGTCTTTTTCGACAATATCTTCCGGAAGATCGGCATTTAGGTCGATAGCTTCGCCGTTAAAAGCAAAATCGTCATCGTTTTTTGAAGCCGTATTCTCAGTTCCAAAATCCATATCGTCCGGCAAATCCGGCATTTGAATGCCTTCAAAATTGTCAGATTTTTTTTCAGGCTCAGAAAGATTTTCGCCAGAAAGCCCATCAAACGGCACATTTTCCTGCTCAGCCTCAGTTTGAGCACTTTCTTCAGGAGCGGATTTTAAAAGCGCCTCCAAATCAAGATCTTCCAGAGGAATTTCTTCCGGCTCTTTTTTTTCAGGTTCTTTCTTTTCAGGCTCATCAAGAAATTCGCTTAAATCAGGCTCATCGCCAGAGTGCGAAGCATTGGAATCTAAAAGCGAATCCAAATCTGGAACAGCATCATTTTCTTGTGTCTGAGAACTTAAATCTTGCTCATTTTTTTCTTCGCCAGAATCAACAGCAGATACGGAATTTTCAGGAGAATCATCCGTTTTTTCAGGAAGTCCAAGAACAAAATCTTCAGAATCGTCTTCTTCAGAAATTCCTTCCGGGAAAGGAACAACGGCAGGTTTTTCACCGCGCTGGGCACGAATTTTAACTTCGTCACCAACATTCTGCATATCACTGGCAAATTTCTTTAGCTGATTTAATCCCGGCATTTCGTTTTTTTACTCCAGACAAAAATTGGCAGGTTTCTCTAAAAAATTCTAGAGCCCTGATTACAATTCAAGATTCAATTCTACACTCATTTTCGGAAAATCAGAACCCTTGCTTTAATAATTTGGGCGGCTTTTTTGCTCCGCAAAAAAAACGGGCTATCCGGGGTTCCGCGCTAACCGCGCTGCATTGGCGTTTGCAGGCAACCGCCAACGGTTTCCGCCCCTTCTATCCCTGCCACAAAACTTAATTTTAAAAATCTAAACTCCGTTCAAAAAATACCGAAAATTCCAGTATGAAAAAGTTTGCTGTTTTTACATTTTTTGCATTTTTTGTTTTAATTAGCGTTTCTGCAAAAAAAGATGAGCCAAAAAAAGACACTTACGATTACGACAATCTTGTAACTTCTGTAAGAGGAGTAACTTCACCTTTGATAAGCGATGAATACATTCTCTTTACAGCAGAAAAAAACGCCCGTAACGTAGGAATTGCCTTCGATTTTGAAAATTTCAGCAAAATTCACGCATTTTCGCTGCGCAAGCTTTTCGACTACGAAGGAGAACAGACAAACTCATGGTATTTTTACGTTCTGAAAATTCCTCCAAAAACACAAAAAATTTCCTACAAACTTGTAATCGACGGCCTTTGGACAGTTGATCCGACAAATCCAAACACCCAATACGACTCAGAAAACGGAATAGAATTTTCGTGCATAGAAATTCCGCAGACAAAAAAAAATATAACCGAAAAAATGCCCGACGGATTTACAAAATTTACCTGCAGCTTTGAACCAGGCAAAAAAATCAGGCTGGCAGGCACATTTACAAATTGGGACAGCTGGATTTACGAAATGACAGAAACTGCCCCAGGAAAATACGAAATTTACCTGCCGTTGCCGCCCGGAACATACTATTACGCCTATTTTACCGGCCTAAAACAGTTTATCGACACAACAAACCCGTCAAAAGCCTACACCGCCGAAGGCAAAACAGTATCTTCGATTGTAGTCAAATAGCCTGAATTTCGAGTTTTATAATTTAATGTCATTATCGGGCTTGACCCGATAATCTATTGAAAATTTCCAACAGATTCCTGACCGAGTTTACTGCGTAAACATCGCAGTGTCGTAGCACGGGAATGACACTTAAATTACTGTTCTTATCAAAACTCGAAATTCAGGCTAAATAAAAAAAGACTATTGTTTTTTTACAAGTCAATTTGCGGCTTAGGGATTGGAATGGTGAGCCCGTTTTGAAAAAAAACGGGCGAAAACAAACGCTTGCGTTTGGTCGGAGGCGTATGCCGTAGCCATGGAAAGCCCGACGGCGCATTGCGCCGGAAGCTCCTTTTTATAAATGTTTTTATGATTTTTATTTTTCAATGCGCCAAACTATAATTTATTTTCAAAATCTTCCATATTTTCAACACCTAAAAAAAGTGATAAATTTCTTCTATTCAAAAAATCAAAAAAAAGGAAAAGATAAATTTCCAGGTCTGAAAAAAAATGGATACAAACATCTCAAGAACACTGATAAGAAAAGCGACACAAAAAGACACTGCGGCAGTCCAAAGAATTTACGATAATATTCACACAGAAGAGGAAAGCGGACGCGCGGAAATCGGCTGGATAAGAGGAATCTACCCTGACGCACGTACAATCAAAGATGCCCTTGCAAGAAACGACCTTTTTGTCGTGGAAATTGACGGAAAAACTGCCGGAACAGTCATATTCAACCAGATACAGGTAGACTCATACAAAGGCGCTCCGTGGCAGTATGATGCGCCGGACAGCGAAGTTATGGTCATGCATACACTTGTCATAGACCCGGCAGAAAAAGGCAGAGGACTTGGAAAAGCGGTTGCAAAATTCTACGAGCAATATGCTCTTGAAAACGGATGCCGCTATCTAAGGATAGACACAAACGAAAAAAACTCCGCCGCCCGCTCATTCTATAAAAAACTCGGCTATAAAGAAATCGGAATCAGAGGCTGCACTTTCAACGGAATAAAAGGCGTAAACCTTGTGCTGCTTGAAAAGAAAATATAAAATCCGTGGCGATATGCGTACATAAGCGCTGTGCAAAACAAATTTTCTCTTCTATTTTCAACACTTTAAAAAAGTGATAAACTTTCTTCTATTCAAAAATCAGAAAGACAAAACGCAACCTTGAAAAGGTTTCTTTTTTTCTTTCAAACTTTTTTTCTTCCAAAATCACAAATCTGCGTTCAAATTTTGCGGATAAAACGAGGTCAGAAAATGTATCCATTTCAGAACATCGAGCCAAAATGGCAAAAATACTGGGACGAGCACAAGACGTTCAAGGCTGTTGAGGACGAGTCTTTTCCAAAAGAGAAGCGCCGCTACGTTCTCGATATGTTCCCTTACCCGAGCGGAGCGGGACTTCACGTAGGACACCCGGAAGGCTACACAGCCACAGACATTTACTCGCGCTTCTTGCGAATGAACGGCTACAACGTTCTTCATCCGATGGGATACGACGCGTTCGGCTTGCCGGCTGAAAACTACGCGATAAAGACAGGAACTCACCCAGCCGAAACAACTTTCAAGAACATCGCGCACTTTACCGAGCAGATTAAGGCTCTCGGATTCAGCTACGACTGGGACCGCGAAATCAAGACCTGCACTCCTGACTATTACAAATGGACTCAGTGGATTTTCCTCCAGCTCTACAAAAAAGGTCTGGCTTACGAGGCTCAGACTCCAATCAACTGGTGCCCTTCGTGCCTTACAGGGCTTGCAAACGAGGAAGTAAAGGAAGGACACTGCGACCGCTGCGGCGCGCAAGTTACGCACAAGGTTATCCGCCAGTGGATTCTTAAAATCACAGCCTATGCAGACCGTCTCTTAAAAGACTTGGATGAGCTCGACTGGCCGGAAAGCGTAAAGGCAATGCAGCGCAACTGGATTGGACGCTCGGAAGGCGCGGAAGTTGACTTTGCAGTTGCAGACAAGGACGGAAAAGCGACTGAGCAGAAGCTCACAGTCTATACAACAAGATGCGACACTCTTTTTGGCGCGACTTACATGGTTGTCTCGCCTGAGCATCCTTTAATCGAAAAGCTCACGACAGCAGAACAGAAAGAAGCAGTTGAAAAATACCGCGATGAGGCCGCGAAGAAATCAGACCTTGAGCGCACCGACCTTGCAAAGACAAAGACTGGCGTTTTCTCAGGAAGCTACGCGATAAATCCTGTTAACGGAAAGCTCATTCCAATCTGGGTTGCGGACTATGTTCTGATTTCTTACGGAACTGGCGCAATTATGGCAGTTCCGGCGCACGACACACGCGACTGGGATTTTGCAAAGAAATTCGGTCTTCCAATCATCGAAGTCTTGAAGTCAGAAGTTGACGTTCAAAAAGAGGCTTGGACTCAGGACGGAATCCACGTGAATTCAGAATTCTTAAACGGCCTTAACAAAAAAGACGCGATTGCAAAAATGCTCGAATTCCTGGAAGAAAAGAAAATCGGAAAAAAAGCCGTGAACTACAAGCTCCGCGACTGGGTTTTCAGCCGGCAGAGATACTGGGGCGAGCCGATTCCGCTCGTTCACTGTCCAAAATGCGGAACTGTTCCGGTTCCGGAAAGCGAGCTTCCGCTGGAGCTTCCAAACGTAAAGACTTACCAGCCGACAGGCACAGGCGAGTCTCCACTCGCAGGAATTGAGTCTTGGGTAAACTGCAAATGTCCTAAATGCGGAGCAGACGCAAAGCGCGAGACGAACACAATGCCTCAGTGGGCGGGAAGCTGCTGGTATTACCTTCGCTATCTCGACCCGAAAGACAATATGAATTTCTGCGCGTCAGACAAAGAAAAATACTGGATGCCTGTTGACCTTTACGTTGGAGGAGCAGAACATGCGGTTCTTCACCTTTTGTATGCGCGCTTCTGGCACAAAGTTCTTTACGACTGCGGAGTTGTCTCTACAAAAGAGCCGTTCCACCGCCTTATCAATCAGGGAATGATTACTTCTTTTGCTTTCCAGAGAAAGTCAAAGTCTCTCGTCGCAGTTGACGCAGTTGAAGAAAAAGACGGCAAATATTACGCGAAAGACGATGGAGAAGAGCTTGAGCGCGTTGTTGCGAAAATGTCGAAATCCCTTAAGAACGTCGTGAATCCGGACGAGATGATAAAGACTTACGGAGCCGACAGCGTGAGAATGTACGAGATGTTCATGGGGCCTCTCACAGTCTCAAAGCCGTGGAACACGCAGGGACTTATCGGCGTGAACCGCTTCCTCGACAAAATCTGGAACTTGTCAGAAAAGCCGATGAGCGATGTTGACATCACAGGAAAACTCGAAAAACCGCTCGCTTCGCTCCGAAAAACTTACGCTAAAACCGTAAAAAAAGTGACGGAAGACACAAGCAATCTTGACTTCAACGTTGCAATCAGCCAGATGATGATTTTTGTGAACGAGGCTTCAAAGCTCGACTCAATTCCAAAAGCGATGTGGGAAGGCTTTGTTCTCATGCTCTCGCCTTACGCTCCTCACCTTGGAGAAGAGCTGTGGCAGAAGCTCGGACACACAGACACAAACGCATACGAGAAATGGCCGACATTCGATGAAAGCTACTGCAAGGACGACACAAAGGAGTTCCCGGTTATGATAAACGGAAAGCTCCGCGCAAAGTTCGAGGCTGCAGCCGACACAGACAGCGCAACTCTTGAAGCAATGGCAAAAGAGACCGACGGCTACAAAAAATTCACCGACGGAAAAACAGTCGCGAAGATAATTGTAGTTCCAGGAAAACTCGTGAATGTCGTTGTAAAATAATTATCGTAAAAAATTAAAAAATTATCTAAAAACAATAAATATTTATTGACAAACGATAAAAACTCCTGTACAAATAAAAGTATAGGAGTTTTTTATGAACAACAGAAATATCAGTAAAATTACAAAAATCGTTTCAAAAATCTTTGAAATCTTGTTTCTTTTTAGTTCCGCCGCAATGATTGTCGCAACAGTGTTCTCATTTGTAATTCCTGAAAAATTCGGAAATTTTCTTCTTGAGTCAGTTGGAAACGGAACAATCGCCACAAATGGATTTGAAATTGAAATCGCTGATCAAAATGGAAATCTTATTCCAAGCGCGGTAAAAATTTTCGCTTTTGCAGGAATTTTTACAATGCTCTGCATGACAATGATTTTCAGAAATATTTATCTTATCATCCAAACATGCGAAGGAAAAACATGGTTCAGCAAGGGAAAAACGCCTTTTCAAAAAGACGTTGTAAGAATGGTCAGAGAAATCGGAATTTTCAGCATTATGATTCCTTTCATAGGTTTTGTAATGAGTCTGATTGCCCGAATTTCTCTCGGTGTTGATGCGTGCGAAACGAGCGTCCAGATTGTTGGAATTGCAATGGGAATCGCAATGATTTGTTTTTCAGAAATTTTTGCATACGGAATCAAACTGGAAGAAGAAGTTGAAGGACTTGTCTAGGGAACAAAAATGGGAAAAATCATTTTGCATCTTGACCGTGTAATGGTTGAACAAAAAATTTCTGTAAATGAACTTGCCGAAAAAGTCGGAATCACAAATGTGAATCTTTCAAAACTGAAAAATAACAGAGTTACGGCAATCCGCTTTTCGACATTGGAGGCACTTTGCAGAGTTTTAAAATGCCAGCCGGGAGATATTCTAGGCTACGAGGAATAGATACTTTTCGAGACTGTTAAATCCTTTCAGTAAATTCAGCAGGTTGTTATGCGGGGCAAACCCGCTTGAAGCTTATCTTTCGCTAACAAAATTCCATTCTCTCTTCTTGATTCTCTTTTGAAAAACCAATATATTAGCCCTGTAATTAGCATTAGCTAACAATTTTCTTTTCAAGGAGAAAGCTATGAAATCAACAAAGATTGTAAAAGTTATCGGACGCGAGATTATCGACTCGCGCGGAAACCCGACTGTGGAAGCGGAAATTCATCTTGAAGACGGAACTGTCGCGCTTGGAGCCGCTCCGTCTGGAGCCTCAACAGGCGAATTCGAGGCGCTGGAGCTTCGCGACGGAGACAAGTCAAAATTCGGCGGAAAAGGCGTTTCAAAGGCCGTCGCAAACGTGAACGGCGCAATCGCCAGCGCAATTGTCGGGCTTGACGCGGCAGACACATACAAGGTTGACGGCGCAATGCTCAAGGCTGACTGCACAAAGGACAAGTCAAACCTTGGAGCAAACGCGATTCTTGCAGTCTCAATCGCATGCGCGCGGGCGGCGGCAAACTCGCTCCAAATTCCTCTCTACAGATTCTTGGGCGGAGTTCAAGGAACAAAGCTTCCAGTTCCGATGATGAACATCTTGAACGGCGGAGCGCACGCGGACAGCGCGGTTGACACTCAGGAATTCATGATTATGCCGGCAGGCGCGCCTTCGTTCAAAGAGGGATTGAGATGGTGCACGGAAGTTTTCCACAAGCTCCACGACCTAATCAAGAAAATGGGAGACGTTACTGCAGTCGGAGACGAGGGCGGATTTGCGCCTAACAAGCTCGGAAGCGACGAGGAGGCAATCGAAAAAATTCTCGAGGCGGTTGAGGCGGCAGGCTACAAGCCGGGCAAGGACTTCTTGATTGCGATGGACGCGGCTTCTTCCGAATGGAAGTCTCCGAAAGGAAAAGGATTCTATCATCAGCCGAAGTCAGGAAAGGACTTCACGACGGACGAGCTTATCGCGCACTGGGAAAAGCTCGCCAGCAAGTATCCGATTGTCTCGATTGAGGACGGGCTTGACGAGGAAGACTGGGAAGGCTGGGTAAAGATGACAGAAAAACTCGGAAAGAAAGTCCAGCTCGTAGGCGACGACCTTTTCGTTACAAACGTCGAGCGGCTTTCAAAGGGAATAAAGATCGGGGCTGGGAACTCAATCCTTATCAAGCTGAACCAGATTGGCTCTGTCTCAGAAACGCTTGAGGCAATCAAGATGGCGCACAAGGCGGGCTACACAGCAATCGCTTCCCACCGCTCAGGCGAAACAGAGGACACAACAATAGCAGACCTTGCAGTAGCTCTCAACACCTGCCAGATTAAGACAGGCGCGCCAAGCCGCACAGAGCGCGTGGCAAAGTACAACCAGCTTCTGCGCATTGAAGAGGAGCTTGGTGACGCTGCCTGCTACCCTGGATTTGAGGCGTATAATATTAAGAAATAGAAAAAAGAAATTACATTATTGAGTTATAAAAAAGCCTGGACTGAAAACTGCTTTTACAGTTGAGGAACGGGCCTTTTTAATCAGGCAGAGTAATAAGTTTTGGGGATTCTGCTTAACAGGCTCTGATTCCTAATATAACTTCTGATGACATTAAAGCTAAATTCTAGCAGTCGTCAATGCTGTTAGATGTCTGCAATCAACCTACGTTTTGACAGCTATCAATATTGTTAGTTGACAGCTATCAATATTGTTAGTTGACAGCTATCAATATTGTTAGTTAACAGCTATCAATATTGTTAGTTAACTGCTATCAATCTACGTTTTGACAGCTATCAATGTTATCAGCTGCCTGCTATCAACCTACGTTTTGACACCTGACAATATTGTAAGCAGCCGATGTATAACCGAGTATTTGACACCTGACAATGTTGTAAACAGCCGATGTATAACCGAGTTTCTATTGAACTAAATAAAAACAATGGCATCGTTATTCCTGTAATAAATGGCGGAGACTTTTTCTCAAGATGCCCGGACGAGCGGATTCACAGAATCAGCATTCCGGTCTGAAAAAACGAAAATCAGAGATTATCGGGTCAAGCCCGATAATGACAGCTTCTGCGAGTTTGCTATGCAAATATAGCGGTGTCAAGCACGGCAATGACAGTAAATTTACAGAACTCGAAATTGAACCTGTTATTTTCCAAACCGCCTGATGAATTCCTTTTTGTCGTTGATGCCGGTTTT
>ERZ808277.79-NODE-79-length-53042-cov-6.397079_pt1 | contig 53042 bp, 56 predicted proteins | sample MGYA00521240_ERZ808277 | MGnify/ENA primary metagenome ERZ808277 (study PRJEB31516, sample SAMN03275599) | gut metagenome | biome: mammalia-associated habitat; material: feces | host: Papio cynocephalus | place: Kenya | collected 2012-07-17 ... | reverse complement strand
TTTGCGCCCTTATGTATAAAAAAAAAAAAAAAAAAAAGAAACTCAGTTAACCATGTCAACCAAGTTTCTCTTTGTTATCAACGGGTATCTTAGGTTATCAAGTACTCTCAAGTTATATTCAATCACGCCATAGCACCCTGTTTTTGGGCATGGAACTATAAGGGGGTCAAGTCTAAATTCTTTCGAATTCACTTGCTCCCTAGACAAGAGGTGATCAATCTCCTGCTGGCCCTACTGATATTCGTGGGCTATGAACGATTGATTTATCGCTGGTTTTGCTAGACAAGGTAAGGTAAACAGTTCCCTTGCCGAACGCCACATCTAGGTCGGACTCCATTATCGACGTTGCGTCCCAGTTAAAAGGTTCAATCGTTAAAACCGATCAGTTCCGATATTGCATTGTCAAGATGCTAGAATCATTATAGCACGACGACGAGAAAGGAGGAACGGGAAATGGCATTGGAATTTCAAGGATTCGAGGCCCCCATCTCCGTCATCCCCGATATGAAGGCTAACAGCGTCATGAGCGAGGTCAAGGGCTACACGCAGGAGGACATCGCCAAGCTGACCCGGAAAGACGACTTCCTCCCGCTCGGGCTGACGGAGGTGGAGGCGTGGGAGAACTACACCGACGACAGGCTCTACGAGATGGACAAGATGATCCGTGCATGGCTCAAGAAGACTTGGTACCACCGCCAGAAGGACGGGAAGATGAGGACTGCCGTGCCGATTCTGTTCACGTACCTCTACGGTCGCCCGCCATCGCAGGCGGACTCGAGGACCTGCGCCATGATGCACCGCATCTTGAAGTACTACTGCACTCGCTACACTGGCAAGTCCACCATCAAGTACCAGGAGTTCTCGCGGGTGTACTGGTTCAGTAAGTACTCATGCAAGCAACGCCGACCGTATTCGATCCGGCTGAGATTGGAGGAGCTCGATGAAGGAAAAGATCCCTTCAGAGTTGGCCCGACTGAGAGAAGCGACAAACGAAAGAAGCCTCGACGAGCAGTTTTTAAGAATGGCAAAAAGCAAAATGGGAAGCGTAGTCAGAATGGCGGACACGGTTCCCAGGGCGGAGTACCCGACCGGGGCGAAGACCGCGGCGCAGCATCTCGTGAGCAGGATGTTCACGGACGCGATCTTCAGCCAGGACATCAGGACGATCGAGCTGATCATCAACAGGATCGACGGGAACAACCCGAGGGACGACCAGATGAGCTCGATGCAGACGCTGTTCGGGGACACGCTGAACGAGATACTGCAAATCGAGAACCCGACGGAGCTTCGCGTTACACCGGAGGATACGGTGATGAGCGCGCTGTGCAAGGCGCTGTACGACCTAGCCGCCTCAGATATATACCACGAGGTAGACAAGGAGACGGGGGAGGTGCGGACGAGGAAGCCGTCGACTGAGGCCAAGAAGTCCCATGAGGCGGCCCTTCGCATCGTCATCGAGCGGAGCCAAGGGCGAAAGACTACGCCGACGCTCATCGAAGAAGCTCCTGAAATCGGCGAGGCAGATTGGCTTTTATCAATCAATTCCCCTGATGACGTGGTATAATGCAGTTGTTCGGTTATTCCGAACAAGTCCTTTCTAACCGTGTCTGATGACAGGACGCAAGAGGCTGGTCAAGGCCGGGATCGACGGGTTCCGGCTCAGTCTCCTCCTCATCGGACGCGAAGAACCTAGACACGGAGGTTTCCTGAAATGACCGAAAGGGATTTCAACCAATGGCTCAACGAGCCGTCTTTCGAGGAGAGCGTCTGCTCCAACCCGTTCCACGACATCACGAAGAAGGTGTTCGACGGATACGGAATGTACGACCCTTACCAGCCGGACCCCAGCGACGTGAGAACCAAGGTCGCCCAGCTGCTCAAGGCGGGGCTCGTCATCTTGGAAGGCGACGTCATCTACATCAAGGAGCACTACGACCTGCATCCTCTGAACGAGGCGGTCGATCTTCTCGCCTACTACATGCACGCGGACTCCAACGAGGCCCGCAAGGCGGCCAACCTCCTCGAGACCAACTTCCAGGGGTATTTCCCCGTCACCCAGCACAAGGTCCTGCGCGACGCCATCTCCATCGTCTTCGACGGCGCATCCCAGGTATACGACCTGAAGACCTTGGAACCGGTGGACCCGGGCCTCAAGATCCCCGAGTTCGGCTGCTCCGAGGTCGTCATGGACCACTTCGGCCCGCTCGCCCAGTACTTCACCCTCGTGAACCAGGCTGTAGGCGAGCCCTACTTCTTCGAGAAGATGCTGCTCTACCCCTTCACTCAGCACATCCGGGAGAAATCCCATGTGCTCGTGGGCGGCGGCGGCAACGGCAAGTCGCTGTTCATGAAGATGGTCCAGCGCCTCTACGGCCAGAAGTCCATCACCGACGCCCCCCAGCCGAACTTCTCCGGCCACAGCGCAGGCGTCATCGCGTACAACTTCATCGGCAAGCGAGTCGTCACGTTCAACGACGTGGGCGACCCTTCCGCCCAGTTCCTCGAATGGATGAAGCGCATGATCACCGGCAACCTCGAGGTGAAGACCCCGAGCGGCCAGTGGCTCTCCATCCCGTGTCGAGCGAACTTCTTCATGGAAACGAACCATCAGCCGGAAATCCTTGACTTGGAAGCCCACCGGCGGCGCTTCATCATCCGCGAGTTCGATCCCGGGTTCAAGCTCGCGGACTGGATGAGCAGCGACGAGCTGGACGTGGTCGGAGACAGAGGGGAGATCACCGCCGCGGACGTCGTCATGTACCTGCTTCAAGTCAAGGACCAGATAGACGACTGGACCAAGTTCGGCCCTGAGCCGCCCACAGAGGGCGAGCAGATGGTGGAACTGGTCAAGCAGCAGATGGGAGAGACGGATGGCGCTTAACCCCTACATCGTCGAGGCCGAGCCGAAACCGAAGCGGGAATCCGCGAAGCTCAAGCCTAAGTGGAAGCCTAAGCACAAGGAACGGCTAAAGCCCCCAAGACCGGTTGTAGGCGATTGCAAGATACGCTTTTTGGTTTGGGGGTACTCGGCTAAGGTAGACGAGGTAACGACCGTCACAGGGCGTGTGAAGGGCCTCACAGCGGCTTCTGCGGCGTTCGCTGCCGGACAGGAAGCCTCGAAACTCAACGAAGGCGCGGACGTTCAAAGGTTGGAGGTGTGGTTGGAAGATGCCGAAACCCAAGTACCTTCCCCCTGATCCGATCGAGGTCACGCTGTGCTGGGACTGCGAGCACTTCGACCGGGTGGTCAAGATCGTCAGGGTCAGGGATGAGAAGCGCTACATCGCCAGATGCTCGCTTCACGGCATCGATATAGGCCGAAGCTCCGCCACCTGCGCCGACGGGACCAACGTCAAGCGGTTCGGTAAACAGCACGTGGAGCCTATGAGGTCGGCTACAGGATGGGAGGATTACTGATGGACAGCTCTTACAAATATTTCTTGAGAGGCGACCAGGTTCCGTGCCATGCGTGCCTCTACTATTATCATGACCGATGCGAGCATCTCATCGTCAGAGCGCCGAAAAAGACGGTCGGATGCGACCATGGGGAGACTGCGGCAATGCGATTGGAAAGGATGAGCCGTGCAGCAAAGAGAGCAAGTCATTCAGATTAGGTACCATGAGGGAGCGTTCCCGCCTGAGCGCCATGGAGGATGGATCGACCTGGCCACTCCCGAGGACTACAAGCTGACGCAGGGCGAGTTCCGCATCCTGCCGCTCAACGTGTCGATGAAGCTTCCCGACGGCTACGAGGCGGTCATGGCCCCCAGGTCGTCCACCTTCAAAAACTACGGGATCCTGATGGCCAACTCCATCGGGGTCATCGAGAACGACTACTGCGGAGACGACGACGTTTGGGGGTTCCCAGCCTATGCTACGAGAACAGTCATCATCCCTGCTGGAACGAGAATCTGCCAGTTCCGTATCCAGCGAGTCATGGGACCGATCTTATTTAAAGCTGTGCCGAAGCTCGGAGATGAAAGCAGAGGAGGGTTCGGTTCCAGTGGAAAGCAAGTGTCCGTACTGTGAGGGCCGCGAGCTCCTGTTCCATAGGAACAACGTGAAGCTATGGGTCTCGGCGGAAGACGAGAAGATCAGGGTGTTCGTGCCGAAGGAAAGGATCAACGCATGGATCGACGTGAAGTACTGCCCGATGTGCGGGAGGAAACTGTAGAGGACTTGAAAGCCAAGTGGGAGACCTGGCCCGAGACCAAGCAGCCGAAGCCGCGCGCTTCTTACGACGATGTGAGCAACCCGGTCCATTACGCAGGCAACGGCGACATCACCTGCAAGGACGCGCTCCACTCGATGATGTACGGAGCGGAGGCCTTCGTCACTCCGAAGGTCGGCTATTGGTGGGGATGCGCTTTCAAGTACATCTGGCGCGCGTTCCTCAAGGGCGACCCGAAGAAGGACCTCATGAAGGCAAAGCAGTGCATCGACGAAATGCTCGATCTCATCTAGCTTGGTATACTTAGCTCCGACAGATAGGAGCTATCATGGCAGTCAGAGAGATCAACCTTTACGACCCGGACGAGACGTTCAAGCAGAAGTGCAACGAGAACTTCGCGAGCGTCGACGCCCGGGTCTTGTCGTATCAAGACGTCTACAACTACGTGTTCAACATGGTCTTCCCCGTCGGCACGATCATCCAGACGACCGATCAGGAAGACCCCCGCATGAACACCGGCGAATGGGAGTACCGGGGAGTCGAGCACTACCAGAAGTCCCAGTACGAGTCCGTTGCCATGTACCGATACGAAAGGATCTTCTAATGGGAATTATAGGCGACCTCGCGAACAAGTACCTCGGAATCGGAGACGGGTTCAAGGATTTGCAGAAGGACTTAATCGACAAGGCCGACAACATCTCGGACGGCGAGAAGAACTCGCTCAAGGCAGACATCGACAGAACCGGGTCGGCCACTCCTTCCAACTGGGCGAGCTCGAAAGGCCCGACCGTGGCCAACAAACCTAAACCCGAGCCCACGCCGACCATCTCCTCCTACTCCCCGACCGCCGGGAAAGCCCAATGGCAGAACGATTTGGAAGACTTCATCGGCAACCAGGTGAGCAAATGGGCCGATAACGTCAAAAGCACCTACACTCCTGAGAATGTGAGCAGCGCCGTTTCCGATGCTTTCGAGCCTTTAGGAGAGGTCGTCTCCGACAATATCCCCGTCGTAAGCCAGCTGGAGCAGGCTAAAGAGAACAAGGCCGAGCGCAAGGCGTACGAGGGAGGGTCCGGCATCTACGAGTACCTCAACGACCTCGTCGACGAAGACGAAGAGGATCCTTCCTATAACGGCCTTACATACGGCCAGGCGACCGAGGCCATCGCCCAGAAGCTCGTGGACGACCCGACCACTACCCTCTCCGACCGGGAGAAGGACATCATCAGGAACCGCTCCGACTCGTGGAAAGGCGAATGGTCCCTGCCCTACATCGCGGCATCCGACAAGGCTTACAGGAAGTCGTACAACGATCGGGCATCCGAGGAGCTCGGGGAGGAGGCGGCCCTGCTCAAGCCTCAGACGTTCGACGTGAACATCGGACCTGTCTCGTGGGGCGCTCAAGACGACAACGCCATGGACTCGAACACCAACTACGGCTTCTACATCGACCCCGACGACGCGGCTCAGGTCCTGGGCGAGTACAACTACCAACCGTACAACTCGACCGACGACGGCGACTGGGCCTACGCTTTCGGGACCGACGGAGGCTGGGGCAAGAACTACGTCGGCGAGATGGCGAACAACGTGAACAACTTCTTCAACAACATCGGGGAAGCCAGGCAACGGGCGGCAAAGGATGCAGCCGACAACGGCGGTCAGACCATCACGCTCGCCGACGGGACCCGAATCTCCATGGATGACATGAAAAACAGCTTCAACCTCGCCGGGTTGTTCTACGACCCGGATTCGGTGACCGAAGCTCAGAAGGCTGCCCTCGACGAAGCGGGTGCCCAGCCGATCGAGGACCGAGACTCCTCGCAGATGACGGCAGTCTACAACCTTCTCATCGGAGCGGATGGCTCCATCCTTCCTGGCAACTTCGACTTCGAAACCGCAGACGTGTCGCCGGACGGGACCACGTTCACCGTGTCAGGCGGGACCCCGTTCGACGGGACGTACAACGTCTCCGACTTCACGAAGGGGTCTGTGCAGTCTGTAGCCGCCTCAGCCGACGAGCTTGGGTTGTCCGACGAGGACGCGGCGTCTCTCGCGTCTTCCGCTCCAGCCTACTACTGGATCGCCCAAGCAGATCCAACAAGCGCGGAATCTGTCCTGAACAACGCTCAGGACGTCTCTCTGCCCGGTGGAGGCACGATCACGGCCCAGGACTTCCTGGACTACCAGGAGGGCAAGAACGTGTCTCAGAACGACTCTGGGCCGTTCAATATCTGGAAGCAATACGTCGACATGCCCTGGTCGAACGGAGCCGATCTCAACACGTGGGCGGAGAATATCGTCCCCTGGTTCGTCGACACCGGTCTTCAGTCTTTGCAGACGCTCGGCCCCTGGGGCAGGTTCCTCGGCCCGGTATGGGGCGGAGGCAGGGCCATCGCCGAAGTGCAGGGCCTCGACCCGAACCAGCACATCCGAGGGGACGTCGACGTCGGCGGAGGCTACACGAAGCAGCAACAAGCGCTGAGAGCTGTAGGAGATCTGGCCGATCCTTTCATCGAGCAGCTGGGAGGCCAAGGATCGACCGAGCTTGCGAAGCTCATCCCCGGTATAAAGAATCTAAACAAGGCAGTCGAGAACCGTCCGGTCGCGAAATTCCTAGCCGATACCGCAGGAGAGGGTGTTGAGGAAGTGGCAACGGGCCTCGTCCAGCAGCTCGGCCAGACCCCTGAAGTCAACGAAGACATGTGGCGGGACAAGGTTTACAACCCGGTCACGAAGACTTACCAGCTCGACCAGGACGACGATCCGAACGAGAAGCTTTGGGAGAACGTGTCTGACAACTTCCTTGGCGGCGCTGTCTTCTCAGCCCCGCTCAATGCCGGTCATTCCGCCGTCGACTATGCCAAGAACAAAAACGACTACAAGGAGAAGAGAGACGAGGTCTTTCATCCTCGCAGGACCAAAGCTTCCAAGTCCGAGGACTATAATCTCGATGACAGCTGGAAGAGCTACTACGACCAATACCTTGAAGATATGGAGGGCTAGCCGATGGCCATCAGAACCAACACGAAGACCAGCACATCCGTCAGCACCGACGTCGATGCTGCGGTACGAAACGATGCCCCGACCCGAGTGGAAGGCCCTGCTGCGGGAGGGTTCGACGTCGACCAGGCGAGCCAAGAAACCACCGAGACCGTTCGTCCAAAGGACTTCGCGAACAGCTGGAGCTTCGGGGATTCAGGTACCCAGCAGGCTCGAGAGGAGCGCAACGAGACTCCAGACATCGGTTCGTTCGGCAAAACCGACAACGAGCAGGCTCCAGCCAAGAGCGCTCAGAGCATCTCCGTGCCCGACGTCAAGGTCTCCCGAACCCAGGAGCCCGCACAGCAAGAGCCGGACATGCTCGCTCCCGAAGTCAAGCCGATGGAACAGACGGCTTCGGCTGCTGAAACCGTTGACGATGATCAATCGTCCAACGATATCGACCAGCCTGAACTGCTTCAAGCAGAGGAACCGCAGGCTCAGACGGAGGCCGTAACGACTCAAACGGCACCCGTTTCCCAGCGACCGGTCGAGCAGCAGGCCGAATCCCGTGAGGAGCCTATTAATCCCAACGAGGTAACGGGTCAGCCTGAGACCTCTGCCGAGAAGAAGCTCACCAGGGCGCAGAGGTTCAAAGCCGCATCGAAGCGGATCAGCGAAGCAGCGAACCAGATCGAGGCCACGGTAGCCCCCGACATCCAACCTACCGCCACCCAGTCGGCAGCGTTGGCCAACAGGCTGAAGAACGAGAAGACGGGGACCGTGGGCGCGGCCCTCTCCGGCCAGCTGTCTGGCGACCCGACCCTGGAGTTCGGGGATGTATCCGTCGGCGACGTTCTCCTTGCCCACAGCTACACGATCGAAGGCTCTCCTATCCAAACCATCGTGAACGACCTGATCAACAAGACCGACACCTGGGTCGATGAGGAGAAGATGGTAAACGACGCAGACTACCGCATCGACACGATCAGGGAGTTGTTCAACGCCTATCCGCAGAAATTCATCGTGACTAAGCATCCTGTTCCCAACGACTTGTCCTCTGTCTCGATGAGGGTCCTCGTTCACCAGGGGACGGACATCCATACCAACCCGGTCATCTCGCCTCTGTTCAACCAGGACTTCGACGGCGATATGTCCAACGTCGCGTTCAACCTGGCCCCGATGACGGCAGGCAGGTCTCGCAGCATCGGCGACTACATCCTCGACCACTTCGGCGAGCTGGTGTTGGAACCAAGCCTATTCGCCACGTTCAAGTGGGGAGACGACAAGCGGCAGATCGAACTGATGACGGAGACGCTTCGCCAGTTCGACCTTTCGAAAGATTCTGTGCGCGAGATCTCCGATGCCTGGACGAAACTCTGCACAGCGGAGTCTGGCAAGCAGGACGCCGCTTTCAAGTCCTTCATCAAGAAAGCCAACTCGATCGCGGCCAAGTCCTCCGGCCGGGAGGGCAACATGGCGTACACGAGAGGCGAGCTGTTCACGGGAATCCTCCGGCAGGTCCAGACGACTTCGAGGAACGTCCTCGACTACTACGTTGCGAACAACGCAGACCGTGTCGCAGACGACCGCATATGGACGTCTCTCGGCTATAACAAGGATGCGTACCAGTCTCCCGTCGTCATGGACGAGTACGTGGTCGACGGCGAGGTCTACAACTTCAGCTCTCTTGTGACTGAAGGTTCGCTTCCTAAAGACTTCGACGACCTGATGAAGGCGCTGCGCATCGACTGGAAGAAGACGAAGAAGGAAGACGGCAAGACCGTCAACATCTACTTCCGCATCCCGGCGTCGATCGCGAAGCAGGTACGTCGAGGCGATTCCGTCATCGTCGGCAGCGACAGCGGGACCATCACCGACAACACGATGTACGGGTTGCTGACATCGGTCATGTCCAGCTCCGCTTGCGACGACGACGCGCTGCTCAAGTCCTCCACCGAAGCCCGCCGAACCATCGTCCAGCAGACCGGGATGCCGAAAGACTACGCCGACCTCGGCTCTTTCTTCGAGCGGTTTGTTCGAGTGAACAACCTCATCGCGTTGGAGTACAATGCGGGCTCCGTCATCGTCGACCAGAACTTCGGGATCCGTCAACAAAAGAACGCGACCATCGCCGTCATCAGGGACCTCATCAAATACGAAGACGTCCGCAAGGCGTTCGTCGATTGCTACGGGGACTTCACTTTAAACACGTTGTTCGGCAATGCCTCCCAAAACAGCGTGTTCCTCAAGTTCTGGGGCGAGGTTCGCCTGAAGGACTGGATGCGCTCCGACATGATGAACGAGATCGAGAACCACAACCGTCCCGGAAAGATCGCCCCTGGTAACAGGGACTACGAGACCCAGGTTACCGATTTCCTTCGCTCCGTCCTCGCTCAACGCTCCTCCTCTTGGGGCACGTTCCAGAAGGAACTCAACGAGCTTCTCGAATCGATCGTCGACCGAAAGAAGGAGCTTGACGCCTGGTCCGGGTTCTCCGACGTGATGTTCGACGTCGTGTCCACCTTGGGCGGGGACGTCGCCATGAGACGCGGTTACATGTCCTCCAAGGCGTTCAGGAGCTCCGACCTGTACAAGAACATCGTGAAGCTTCAGGGAAACAAGAAGACCCAGGCTCAAGGGCTGAAGAGCCTTTTGTTCACCGAGCTTACCGAAGACATGTTCTTCGACGTGAACAAGCGCTACAACGAGATCCTCGACATCCATGAGCGCATGAAGACCGCCAAGGTAGAAGAGCTGACAGGACTCAGCACTCGTTACGAGAACCTCTTCGGCAGGCTGATGGACGCGCTGTCCGACGTCAAGTCGCAGAACATCCTTTGGTCTAACGTGTCTCGCGACTGGTTCGAAGCCAAGTTCGAGAGGACCGATGGGAGATGGGTTCCCCGAAGCAAGCCTCGCAAGAGCGCAGCAGATGGGATCCTCGTCAACAACACGGTCTCTCCCGACAAGAAGATGCTCGCCGTCAAGGACCTGTTCAACCGTTACTACGCCCAGGGAGTAAGCTGCCCGTTCGTCACGGCAGACAAGAACGGCAACTGGAACCCCAAGAGGTTCGCGGGAGTCGACCTGGTGGTGGACGGCAAGCCTCTCGGGAACATGCACAACACCTACATCCTCGAGCAGATGATGTTCGAGAAGATGAACCAGGAACATGCAGGCAACAACTCCGCATTCAAATCCAACAAGGCCCTCGAGAACGTTCGAGCAACCGGACGTAAGCTCGGGTCTCTTCGCCTTTCCAGCCGAGAGCAGATGGCCAAGAACGTCAACGCCACCCTCGACCGCCTCATCCGAGAGAACGGCGAGGAAGCCGTGAACCAGATGATCGAACGGCAGATGTCCAACGACATGGCGGCAACCATCGACATCCAGAACTTCGAGGCGGTGCTTGACTTCGACTTGAGCTACGGCTTGTCAGAGAAAGCAAAAACCGCGCCTGTTCTCTCCTCGATGTTCAAGCAAGTCTGCATGGCGAAGAACGGGCGAGCCATCTCCGACGCGAACAGGGCCATGGACCTCGCTATGAAGCAGATGGCTCTCGAAGAGTTCTCTCAGAACGTGCCCGTCATCCGCTACCTACTTGCCCACCCCGACGAGTCGATGACCGTCTACGACCCTCGTTCCAACGAGAAGGTCGAGGTAAACAAAGAAACATTGTTGAACGGAATGTCCAACATTGAGTTCCTCCGGGCTTACCCGAACGTTGCGTTGAACTTTCGAAACCACGTCGTCAACGTCTGGGCGTCCTCCGACTCCGCGACGTCCGCATCCATCGGCGCTTCCGACAACCTCTACAACTCGCTGAGACACTCCGACCTGTCGAGCGACTTCACCTTGTTCGCCGATATGCCGAGCTTCTACGCCCTAGCGACGTGCTTCAAGAAGTCGGGCGGTTGGCAATCCCAGTACGACTCGACCTTGCGCACCATCCAGAGCTGCGATGTTGCAGTGAAGTCAGGCAAAACTATCCGCGATTGGATCGACGAGACCTTCCCGAAACCCACGACGGAAGGAGAGCGCGACATCCTCGGGCTTATCGAGAGGGACATGCCGTCGATGCTCAGGCAGTTCGAGAAAGTGAAGATGCGTCCGGTCAAGAACGGATGGTCCCTTGCCGACTTGTTCGAGTACACCCCGAACTACATGCACATGAACAGCGTCCTCTCCACTGCAAAGACGGAGGACTCGACCGCCGTCAACGGCAACACTACGGCGAAGATCAACGCCCCGCTTATCTGGTTGGCTGCGTACAACGCACCCGCCTGCGATGCTGAGCCGACGGAGGTCTCCGCTGCCGAGTTCTTCAGCGACGACTCCAGCAACAAGAACTGCTGGAAGAATCTTGTCGGTGTCGTCACCGAGTCCGGTTGGATCATCGACGAGGGAACCCTCGACCGCATCCGTAAGGAGTCCGGAGAGACTGTCCGCATCTACAATCCGAAAGACTGCGCTTCCGAGGGCGTGCCTTGCTGTCATCATTCGGTGGCTGACCGATCGACGAACACCCGAGTCAGCGAGCAGTCGACGGCGCTCGGTCGGTTCCTTCAGGTGTTCCGAGACAAGGGCACCGAGGCTCTGAACCTCAAGATCGCGAAGACTGGCGACGACGGCAAGAACTCGATCTCGAAACTCTCCATCTTCAACAAGGACGGATGGGATGCCGTCGCCGACGGAGTCAGGCAACTTGCGAAACTTGACCTCCCGAACGCCCGAGAGGAACTCGCCAACTGGCTTAAGGAGGTTTGCGGGAACCTCGGGTACGACATGATCCCCGACCTGGACTTCGTGAACGTGGCTCAGATCATGATCCGCAGGCTTCCCAACGGAGAGTTCGACGTCCTGTCCATCGAGCAGATCTCCCACTATCAGCGCAACATCCTGTACAACTACCATGACATGATGATGGACGCTGCAACCTCGCGCGAGATCGGAGAGGCCTGCAACGAGGCGCTCAAGCAGTTCCCCGGCTACAAGCCTATGTCGATCGACAAGGTTCTCAACAGCATCAACCCGAAGAAGCTCATGTACTCCGACTTCAATGCAGAGACGGGCGACGCGACGAGCACGAGGAGAGCCGTTGCAGAGACCGGCGTGAACCAGACTCTTCGTCCATGGATGTCCTCGGCTGAGAGGAACCGAGCTGGCCTACGCAGCGCCATCACCCAGTTCCTCGGCAAGACCGGGGACCAGTCCGTGTACATGGTCTCGGATTCGACCCGCGAACAAGAGGCGAAGTCTTTGAAGAAGAGGACGAAAGCCGACCTCCCGTCTTTCGCCAAGGGTTACATCCTCAACGTTTACGAGGACAAGTCCGGGAAGACCGACCAGATCGAGCACCTCGGCATCGGCCCCAAGAACCTCTACTTCATCGAGAGCGACGGGCCGCTTATGCGGGAAGCAGAAGCTCGCAGGGCTACCGTGTACTCCAAGTCGCTCGACGTGTTCGAGAACTACGCTTGCAAGCCGATCGCCGTCGAGGACGGGTATATCGTCAACTTCCTCGACCAGGACGTCAACGAGAGGACAAGCACCGAAGTCAACATCGGAACCCATATGTACACCGACGATCAGCTTACCTACGTCGTGTACGACTCCCTGAACGAGCATTCTCTCGGAGATGCAGAGATGCAGTTCTACCGCAGCTTGATCGACAACACCCGTGTCGAGGAATCGGGAACCCTGGAGCTGGACATCGAGGACCTTTTCAAGAACGCCTTCTCCGACATCCAGAGATTCCAAACGGCTGAGATCGACTTCATGTCTGCCGAAGAGGTGGTCGACAAGTTGATCAACTCAGACGAAAAGCTGACCTTCGACAGCGACGAGCGGACGATCAAGATGGTCGACCAGTACGTGAACAAGTTCATCGAAGGCCACGACGACAACGGGTTCCTCATCGGCCAGAAGGTCGCTATCGGAGACGTAATCGGCATCGTCAAGGCAACGTTCGGCGATCAGACGGTCTATGCTCCTGTGACGGCATTCGACCTCGTCGGAGGTAAGTCCGGTCCTGCGATGATGAGTATCACCGGAGTTCGCTTCCTCCCCGACACCAACCGCTTCGCAGTTGATTGGAACGTGAACGAGGGTCTTCTCGATGACAATGGCAACGTCGTCTCCATCAAGGCGTTCGAGGGGATCGAAGCCGCGATGAAGTGCATCGGCCGCACGAAACTTCCTGAGAACGGAGACGTCAGGTTTTTCGAGGACGGGACCCCGATCGGGGCGGCCATCGCGGAGTTCTCGATCAAATCCCGACTCACCTCGGCTCAACGGATGAAGATGAAGATGAACACGCTCACGACGATGATGCAGTCCAAGAGTCACGGCTACAACATCGCGGACCTCGACACGACCTTCCCTAACTCCTCCGAGCTGAAGCAGGCCATTCTCGAAGGAAACGTCTCGATCGAGGAATGGAAGCAGCTTCTAAGGGAACCTATCCAAATTCTACCGCTCGGCTCGGACGCGCTCGCCAACGCCAAGCTCAACAAGATCTTGAGGAACTACGTCGACAGCGGCATCAACCCGCTGATTTTCTGCGGAAGCTACTTCATGGTCGACGGCCAGCGGGTCCGCCATCACGTGATGCCTCCTCGTTGGTCCGATCTCTACGATCCCGACTCCGACACGACCGACGCCTTGATGAGGATGTTCCACCTCGTCGACCCGACGATATGCCCAGACGGCCTTGACGGCGATCCTCAGGGCTGCCTATTCAACAACCAGCTTCAACTCTACGTTCCCTATTACGGCCTCGCAGAAGACATGGAGACGCGTGTGGAGGCAGGGCAGTGGGCAGACGTGTCCGTCTCCCAGCTCTTCTTCGACAGCGAGAAGAACGACATCCTGAGACGTCCCTCGGTCAAGTCGAACTCGGCATCCATCCTCGCGGACGTGTCCCGATCGATGATGAAGCAGCCTATCCAGAAGTCCCGCCTCTCGACGCTCATCGATTATTCTTTGACGAGGTTCGACCTAGGGTTCCCGTCCGAGAGGGATGCGACCGCAGCCGACGTCGACCCGCAAGCGCAGACCCCGGCTCAGGTCCTCTCGGACATCGAAGCCAAGCTGTCCCCAGATGGCATCGACGACTTCTTGTCTGGATTGAAAGACAACGAACCTGCTACCATTAGTGAAGCGTTGCGAGACAAAGTCGACACCGATTACGAGCTCAACCGGCTCATCGCCGAGGTTTCCTCGATCGACGCGTTCGACTTCGGAAACCCGGTCGTCAACGCTTCGCTCGCATCGATTTGGAAAGACTATCAGTAGGGAGAGTCTTATGAAGATAGGCCAGAACGGTAACATCAACACAAGGCCAGGCGGGACCAGCAGCTCTGTCGGAGGCGGGGATGTATCCCGCCCTAATGCCCCTGACAGCTCCGACGTGGGGTTCTCTGGCGGGAACAACTCAACGAGCGACTCCGGGTCTTCCGGTGGAGGCGGCAACTCCGTCTCTTCCGGGGACTCTTCCTCTGGTGGAGCTGCCTCTTCTCAACCGACTGCGCCGGTAGAACCTGAAGCCCCCGCTTCCATTTCCAATCCCAAAGCGGCTTCGCTCGGACAGGAAAGCTCGTCTTCTCGGGCAAGCTCGGCTCCTGCGCCGGTGACGTCCGACCTCAGCGCGTTCATCGAAGCGAACCTTGGAAAACGGGGAACGTCGACTCGATACGACGAAGCGGCTCCTACGAGCGTGAAGACCGATGCCGAAGGCAACGCGTTGAAACCCGTCTCGGGATCCGTCGCTTCACGCCCGGACACGAAGCCTGAGGTGAAGAATCCCGTCACGGTAAACCCGAAGCCGACGACTGAACCGGTGAGTCAGGCGGTCAAGTCCGTTGCCAAACCATCCGTCAACCGCATCGGCAGACGGCACAGGGTCGATGACGACATGGCCCGGTCGACCACTGCCGAGGCTTATGCGGCGGAGAACCGGAAGAAACGAGAGGAAGCTCGAAAAGAGCAAGCGAACGAGGAGCGGGAAACCAATAAGGCTCCCAAGCAGAACCAGGCGAACGCATCGAGGCCTCGTCGATCGAAGAAGTTCTCCGAGGGCCTCAAGCGCGAGATTCCCCGTCAAGAGCTCCTGAAGATCCTCCAGTTCGGTCGCCGTCATGGTCGCAACCTGGACTCGATCGAGGACGCTTTCGAATACTTCAACGATATGGGCGAGAACGGGTATCTGGCCGACCGCGTCTCGACCGGTGCCAACAACCTCGAAGCTCGCGAGGACATGCTCAACCGTGCTCTCCAAGGCAAGTTCTACAACGTTCCCAACTGGCGAGAGGAGATGGGCGGGTCCGACCTCGACTTCGATCTGGAGACTTATTTCAACGATCTCGAGAACCCGAAGCACAAGCCGAAGAGACCGGAGCGGCTGTCCGACTCCGAGCCCGGCCAGGTGAACGAGGGGACGCTGAACCAAGACGACATGGTCAACGCCCAAGCCGACCAGTTCGAGAAGGAGCAGTCCGTCCGCGACCAGTACCGTGGCGAGCATAAAGACGTCTACGCCGACCTTCGTCGCAACGATTCCATCGACCGCATCGAGAAGGCGATCCAGCAGGCTCGCATCCCGACGGACATGACGAAAGAGGAGCGGGATGCCTTCTACGTGGAAGACTACATCCCGTTCTGCCAATGGCTCGACATTGACCCTTACGAGTCTTTCGAGTTCATCACCCGCACCATCTCCCGCTACTACGGCCTAGCCCCGGACCGCAACGGCCAGTATTTCAAACAAGACGAGGACGTCACCGGGTTGACCCGAGGAGACTTCCAGCGTGCCTTCGCCAACATCATGGAGAACGTCAACGGCGGGAACCACCCGTTCGCGTACACTCGCCCGAACATGAGGTTCCACGGAACCCGTGTGTTCCCCATCCCTCATTCGCTTACCCGCAAGGAGGCAGAGGTTTGGGCGAACAAGATGAACGGGTACACGGCTTCCGAGGTGGAGCAGCTCGGCCGTGACATCTGGCTCAACGACGTCCAGCCTCGTATCAACTACGGCGACCCCTGGTGCACGCCTGCCCAGCGAGAGGCGATCTACGACCTCTCCGACGCGTTCGAGGAGCTAACGTGGGAGAGCTTCAGGACAGAGAACCAGGGCGAGTGCCCGTTCCGTTTCTCGGGCCGCATTTGGGGAACGTCGTCCCGAGTCTCCGATTGGTTCAACTCCGGCTCTGCTGAGGCGGTCAAGGACGAGGGCGAGCAAGTCGACCCTCACATCAGGGACCGCTCGGCTGAGGTTCAACGCAACATGGCCGCGTCGTTCGAGTACCAGAACAAGAAGACGAGGCCGAACAGGAAGGCCCGCAAACGGAATCCTGACGGTTCCACGGTCGCGGAAACCGTTCCCGACAGCGAGGTTGTGCAGACCGACTCCCTTGCCAAGAAGGCTATGTCCGCGTATATCTCCTTCGACTCCTTCACGTCCACTCTCTTAAACCCCGGTATCGCCATGGGCTCTCTGGCTACTCGTGCCTCAGGTCTCACCTCGACGTCTCTGTACCGTGCCGTCTGCGCATCCAAGGGACATCAGGCGGCGACCCCTACGATGAGGATGATGTGCTCCGACCCTCGCATGAAGAATGCTTTCGCCAACGCGACCGAGCTTGCCCAGACCGGTATGGCAAACGTCACGAACTTCATCGCGGAGAACGGAAGGCTCGACGACCGTTCCCGCCAAGCGAAGATCGAGCAGTCAGGAAACGGCAAGGTCAAGCAGACAGTTGCCATGGCCAAGTCGATGAATGGCGAGGTCATGTACCTCCAGTCGTTCGGCAGGTCCATCGACGTCGCGAACTGGCTCGACGTCTACCTTAGCGAGGTTGCTAAGACAGGAGACCTCAACGACTCCGTGATCACCCAGATGCAGCGGGAGATCGCAGCCGATCCCACCAACTTCCTCTCCCAAGCTCTGCTCACGAAGGAAGGCAGGACTGCGTTCGTCACCGTTTCCGACTCGTCGATGGGAGCCATCAACCCGACGACCGTCTGGCTCAACAGCTTGAAGGACCGCCATCCCGCCTTGTACTTCGCGACGTGGCTCACCCTCAAGTTCCCGTCGTTCTGCTTCAACGCGGCGGGCAAGATAACCCCGCTGAGTCACACGGCGATGTACCTCGTGAACCGAGGCTACTACGCGGCGAAAGGCGACCAGATGGGCCTACAGAACCTCATCGGCGGCGAGGATACGTTCGGGCAAGGTCTGCTTCGAAACCTCGCTCTCGACATGACGACTCTCGGTTCCAACATGCTCATAGCCCTCGCATCCATCGCCACCATCCAAGCGCTCGGCGGCGTCGAGCCTCCTGAAGACCCTCAGAACATCTACGACTGGACCGAGTGGAAAGTCGGGGGCAAGCCCGTGTATGAGATCAACTGGATGTTCTCGGACACGTGGATGCTCGCCGGTGGTCCTTTGGCTGTGGCTATCTGCGCAGCGAACACCGAGCAAGGCCAGCAGATCGACGAGAGCGGCAAGCCGGTCTGGTTCGGCATCTTCGAGGACGGAGCCTACCGAACCCTGTCCCAATGCGGCTTCATCGGCACCGGCATGGTCTCCACCCTCTACGATGCTGTGGAGCTGTTCAACTACGATGGGGCTGTGAAGGAATGGGAAGCCCAGGGGCTCGACTCCAACAACGCGGTCTCCCCATTCGATTACTTCACGGCGGCCACGACATGCTGGCTTTTGAAGAAGGCGACCGCTCCCGTCACTTGGAGCGCGTTCAACAACTTCCTGAACTCCGAGCACTTTGGTTTGTCGACCGACCTGTTCGCCACGAACCCGTACAAGATCTACGACCCGTACTCCGAAGAGGGCTCGGACGACACCGTGAACACCTCATTCTTCGACAGCCAGATCCGCAAGACCAGCCAGTACAACGTCCCCGTGGCGCTGCTGATGGACGTGGCGACGGGGATCTTCGGCATCGGGCAAAGCAACACTCTCCGCAGGACCGGGTACATGGCGACCGAGCAGCCGCTCAAATACACTTACGACGAGGCTCAGATGGCCTGCTTCAACTACCTCGACATCGACAACACCTACGCATCGGACGAGGAGAAGATGGCAAACGGCCAGAAAGTTTTCGAGCTGATGGGTAAGTTCAATTTCGATGCTGGGCTTATGGCAGACAACGCGGTGGTCATCCCATACGACGCAAGGGACAACGTCTACAACTACCTCAAGGCGCAGAAGGAAGCCATGTGGGACGAGTACAACCGGAAGGTAGAAGCGGGCGAGTACGCCAACTGGACGGAGCGCAGCGAGGCCAAGCAAGCCTGTTACGACTTCCAAGACCAGGTCTCGAAGTACATCGACGTGCTCTACGACAAGTCCATCCCGACGTTCGCCACGAAGTACCAGGACCTGAAGACGACCTACCACGAGCGCTCCTACACCGAGGACGAGAACGGGAGCAGGACCCCGATGTCCAACGTGGACAGGATCATCAGCAACATCTCGTCGTTCATCAACGGGACTGAGAGCAACGCGAAGAGCGAGAGCTACGCGACAGGCCGCATCCCGTCGTCTGTCTCTCCGCTCCTCGGACTGACCGAACCTGACCGGACAGATGGCCAAGGATGGAACTACGAGCAGACCCCGGACTGGTACAGCGAAGACTCGACGAACGCAGACTTGATGAGAGACGCTTTCGGATACGAAGGTTCCTTATCGTCTCCCTACGGCTCCGCCCCGACGATCGGCAAGCGCGCAACCGTGTCCCTCGACCAAGGCGAGACTTGGAAGGACCCCGATAGCAGAGGCGAGGGAACGTCCAGCTCCTCCTCTTCGCCTTCTTCCAGCCCCAGTTCCCCCGGGTTCGGGACCACGACGTCCAACTCCGGACGAAGCTACACGTACTACCGACGCTCGTCTGGTTCCGGCGGCGGGTACTCCAGCAAGATCTCGATCTACTCCCGTCCTGCTTCTAGCTTGTCGGCTGATCGAGCTGCTACTATGTACAGCAAGAACCGCAACTACACGAAGTACGACTACATCCGTCCCGACTTCGAGACCAAGGGTAGCCGTGATGCGTACAAGAGATCGGACATCTAATGAAAGATAAAGAGCTCAAGTGGAACATCGACGTCGATAAGATCAAGGACAAGAAGCTCGCGAAGGTGAAGGCTTCCTACGACCAGGCACGCTCGCAGATGATGCAGCGCACGTATCATCACGAGCTGTACGGCCTCCTCGCGAAGAACAAGTCGATCCATCAGTGGTCCACCCGAAAGGGTCAGACGAAGTACTTCAGCGAGGGATCTACCCAGTACATCCTCCGCAAGGTCTTGGCCGACACCATCCAGAGGATGCCCGACGGCGAGCTCACCACGCAGTTCGACAAGGCAACATGGCAGCACGTGATCACTCAGTACCTCTTCGAGAACAAGGTGATGTGGTCCGAGTACGAGGGCATCGACATGCTCTCCAACTTCACGAACACCTTCAAGATGTCGTTCATCTACGCCTTCGCCCCCGTTCGCACGGGATTCGAGCGCGACGTGGACGGCGACATCCGCATCTCCTACAACCTCGAGCAATGGTCGGACGTGTTCGTCGACCGGGACTGTCGCGACATCCGACGCCCCGCCGTCGTCTACCATCGCAGCTACCTGTCCAAGGACCAGGTGGAGCAGCTCTTGAACGAGGACGGGTCGGTCAAGGACCCCACCTATTGCGAGGACACCGTCAAGTACGTGCTCGACCACGACATGTTCGGGGCGAAGCAGTGGGAGTCCGAGAAGCTCGCGGACCAGATGAAGAACGCCACAGCGCTTGCCTCCTTGGAACTCGTCACCGAGTACAAGCGCGGGGCCAACGAGTTCGTCACCTTCGTCCCCGGGCTCAACGCCCCGTTCCGCAAGGTGAAGAACTACGACCCGAGGCACGGCATCCCTTGGAACTTCTTCGTCCTGGAACCTGACCCCGACTTCCCGCTCGGCGTGAGCCAGGTTGAGTTCCTGCTCTCCGACCAGCAGTTCAACGACCTGTTCCAAACATCGGCCTACAAGAACCTGCTCCTCGCGATGGAACCGCCGATCATGGTGAGCGGCTGGGAGACCAACCCGTCGTCATACGTGTTCGAGCCTCGTCGCATCTGGAACCTCGGCAACAACCCGAACCAGGTCAAGGTGGACCCGGTGAAGATCGACAACACGGTCCTCAACAACTGGACGACCACGCGAGAAGCCGTGTCTTCCTCGATGCTCCGGAACCTGAACGTCATGGACGGAACCATCGCCAAGGACTCGGGAACCACGTTCTCCAAGACCGCTCCGGGCGTCAAGGCCCAGCAGGACGCGAAGACCATCAACATCAACCAGTACCAGAAGCGCCTCGAGAACTTCATCTCGCAGTGGGCCACGCAGGCCTTGCAGATGTACGTCGCGGCGATGGGCGGCGAGCATGACGTCACCGTCGACGAGACCACGCGCCGCAAGCTCTTCGACATCGGCTGCGAATATATGCTCAACGACGACGACACGGTGACTGTGGACTTCGACGAGCTTTCCGCCAACCAGCTCCGCTACCAGGTCCGTGTCGGCTCCCTCGTCCAGCTCAAGGAAGACCAGGAGCGTGCAGCTCTCTCCGAAGTGGCTCAGCCGTTCATCCAGAACCTCAACGGATGGTCAGAGGAGAACCGCAAGGTCATCGAGAACGAGGTGCTGCTCCCGATCGCCAAGCGGCTCCTCGAGCTGTCCAACGTCGACATCGCCCAGACGATGGCGGACAGCCTCTCCACGCAGATAGCGAAGACGATGATGGCGGACATGCAAGGCCAGATCGACCAGCAGGGAGCCATCCAACAGCAGCAGGGTCAGCAGATCGCCGACCTTCAGAACCAGATTCAGGAACAACCTGAGGCGACTCAGGAGTCCCAACCCGAAGGTCTTTCCTCGGGATTGCCACCGGTTGAGGGCGAGGCTCTATCGCCAGGTGCCGAACCCTCACCGACTCAACCAAGTGAAACCCCAGGTCAACAAGTAGTTTCCCCGGACGATTTGCTTGAGTTGTAGCCGCAGTGGGATAATTTAGGAAACCTGGCGACAGAGCTTTTATAGGCTAGAGAAAAGGAGAAACCTGTTATGGGAGCACAGCCTATCTCGCCGCAGATTTGGAACAAGGCAGCGTTGACCGACAACCGCCTTCTTCCTGCGCGGTACTCCATCGGCATCTTCACCGGCAAGGGCGTCAACATCGCCAACAACGAAGAGGCCTACGCGTATGACGACATCCTCGTGTCCGACCGCATCTTCGACTACGACGACCGCCGTCTCAACGGCCTGACCGGCCCCGGTTCCGCCGAGGTCACCGGTCGCGACGGCTGGGGCGCATCGGCCTACGGCCCGTTCCAGACGGTCCGCTTCACCCGCCGAGTCTTCACCTCGGGCCAGCACAAGTCCATCGCTTGGCGCGTGTTCGACGAGAAGCAGTATTCCGGCGGCATCGGCGAGTGGGGCAACGCCACCACGTCGAACGCCTACACCGGCGGCGAGGCCTACCTGTCCACCGCTGAGACGATCAACAAGGCGAAGGCGATCTGGGACAAGGAGATCCTCGGCCCGCACATCGACAAGTACAACTTCTTCGCCATCGCCAACGGCCACATCTCCGGCCGCTTCGTGCAGACCCACGCCAACGAGGGCCGCATGTTCGACTGCGAGGGCCAGTGGATCGCGTCCCCCGGCCCCTACGAGGGGCTGTCCTACCCGCCCGAGTTCGCTCCGATCAAGGCGATCGAGTGGGATAGCGCCAACGTCCGCCCGATGCTCAACGCCATCGACGTGGCCTGGACGAACCTGTTCATTCCCGAGGACAATCGCGTCATCCTCCTCGACAAGTCCTACAAGGACGACCTGCTGTCCAACCTGATCGGTATGCCGGGTTCCGTGCCCGCCACCGAGAAGGCATACGACGCTCTCGTCGAGGGCCGCTTCGAGCGCTTCTACGGCTGGGACTTCGACTTCTCGATCCCGTCGCAGTACTACCCGAAGGTCTACCTCGACGCGAACAACAACGTCGTCCACTCGGCTGACGGCAACGCCGCGTTCGATATGGTCATGAACTCCATCAAGGCCCCTGACGGCGTTTACAAGCTTCAGAACGAGCTCGGTGCAGCGCAGCGCGTCCGTGCGACCAACTACTTCGGCACCTACTTCGACCCCGAGACCAAGCAGTTCGTCAACGAAGTCACCAACTACACGATGTCCATGCCGTCCGGTGAACCGTTCTACGGCGAGGCCGAGCGCTACGACAACTCCACGCTGACCAACGACTGGAAGGTTCAGAGCGTCTCCGACTTCCCGTGGCAGGGCTTCCCCGGCCAGGGCATCCAGAACCCGACCGGCCCCGTGAAGCCGATCACCCGTCGTCAGGTCATCGGCATGGCGGTCTACCGTCCCGCCGCCCAGCTCGGCGAGGAGTACGGCAACATGGAAACGGACCGCGGCGGCACGCGAGGCAAGTTCACCGAGCTCGTCTTCGACATGAAGCACGACGCTTGGGTCATCCCGCAGTACAGCCACGGCATCCTGCTCATCGTCGACGCGGAGGAGAACTCCAACAAGCCCGCGATCAACGTCCGCATCCTTCCGCCGATGGACGCCAAGGAACCGAAGGTCACCGGCTTCGAGGTCTCCCCGGCCACCGTCTCGCTTCGAGTCGGTCAGGAAGCCAACCCGCAGGTGACCGTCACCGGCGAGGGCCTGTTCGACAAGACCTGGACGGCGTTCTCTAGCAACGCGGACGTCGCATCGGTCAAGCCCGACGGCAAGATCACCGCAGTCGCCAAGGGCACCGCGACGATCACCTACCGCTCGAACGGCGACCCGACGCTGACCGACACTGTGACCGTCACCGTCAAGACCGTGGACGAGCCGTAAGGCTTATCAGTCATAGCTCTACTTGGAGGGGGTTGGGAAACCGGCCCCCTCTTTTGAGTATGAAAGGAGAAACCATGGCTGAAGTGACCGACGCGCAAAGGCAGGCTGCCAACAACCTGACCGACATCGCGAACTACAACGCGCAGTCCACGAAGAACCAGCTGTCCCAGCAGCTTCAGAACTACGATCTGGCCGACCAGCAGAACCGAGCGCTCGCAGACACCGAGAAGAACCAGTCTTCCAAGTCCGCCGCAGCAGACCGGTTCGCCCAGAACAAGAAGCTCCAGAACGCCACCAGGGGGCTTCTCGGCACCGTAGGCAACGGTCTTTACGGTTCCACCCTGTACAACATCATGGACATGTTGAGAAGCCGTCAGGACCTCGACAACCAGTCCACGCTCAACACCTTGCAGCAAAACTGGGACACGGCGGAGAACGCGTTCAACGAGTCCAAGAACTCCAACGTGCTGGCAAGAAACGACGCGGCTTCCAACGCGGAGTACGCCCTTCGAGGCATCCAGTCCGACACCGCGGCCCAGCTGAACAACATCAACCCGGAGCTGTACCAGTCCCCAGGCGACGGGGATACGAACGTCGGTGCGGACGGGACTTACGATTCCAACAAGGTCGCCGGCAACTTTGCTAAGATGAGCGGGTACATCATGCCGTCGCAGAACCAGATCGATTCTCAAACGAAGCCGACGACGGCATCGAAGACCCGCAACAGCTATTTCAACAAGCTTATGAACGGATATAGGGGGTAATCATGGGAGAAGATTTCTTGAAGATGTTCATGGCGATGACGCCCGATCCCGAGCCTGAAGTCATGCACATGGGCAAGCCGGAGCATCCCGGCCACGACATGGACGACATCGACGAGATCAAGTGCATGTTGAAGAAGATCATGTGCATGTTGATGAAGTGCAAGCTCGACGACGTTCCCGAGCCTAAGGAGGGCGAAGGCTTCGACGTGATGTTCACCGAGGACGGGGAGCCAGACTACAAGGGAGCGTTCCACACCATCAAGGATGCGGTTGACGGCAGCGGCGAGGATAAACCTGAACCGAAGAAACCGGAACCCAAGGACGACAAGCCCGAGGACGACGAGGACGAGAAGAAGGAGTCCCCGTTCGCCAAGGCCAAGAAAGGCGGTTTCTAATGGGATTCAAGGAAACGGCGAAGAACGCCAAGAAGAAGTTCAAGAAAGGCGACAAGCAGCCTGAGGGCAAGCCCTCGTTCAAGGACATCGCCTCTAAGTTCAAGAAGTAAGGAGCAGCCATGTCGAGAGGACTGACAATAGCAGAGTTGGTTCAACAGGTTTACTACGCCATCTACAAGGTCCGTATCGACGTGGAAGCGGGCGTGGATGGCGCGTTCGCGTCCAAGAGCGACAAGTTCAAGGAAGTCGTCATGGAAGCGAACCTCGTGCTCCAGGAGTTCCAGAAGGAAGCCGATTGGAACTTCCTGCGGGACCGCTGGGAGATCGGCGTCTCGCACAATCCTCCGCACGGCATCCAGGAGTTCACCATCCCGCCCGACGTTTACAAGCTCTGCTCCGGGTACAACGACGCTGTCCGCCTTCACGGCCCTCATGGGATGATGGAGATCCCCTTCACCTCTCCCCGCTCGGGCAACCACAACACGGTGGCGATGTTCGACCAGTACGCGCAGATCAACGTCCCCGACCAGCGCATCATGGCGTTCGTCGTCGGGGACACGCTCACCTTCAGCCGACCGTGGCTCCCTCATGAGCTGGGCAAGCTCGTCGAGACGGACGTGATCTCCACTGTGCAACCGCTGCACATCTGCAACGACCGATGCTCCGACCATTGCTCGGAGGCATACAAGGACCGCATCCTCACCTGGTGCCCGGACCCTTTGTATTTCGTGTACAAGATCGCGTCGTACAGAGCCGAGGGCGACCCGTCGGTCTCCGAGATGGTGGAGGTCCTGACGAACAAGGCGAAGCTCATGCTCTCCGCAATGCGCGAGAACGACTCCGCCCACACCACGTGCGACACCTACCAGACCTCGGAGCTCGGCTACATCGAGGTGTTGTAAATGGCACAGCAGAAACAGCGATCTCAAAGCAAGCAACGAAGCTCAGGCGGCGGGCGTAAGAGGAATTCCGAGCCTCAGGTCCAGGTGTTCAAGCAGTTCGCGGGCATGAACATCCAGGAGAACCAGGCGGACTTCGACCCGCAGGGTGTGGACCACGACCAGTCCGACCTTCAGATGACGTACTTCGAGATCCAGAACAACTGCCGCACGACGGCCCTCAAGACGGTCGAGACGGTCAACGCGACGGACTTCAGATGGTTGACTCCTCCGAGCGGAAAACGGTTCTCAGGGCCGATCGTGGAGCGTGAGAACTACATCTACGCGGCGATGGCCGACGGCTCCATCTGGTACACCGACGAGAAGGTCCACCAGTGGAAACAGGTCTCCTACACCAACGACACGCCGTCTCTCGGCTCCATCCCGGCTGAGCACGACTGGACCTGGCTCGGGTTCGTCGGCGGGTACTTCGTCGCCTTGACCGAGCAGAACGACATCTTCATCAGCAAGTACGAGGAAGGGTCCGCCGTCACCTCGGTAGAGTACCATCCCGAGGTCCCGTCGCCCGAGACCAACGAGCTTACCATCTACGGCGAGCCCTGGGTCTACGGTCGTCAATACGCCCTGTATCCTCGAGGTACCCTGAAGATCCAAGAGGTCAACGGCTATGAGGAGACGCCTCCCGACGATTTGCCCTACCGCATCGGCATCACCTACACGAGATGCAACATCTTCGGGCCCACCGAGGCGGCTCCCGTCAAGTACTTCTGGGTGAACCATCCCACGACCGAGTGGTCCACCTTGTGCTACCTCGCCATCGACCATTACGCGAAGAAGGAGGAGGGATTCGATGCGCTCGAGTTCTACTACGTCGAAGGGGAGGCGCAGGACCCTGCGTTCTTTTACCGACTCGAGTTCGATCTTGACGGCGATGATCCTCGCAGCAGCTTTCATTGGACTGGTTACAATGTCAACACGGACATGTGGACTGTGGCCAACCTGAGCGTCCCGACGAAGAACTACACCGGCGGGGTGAAGGCGCAGTACGCCACGTCCATCGACGGTCGCGTGTACTTCTGGGGAGAGCAAGGAAGCCTCGACCGGCTCTACATCGGAGGCAACGCGGGCAACGAGCTGTCCGTCTCGACGGGAACCGGAGGCGGGTTCGCGGACTGCGACCCTGGGCAGGGCAACCGCATCCGAGTCGTCGCCAAGTACAAGACCCAGTCCGGCAACAACATCGTGACCCTGCTCTGCGACAACGCGAACTCCCAACACGAGTACCGTTACAACCTGGTGGAGAACAACGTGTCGCTCTCGACCGAGCAATCGGTCAAGGGATGGCAGACCGAGCACGTCTCCGGTGCTGTCGGCTGCAAGTCCCCTTATGGGGCCACAGTCGCAGCAGACGGCCTCTACGCCGTGTCTCGCTACGGTCTGGCACTTACTACCTTGACCATGGAATACAACTCTCAGATCCGGGCACAGTACGTCTCAGACGCCATCGAGCCGGTGTTCCTCGACCAGTTGGGCGTGGGCTTCTCGGATGCGGTGCTCTACGAGATCAACGACACCCTGTACCTTGTGTTCGGGGCGTCCGCCGATTCGAGCGACTGGCTCGAGGGAATCGTGTTCTGCTACGACATCAACGGCAAAGCCTGGTGGACGATGACCTTGGACACGACCGAGCCGATCGTCAACATAATCCCGCTCGACTACGAGAGGAGCCGCGAGGGCCTGCTCGTCCTGACCGAGACCCATGCGGACTTCGTCCCGCTCACCATGATGGACAAGCCCGACGAGAAGTCCCATCAGGTCGACTTCTACCTACAGACGGGATGTATCGGGACCACGCAGCCTTTGAACGGTCTTCAGAACCTCGTGCAGTTCGAGTTCCGCTTCGACTACTTCTGCGGCGACATGACCGTCACGCTGGAGGGAATCGACCAGCTTGGGCGCAAAGTTACCACGACCAAGAGAATCCACCATGACGACGTGGTCTGGAACTGGGCCGAGTACATGAGGATCGACCTCAAGCTCGAGAGCTACACGCTGTCCTTCAAGGGCCACGCCCGCTTCAGGATGACTCACTTCATGGGCAAGACCTTCAACATAACGAACAAGCGCGGCATCGTCTGGGGCTTCGACTCCTCCCAGGGACGCCACACCGCAAACGACATCCGCGTCTACGTCAAAGACTACAACGATTTGAAACGAGCAATTATTCCCTAAGGAGGAGATATGGGTTACAGACAGTTGAAACCGCCCGAGCACCATCATCGCAGGGACATGGACAACAAGGCGACCCCCGGCAGGATATTCCTCGAGCCTGGGACCACAGCCCTGTTCTCGGTCCCCTGCTGGTATCGGATGGTCGGCTGGCCTATCCAGGTTCACGGCCACGACCGCATGTTCCACGACCACATCGGATGGCCCTCGCCCGACCATCCCGACCACAGCTGCCAGGCGTGGGACTTCGACCACAGCTGTTGTATGCATCATCATGCGGTGTGCGAGCCGAAGCGATGCCATGACTACATCGATATGTGCAAATTGTGGCCGATCCACCTGACGAAGGAGGGGTACACGGCCTGGTGTGATATAAACGATGTCCCGATCCCGGACGTCATCCAGCTCCGTTACCCTTCGCTTAACTGGGCTTCGCCTTCATCGAGCGACCTTCAGAAGGCTTACGACACCATGGGCGACGACGAGTTCGCTGTCTATCGCAAGTGGTATCTGAGCAAGAAGATGGTAGTGAATGCTGAAGCAACTATTAGAAAGAATAAAGACTGGATCATCGATATCGTACTTGCCGCCTCGGGTGCGGATACCGATCTCCCCGGATTTGATATGGCTGACAAGTTCCTTACTGTTGGAGTCTCCCGCAGCTTCGATAACTCGAAAGAAACCAAGCGAGAAGTAGCGGGCAAGTACCTCGTCTCCGTGGCGAACCCGAATGGCCAAAGCTCGACGTTGGGGCCGGCATGAGGGTGACCGACGCACGGCAGCCTATCGTGGTTCTCGGTGGGGTCTACCCGCAAGAGCGCGTTGCCGTGAGAAACGGCGAGTCCACCTCGTTCATAACCATGCTCTACTCTGAGAAGCCTTCCTCCCTGATGTCGGTCTCCTACCACGAGTACGGCCCGATCGTCGCAGGCGAGCCCGGCTACGAGCGCACGGCCTGGGATGCGGGTTACATCTACCGCGTGCCCTTGAACCAGGAGCAGTGGGACTACGTCGAGGTTCTGTTCGACTTCGGCGACTGGCTCCCCGAGTACACCGACCAGCGGGACAACGTGGAGCTCGAGGTGTCCAAGGTCTTGGAGGACGACTGGAAACTCCACTTCAAGGTGAAGCCCCGGCTCACCGTGGAGCTCGACCATGCCCGAGACTTGCCCTTCGCGGTGCGGTTCACCTCCGCCGATGGTATGCTGTCTACTATAGTAGCTACGGGGAAGATCGTGATCTACAACCATGACCAGCCCTGGAAACCATAAAGGAGGAACAATGAATGAATGCTATCCCCCCGCACCTGGACACGACCCGCACGAGCTCAGCTGCGAGGAATACCATCATCGACACCCGATCGACAGGGCTGCTCCCGACTGCGACGACCAGCTGCCTACGATTTCCACGGTCGGCAGGGGCCCGCAGGGTTACGGGTACAAGGTTGAGATCTCCGATCCTGACACTTGCACGGAGACATACCTGGAGGGTTTTCTGTACGACCCTGTCACGGGAGAGTATAAATCCGAATGGAAGAGCGAGAACATCAACGGCGGTGAGCTGTCCTATCAGTACAACCTGAGGCCGCACACGATCCCCCGCACCTTCACCATCACGTTCATCTACCGACGTCCGGGCAGATGCGAGTGGTCGTGGACGACTCCCGCGATCCCTTACGTGTGGACGCTCGACCCGGCAGGCAAGCCCGACGAGGACCCGGACCATGTGGTCGGTTCGGGCATCGCAACGCTGCTCGTGAAGACCTGCCACGAGGGTGACTGGAACTACGAGCCAACTCCCGACGGATTCGACAAGGAGACCGGCAAGAGCCATCACGAGCGCCTGTGGTACCCGATGGGTCCGGACGGCGAGCGGACCACCCGCGACCAGTTCAACGCTCCCCTGGCGGAGGAGGGATGGTCGGCTACGCTCGTGTTCGGCCGAGGCAACGGCGAGATGGGCGGTACGATCGACGTCCCCGACTTCGACGATTTGGCGAATTGGATGGGCATGTCCAAGCAGGACATCATCTACAACATCCTCGACAAAGGCGAGGCCACGTTCCCCGACGGGATCGACGCTACCGACTACACCGACTGGATCCTGAAGCACATGCACAAGGACATGGGCTTCTTCGAGGGCGGCCTCGGCCACGACTGGGACGACGACTTCGGCGGATGCGGCAACATCAAGGACTACATCGACTGGGCCATCGAGTACGCGATCAAGCACATGACGACGACCGGCGACAGCAAGTTCAACAACCTGCTTCCGAAGCCGGTGCGCTACGTCTCGGGCGACGACACGAAGGACGATACGAACTCGGACATCGTGTACGACAAGCAGCTGACGGATGCTGACGTGGTCTCGGGCAACAAGACCATCAACGTCAACGGGTCCGGCACGGTGTCCGCCAAGTGGGTCGTCATCAGAAGCGAGATCGGCATGGCCCTCGGCAAAGTCTCTATCGCGAACCCGCTGTCTACCGGCGTCACGTTCAACATCTCCTTCGACATGAACGCCTTGAAGTGCTACGAAGAAGTGTACGATCCGGAAGGCAAGCCCCTCAAGGGCACGATCCTGCCTGCCCGCTCGTATCCGTCTTGGCAGTGCGGCATGTCCCGAGGGGACGGCACGACCTGGATCCGCGACTTCTCCGGCTCCATCAACGGTTCCTGCCCGGACGGCAGCGTGAGCGGCTCCTGTTACATCCCGTACACCAACAACTGCACCGGCGGGAACTACGCCGACCTGACCATCGGAGGCTACCGGTCCGGCGACCAGAACGCCACCATGTACTGCACCGGCCATCTCGATGCAGGCCAGATGATAAACCTTACTGTCCCGTACTTCTTCGGCAACTACTAGGAGGTGATTGCATTGTTTCCACACGAACCATATTCAGGCCATCATCCTGCTCCTTATTGGCTACGCGATGATTGTCATTCTAAGCACTACGTCGAGCCAGATATGCTAGCCCACGGATGCGACGACATGCTGCCTCTGATCTCCTCGATCGGGCGCGGTCCGCAGGGCCCCGGAGTCACGGCGACCATCCTCAAGAACACGGCAACCGACTTCATGTTCGCGCTTATCGACGACGAGACCGGCGAGCAGTTCTTCCAGTCCCCGAACCTGGCCCCGACCATCGTATCGGTCTCGGCTCCCGACCACGACCCTGTGGCGGGCGAGGCTTACCCTATCACGTTCCATATGCGTCGCGGCACGGATGTCGAGGAGTACACGGTCGAGATGCCTCCGGGGGCTACCGGCTCGCTCATCTACCTGCTCGAGGACCCGATCAAGTTCAAGGTCCCGCCCGACGAGTGGACCGACAAGCCGCAGGTCGAGACGAACATGTGGACCGAGTTCGGCAAGCTCTACGACGAGACCTTCACGACGACGGTGGACCACCTGCTCATCTACGGTCGCAGCGATTGGAAGGGCAAGCCTTTCCCCCGCGTGAACGACATCGTCGTCTGCCCGTACTACGCCGAGAAGGACGACGGCTACTCGATCGGCATGAGCTTCGGCACCATCGAGGCGGTCGAGAACGGCACCGTCGTATGGACCTCCCGCTCGTTCATCCCGTCGAGCGACTTGTCTCTTTCCGACAAGGGGACATGGGTCGTCAACGGTCGCGACTCCGGCTTCGTCGCTCGCGGCGAGAAAGGAGACAAGGGCGACAAGGGCGATACCGGTGCCGCACCCGAGATCCAGATCGGAACCGTGTCTTCCTCGATGACGGCGAGCGCAGACGTCCGTCTCGTGAACAAGGCCCTGAACCGCTACGCCTTGGACCTCTGGCTTCCCCAGGGACCTCGAGGTCCTCAGGGCTACAAGGGAGCGGACGGCAAGGACGGCGAGGACGGCCTTCCTGCGTCCATCGAGCTTGGGGACGTCAAGGAGACCACGCAACCCTACGCCAAGCTCTCGCAGATATCCCTCAAGGAGAACACGTGGAAGCTCGATCTCGGCCTTCCCCGAGGCGCAGACGGCAAGTCGATCAACATTCAGGGCGGCATCTACGACATCGCGGATCTGCCCGACTTCGACGAGACTCCCGTCAACGACGCGTTCATCGTGAACGACGGTGACAACCGCTTCGACCTCTACATCCGCGGCTTCCACCCGGTGATGGCGGAGGACGGAGGCCCTTGGACGGTCGTCGAGAACTGGCAGGGCATCCAGGGCTACAGCACCCGCTGGCTCCAGGAGCCCTACCTCCTGTCCGACGAGCCGCTGCACATCCCCGTGAACCGCGTGGACGTGATGCTCACGCCTTCCCTGAACGTCATGGACGGCGACTTGGTCATCGATAGCGACTTCTGCATCGGTGTGATATCTTCGTCTACGGACCACAGCGGGGACTACGTCGTCACACGAGTGACGAGCCGTATGTTCGATTGGGTGACCTCGATAGACGACCGTCTCACTATCGTTGAGAAGGCGTTGCAGGAGAGAGCCACCGACGCGGACATCGACGCGATGTTCCCCGAAGGCGGCGAGACCGAAGGGAAGTGTCATTGCGTGCACGCTACCGACAACGACATCGACCTCATGTTCGGCGAGGGAACCCCCGATCCCGAACCTGATCCAAGCCAACCGACCGAGCCGAGCGATCCCGACGACGACTGCGGGTGCGGATGCGAAACCGCCACCGACGCCGACATCGACGAGATCTTCGACGAGGTCTTCGGCAAGTAATGCAAGTCAGCAAACGAAAGGAAACCACTATGGCTGACGCAAACAAGATCGTTTACCTTCCGCAGCTTCAGCGCTACGATCAGAAGATCAAGGCGTGGGTCGAGGCGAAGAAGTACCTCACCGAGGCCAAGGCCTCCGAGACCTACGTGACCAAGGCCGCTCTCGCGACCGAGGTCCCGCTGGCGAGCGCGACCGCGGCAGGCAAGGTGTTCGCCGCCGCCGCCGCCGAGGCCGACGCCTCCAAGGGCGAGGTCAAGTACAAGGAGGGCACCGGCCTCATGCTGACCTCCCTTGCGGCCAAGTCCGTCGGCTACGAACAGCTCGCCGACGAGGTGGCCCTCGACCTCAACGACATGTCCACGCAGCTCGACGACATCGCTGCCGACAAGACCATCGTCAAGGCGGTCGAGGCTACCGGAGCCACCGCTTCCATCGCGGACAACAAGCTGACCATCACGGTCCCGACGCCCGAGAAGTACACGCTTCCCGAGGCTACGGAGACCACCCTCGGCGGCGTGTACGCCGCTAAACCCGGCGAGGCCGATGAGGTTATCGGCAAAGTCTTCTACCGGAGCGGAACGGGCCTGTTCCTCTCGTCTTGCGCCGTCGACTCCCTTAAGAAGACTTGGCTCGATCCCGATGTCCAGGCTACGCTCGACAGCGTCTCCGGCAAGGCGAACTCCTCCGACGTCTACGCCAAGACCGAGACCTACACCAAGTCCGAGGTCGACGACAAGGTCTCCGCTGCCCTGACGAGCGCCATCGTCCCGAAGGGCTCCATCGCCTTCGCCAGCCTGCCTGCCCCGGCTGCCGCGAACCTCGGCTTCATGTACAACGTGACCGACGCGTTCACCACGACCGACTCCTTCGTCGAGGGCGCTGGCAAGGCATACGCCGCAGGCGCGAACGTGTACGTAGTCAACACCGGCGAGGGCGGCTACAAGTTCGACGTGTTCATGGGCTTCGTCGACCTGTCCGGTTATCAGCTGAAGGCCGACATGCCCGCAGCTGCCACCGACGCGGACATCGATGCGATGTTCGCGTAGGCTCTATTAGCTAGCACTTATAGGCTCCTGTTGGGTATAATCCTGGCAGGAGCCTTTTCTATATCTAAAGGAGGATACAATGGCTGAAGATTCCTACATCGACGTTGCACGCCAGCGTCGAACCGTTAATAAACTGAAGGCGTTGATCGATGAGAAAGCTAACAAAGGTGATTCTAAAACCGTCGTAATCAGTCCGACCAATGCAGACAAGCTGACCGATGACGAGGCGACAACGTTAATCGACAATTGGCCCAATGTTGCTATTCTTCATTCAAACTATTACTACTATCCAGCTTTTTATATTAATGGAACTTATAATTTTTCTCGGTCTTTTACGACTGCTTTAGATATAGATAATAACCACATCGAGTACCTACCTAAAATCGGCAGCCTCTATGTTCGCGTTGACCAGGGAACCAAAAATATTGTTGTTAATGAGACTGAACTCGGGGTCGCTACATCAACTGAGCTTGGATTTGTTTCAATCGATAATATGAGCATCGGCTATATCGTTGATAATCAAATCGGAGTAAAGCCATCTGGGATAAATGCCTCAAAACTAGCAAATGGAGCAGTCGAGACAGCTAAGATTAGAGACTCCGCCATCACCACAGCCAAACTCGCGGACGGATCCGTCACCAAAGCCAAGCTGGGCAGCGACGTGGTCATCCCGGATGCTGTTTCCAAATATCTTCTATTCGGTTTTAGAGTGAGCAAATCTCTTGATAGTTGGAGCGCCACCGACAACCTGAGTGGAACCCTTGAATGGATCAGCCCCTATGTCGGCACGACTTCCGGGGATAACCTGACGGACAATACTCTTGCCGCCGATATGATATGGAACCAAGGATACATCCCTGCTGTTGCGCTTATGGACGATACGAGCACTATGTATCTCGGAGTCGATCTGGTTACCTCATACGGAGCTTATTTCTCTGGATGCTATCGGCACCGCAGCGGAGACCCTGTAAACTCATTGACTCATTTCGATTACTGCGCAATCATGAACCTCAATATCGGCAAGGCGCCTACACTCAAGGCTCGCTGCTCGGTGGTCTCCTCTAACTCCGGCATCACCGCCGACCAGCTCAAGACCATCCTCGCTTCCGCTTACGTGGCGGACGACGGCACCGTTCACTTCACTATGGATTAGGAGGACTCATGGCTACAGATATTAAAACCAACATCACCGCAGGCACCGATTCCAAGTACGGCACTGCGAAACCATATACCCTGCCAGCTGCCACCGCGTCCACGCTTGGTGGCGTGAAGGTGGGCGACGGGCTGGCCGTGACGGCGGACGGGACGTTGAGCGCAGAAGGTGAAACCGTGTTCGTTTATTTCACGTACGACGCTTCGACCGGTACTGCGACAGCAAAAAACGATTTCGCAGAAACGTTTTCCGCCCTCCAAAGAGGCGTAAAAGGTTTCGCAGGCATTTCGTTTAAAACCGGCGAGGATAGCGCTTATCTCGTGGTAGAGATTTTTGCATCCTCGGAAAACAAGATTAAGTCTGAGTCGTTCTTTATGCAGGTAGACCGAACGGGCAATCCGAGTTATAAGCAGCTGGATTACGCATCGCCCGAAGCATATTCGTTGACCTGGACGAAATCCAATGTTTTTATGTCGTCGGCGGCCACATCAATCTCGACGATGAGCAGCGACTCGTTCTCCGTCGATAAAACGCACGGCTACTTATACGGCATCAAAGACGGCGGCATCACTTCCGCGAAGCTGGCCGACGGCGCGGTGACGGCCGACAAGATCGCGAGCGGTGCGATCACCGCCGACAAGCTGGCGAGTGGTGTTGGAGGGGGGATAAAAGTTAGATTTGTGAGCGATATATTATCCGAAACTACTAATTCTCATGTATACGCGGTCCTCCCTGACTACCCAAATGTTTGCTTTTATCTAGACATAGGGGCTAATTCTGAGGATATAACCACAGTTATATATGGCCAAATCGAATTTGGGGATTATGTTGGCATCCTAGGTATTGGTCTTGGGTATAGCGGCAGTGAATACTATGGCTCTACTAATGCAAGAATAACCCTCGTATCTACTAAAACAATCAGCAACTTAAACCCTACAACTATTGGATTATCCGGTCCGGGATCAACTCAGCAACCTTCACGTCTTTATTCGGAGTCTTCTAGCACCGGTATTTCCTTGCAATACACTACTTTTTTTAATTATAAGTGGAATTTCTTCCCCAAATCCACCTCGGCTCAAGCAGCCCTTGCAACGCTTCTTCCCGTGCAGGATGAGTGCGAGCAGATGGAAGCAGAGGTTACCAAGCTCGAACAGGATTGGATTGACAACCCCGATGAAACGGTGGCTGTGGACGGCAACGGCGTGCCTGTAACCATCTCAACTAAGAAGACCGCGCTTGAAGCCAAGAAGGCTGAGCTTGAGAAACTTCGCGAGGACTACTTCTCTAAGCTCGGCGATTGGAAGAACGAGGTTCAAGAGTAGCCTATGCCATCACGTCAAACAGTCATAGATTACGCGATGTACGTCGTGGGCAAGGTCGAGTCCGATTGGGATTGGGGCATGGTAAAATAGAGCTGCTTGAACAAATCAAGCTCTCTGACTGAAGTCCGGCGGTCGGCATAAACATACCGAATATTGAGCTCTAGGAGGTTAGCATGTCTTTCAAGGAAGCAGTGAAGAACGTCACCAAGGGTGGTAAATACAGCAAGAAGGAGGCGGCGGCCATCGTGGCCTCGGCTTCCCGCAACGCGTCTCCCGCTGCCAAGAGAAAGAACCCGAAGCTCAACCGCGTGAAGTGATATAATCCCTCTTGGTTATCCATGCTGAAACAGCAGTCCGGTGTCTCGCCCTGGGCTGCTGTTTTATTTTCCCCAACCATGAGATAATCTCCTTAGAAGACGAACCCGTCGAATAGGAGACGATATGGAAATACTGACCCAGCTTCTACCGGAGGTCGTGTGCGGCGTGCTCGGTGCCGTTGGCGCGGTGTTCAGCTACACCCACAAGATCTCGCACAGACTCACTAAACTTGAGACCAAACTCGCTGACCTCGATAAAAAAGTAGACAAGCACAACAACGTCATCGAGCGAACGTACATCCTCGAAGGCAAGGTCAGCGCGTTAGAGAACCAGTAAGGAGGTGAATCAGCATGAAGACCATCGATTGGGCGAGCCGTGTGTCTAACAAGACTTTCTGGGTTGCCATGATCCCTGCCGTGATCCTTCTGGCCCAGCAGGTGGCGGGCATCTTCGGGATCACCCTCGACCTCGGCACGCTTCAGGACCAGCTCGTGTCCCTCGTGGGCACGGTGTTCGCCGTCCTCGCCATCCTCGGCATCGTCGCAGACCCGACGACCCCGGGCGTGCGCGACATCAAGGGCGAGCAGGGACAAGAGGAGGAGTAGATGGAAGACGAAGTCGAGCTCATGAAACAGTACGAGACGGCGGACGGGCCATCCGATGAGCACGAGGTGGAGGTGATCGAGTATGCCGACAGCGAACGACGTGCTCGCGATCGCAGCTGGTGAGATCGGATACAGCCGTTGGGACGACCCGAACCAGGGAACCAAGTACGGAAGATGGTACGCGGGCTACACGGGCGACAGCTACTACGGGACGAACGGCGTACCCTATTGCGCGATGTTCACGTCTTGGGTATTATTCAACGCTGGTGTAAGTGCTGAGGGCCTGCCAGGAGCTTACGTGCCCTGGATTCTCTCAGCCAACCGCGATGCAGGAAGGCTGGTTTACAATGAAGACGCTCTTCCTGGCGATCTCGTTATGTTCGATTGGAATCATGACGGCGTTGCTGACCATATCGGATTGGTGGAAGTGAACCATCCCGACGAAGGCTGGATGCAAACGGTCGAAGGAAACACCTCCCCCGGCACATCCGGTTCCCAATCCAACGGCGGCGGAGTCTATAGACGCGCACGCAACTACTCGAGCATCATCGGCGTGGCGCGTCCCTACTACAACGAAGATTCAGGAGATGATGACGAGATGACCGAAGAACAGGCGAACTGGCTGTGGACCTGCATGAACCAGCTCACGAGCGGTTACGACCCCACGGGCCGCGACGTCAACATGAACGACCACGACCATCTCAAATGGATCGCGGCGAAGCAGGCGAAGATGGAGGCGAAGCTCGACGCCATCTGCGAGGCGCTGAACCTCGACCCGTCTGCGATTGAAGAGAAGAAGTAAAGCGGTTATACTGGCAACAGGTAGTTTCCGTCTACCTTCCTTCCTTCGACTGGAGGCTCGGGGAATTCCTTTCTCCATGCAGACAACACGCAAGCTGTCCTAACGTACCTTCGCACCCGAGCCTCCGAAAAAAAAAAAAAAAACAAAGCCCTCGGTTTCCCGGGGGCTTATCTGTTTTACCAGTCGCTCGAGTAGCGAGGCGTTCCCTGACGCGGGTCGGGCTTTCGCTTCTGCGACAGCTTGCTCGGCCTCATCCATGCTGGCAGTCCCTCGTACTTGTCCGGTTGATCTTCTCCCCAAGCAGGGTAGCGCAGGGGCATGTCCTTCGGTCCTCCGTCGTTGGTGCGTATATACGGTAGCTGCTCGATCATCTCGGCGCAGTACCTGCACCCATCCATTATATGACTATATCTATCATGCTTGGGAGACGCGGCCCAGTCGTCCACAGAGCTGAGCTCTTTGTACTCCCAGGACTCGAAGCACTCCATCACCCAGTCGCATTTGTCCGAGTTGATGAGCATGTTGGGTAAAAGCTTGCGGACCCGGTTGATGCCGTCTGCCACGTAGGTCCTCTCGAGCTTCCGCCACTGGATGTTCGGGAACATCTGGCGGCATTCCTCGAGCGGCGAGTGCTGCGAGCCCGAGCGGTCGGAGTCCCACGGCAGGCAGGCTGCTCGGATGAGGTGGAAGTATGGGCGACGTGCGAGCTCCTGAACGCACTCGACGACTGCCTTGCGGTTGTCCTCGTAATAGTCGTAGACGAACATCTTGCCATCGATGTACTGGAACACGATGCCAGCCGTCCAGTCCGACTGCTTGTCCTTGGACGAGATGTCCCATGCCATGTAGACGGGCTTGTCGGTTCTCAGGTTGAACGGGGCGAAGCGGCCTTCCTTGCGCAGGACCTCGATGCCGGGGTAGACAAGGCCCGCGTTCACCGCGAGGAACTCGCACATGAACTCCTGGCGGAACATGTTGTCGTTGCCGTGAGCGCGGATGTAACGCTGTCTGACGGCCTCTAAAGCCTCGGGAGTCCAAAGCTTCGAACCATCCGAGAGCAACGCTTGGTCGGCCCTTACGACGTCTACGTAGACCCTGCCATGGGCGCCAGGCCATTTGCTCGGGTCGTCCTCTCCCGTGTAGGTTCGGAGCATGTCTGCCGCGATGTTGTTCATGCCGCGCGGAGTGAAGTTGAAGTTGACCGACAGAGGCTCGCCCATCGCGGCCTTGTTCTCCCAGATCGGCATGATGAAGTCGAACGCGCCTCGTCGGTAGAGCGAAAGCTCGGAGACGTAGAACGACTCGTAAGACGAGCCGATGAGGGATTCCGATTCCTTGAAACCGATGAACTGGATGAGGGCTTCCGCCTTGTCCTCGGGGTTGTTGAGGAACTTGATCTGCTGTTGGGTCTCCCGGATGTCGATCAGGTCCTGCGGGTAGTTGTCCCAGTGCCGCCTGCCGTCGAGGTACTTGTCCCAGATGTTGCGGCGAATCCACTTGTTGTCCAGGCCGACGTATGCCGACTGCGTGCCAGGGTGGTTCCATGAGAAGTGCATCGCCTTCTGAATGTCATCCGAGTCTTTCCCGCAGTTTAGGACATTCAAGTGATCGACCCCGATAAAGAAATTATGATTGGTTTTGACCGTCATGTCAAATAATTGCTCAGGCTCTTCTATGACCAGGTCTTTCGATCCAAAGCAAATCTGATGCAGTTCCTTGTTACTCTGTAAGCCAAAGCCATATCCCTGCAAAATTCTTCTTTCGTTCCCTGGTATCCTTCGTAATCCTGCCTCAGCTTGTTCACTTTGTCCCAGTTCAGCTTTCCCTGATGCGCTCGTGCGTGCTGCTGATTCTCCGTATTGGTGCACCATTCCAGGTTGTCCACTCGGTTGTCCAAGGTGTCCATGTTCTTGTGGTTCACCTGTGGCTTGCCGTCGGGGTTCGGGATGAAATGGTCCGCAACCAATCGATGCACCTTGTACGGAACCTTCTTGCCGTCCACGTACATCTTCACTTGCAGATAGCCTTTGCCCTTCTTCGCATTGCGTCCCGTCTTGTACGGCTTCAGGAGCGCCCATTGCGGATGGCTGTAGTAGATCGAGCTCAAGACCCTGCCCATATTGCTCACATAGTACCTTGAGCCTGTTCCGCTGATCGGCATCCATAGCTCCCCAGGCAAGCTTGTATAGTTCTTGATAGGCTCCGTTGTAATAGAATCGATGGTCATAGCTTGTTCTGACATAGTTATCCTTCCCTAGATTGATCCGGATAATGGGCTTGACCTTGGTACTTGCCCATATATCCTTCACTACGTTGACAACTATATCGCCATTAGAATCCAATGTAAAGACACTGTCTCCCTTTTCCAGGGAGTCCATCCGCCTCATTCCATCGGGGCACCACACCAGAGTATCTCCCGCGATACACTGGCGAGACCAGATCTTGAAGTAGTAGTCGTAGTCCCCGGACAAACGACGAGCCCAGGCAGCACGCTGGTACGGCCTGGGCTCGTAGTAGAAGGGGACCTTGAGTCCCTCGGCCATAAGCTACTTCGCTTCCTTGATCTGCTCGTCGAGCTTGGCGATGGCGGCCTTGGCGTCCTCGTTGAAGTGGTACGCCTCCTGGAGCTGGCCGTCGAGCGCGCGGGCGATGTTGAGCATCGAGACCTCGAGGGCGATCTGCATGATCGTCGTCTCCTTGTTGTTGAACTCGTGGTCGATGAACGAGTCGAAGAAGTCCTTGTACTCGGCCACATCCTCGATCGCCTCGAAGCGGTCGCGCACCCCATGGAGCATCTCGACCACGTTGCGAGACAGCTCGGCCGCATCCCCGAAGGTGACGTTCTGCTCGACCATGTGGCTCATCACGTCGGCCAAGGTCTCCTTCGCGGTCATCCAACCGGAGACCGTCTCGAAGCTCGAGACCATGTTGTCGATGCGTTGCAGGAACTGCTTCTCGGTGGCCTCCTGCTTTTTGGCGAGGTTCTCGAGTGCTGCTTTCTTCTGAGCCTCCAGATCCTTTTTAAGGGCTGCCTTCTCAGTGACAGCCTTGGTGTTCGACTTCACTACCTTCACGGCCTTAGAGCGGCTCTGAGTGGTCTTAGCGACGGTCTTCTTGGGTGCGGTGGTCTTTGCTTCGGTCATTGCTATTCTCCTTCGATGAAAGTCTTGATCTTGGATTCTGCTTCCGAGTAGGTGTCGTAGGCTTGGACGATGGTCCATTCGCCTCCCGAGATGTCGATCGGCTTCGAGAGAACCATGTAACGGTTCTTCATCTTGCCGTCTCTCCCTGCCACGAACTGCCTCTCGATCTTGTAGCTAGTTGTCATAGCTCGGCTCCTCCGGCTCGTAGTCCTCGTCGTACATGCTCTGAATGTATTCGGCTGCTTCCGACCTGGAACGGAAAAGCTGCTGCTTGGGGATCGTCGTCGTGTCGATCCAGAACACCTCGCGGATGCCGGAGCGGGTGTTGACGAGTCCGGACCTGATGACGTGGAACATCGCCGCTTTCTCTTCTTCGGCCATCTACTTGCTCCTTCTCTTCAGGAGCTGGTCCTGTTGCCAGCTCATCGCCTCTGCCAGGTTCTTGAACTGGGGAGGCTTGTTCTCCGCCGACGTGGTGGACGCGGGCATGTCCACGGCGGGCTCGGTAGGCTCCGGCTTCGGCGGGGCTACCTTGGCACCGCGTGCCTTGAGCCGGTCGATCTGACGGTTCACCTGGGCGAGGGCTTTGTCGAGGTCGCAGGAGTAGCCGATGGCGTTGCCGTCCTTGTCCTTCACCTCGTAGTCCTCGATGATGCTGTCGAGCATATCTCGCTGCACATCGTTCAGGGACTTGTAGGTCCTCGCGAACTTGAGGGTCCGGACGATCGGCTCCTTGTCCTTCTTCAGCTGGTCGATGCGGTTGGCCGTCAGCTTGTTGAAGGCCTGCTCCAACTCCTTGTTGTAGTCCTCGACCCACTGCTTGGCCTGCGCTCGCGGGTTGTCGCCGGTGAACGGGCGCCCCGTCTCCGGGTTGTAGTAGGTGGGCACGCCGTCCTCGTCTTTGCGGTAGATGTCCTCGTCGTCGATGGACGCGCCGAGCTTGCCCTGCCTGGTGACGCGGATCTTGCCGGAGGACTTCATCGCCTCGGCCACGTCCTTGATCGCCTGGTTCTCGACCTCTTCGTCGATGCCCTTGATGGTCGAGGTTACTTCTTCTTCGGTGAACTCAAAGTCTTGAACTGCTGCTCCAGGTTCTCCGTCACCAGGATCATCTCCTCCAGCGTCGACTTGATCCATTGGTACATCGGCTGCGTCGTCTTGAGCTTGAGGCGCGGCATCAGCTCCACCCGCACCTTCTGCTTCATGAGGCTGTCCGTCTCCTCCAAGACGTCCACCGTCTGCATCATCTTCAGATACCTTCTCATCCTTTTGCTCCAGCGCCGCAAACGCCTGTGCCCAAGGATCAACCGCAGCCTTCTCATCAGGTTCCTGCACCTTGCCTTCAGCTTCTCCATTCATACGAATCCTCTCTATCCTCCTGCTTCATGTCCTGCAACTGCTGGACGTGGGTTCGGATCCAGCTCTGCTTCAGCATGTTGTAGAGCAGTTGCCACCTCTCGACGATGTTCTCAGTGTCCTTGGAATCGAACTGCTTGATCAGCACCTCGACCGCTGAGTCGACGTCGGCCACCTTCGACAGCGCGTTGCGCATCCTCGTGAGGAACTTGTTGGTTTCCTTGATCACCTGCTTGAACTCCATCAACCTCTGCTGGTCGGTGATGTTGTCGGTGAAGCTGCATCCTTGGTACTGCTCCACGAGAGTGGTCCAAGATGCCACGAGGTCTAGGTGCCGACATTCCTCGTCTACCCACTCGGCGAACTGCTTGTTAGTAGATGCCAGCGCGTTCATCGATGAGCTTCTGTCTACGCCACTTCTCCCACTCCGCGTCGGTGAGAGGGATGGACGCCGCCAAGGTCACGCCATCGATGTAGCTCATGAGGGGCTTGCCCGAGAACTTGGGCAGAAGCTCCGGCGCGAGCTGGGTGATCAGGGTCTTCAGGCCGAACAGCTGGATCATGGTGTCCTCGACCTGGACGAGCTGCGTCGGGAACGACCAGAGGTATCCCATCTGCCCGTCGTTGCCGGTGACCACGGGGACCGGCATCTTGTAGCGACCGGGCGTGAAGGAGATCTCCGTTCCGATCTTGGGGAAGGTGGTCTTCGCGTAGACGGGTTTGGAGTTGTCCTCTCGCAAGACCTCGTAGTCGCCGACCATGCGGTCCACGTCCTCGGGCGCTCCGTAGATGCGGTCGCCTGCGTTGGTCTCCTTGACCACGATGTCGTGGCCGACCTTCTCGTCGTAGGCGAGGTTGCGCTTGGCGTCGGGCGTCATCATCGGCGTGATCAGGATCTTCTTGCCGTAGAGCGGATGATGCCGCGGATCGCGGTCGAGCGCCTTCTTGGGCTTCTTGACCGCAGGCTCCCAGTCCTCGCCCTTGAGGTAGGCCGTGATGCGGCTGCATCTCTGCTGGTAGGTGAGGCCGTCCGGCTCCAACCCGGCGCGTTCTTCGAGCCTTTCGAGCTCTTCCTTTTTCATGGCTGTCATTCGTTTCCCTCTCTTTCGGAGTAAGCAGGTAGTAACCATGTAATCGAATTATACCAAAAAAAAGAAGGGCCACCCTTGCGGGCGACCCTTTTCTTATTGTGGATTCATAGACTGTTTCGCCTGCTCACGGGCAAGCATCTCATCCGAGTTCAAGGACGTCTCGCTATTGGCCTTGAGGTTGAGGCCTCGTGTCGTGAGCTTGTCCCTCCATTCGATGTAGCCTTGGATAACCTTTCCGATCTGCTCGATCTCGTCCTCGAGGTCATCCCTCGTGTACTCCTTCCAATGCAGGCGGACGTCGCAGTCGGGATCGTAGAAGATGAGGTAGGCGCTCTGGACGTTGGGCCATAGGTACATCCCGCAGGCAAGCTGCCATCTCTCCTCGCAGCTTTCCTTCGCCTCGAACATCTTGGCGACGTGCTTCTCGGTGCCGTAGCTCTTGACCTCGCCGATGTTCGCGGCGCAGTACTTGTCAGTCGTCTCAACGACGTCCTCGGGAGAAGGGACGGACACCGCATCAGGGGACCATCCGAGCACGCCATCGGTGCAGACCACATCGTCCCAATGGTAAAGGTGAGCAGAAGGGACGGCGTCGTTGAAGTCCGCGATGGCGTAAGGTTCGAGGATGTGGCCGCGAGCTGCGGGGCCGGTGGACACGAGCGCATCGTCGGTGACATGGGAGACGAAGGTGCGGGCGAGCGCCTTGATGCGGGCGGACTCGATCTGCTTCGCGGTTCGCTTCCTCCCGGTCTCCGTCGTCGGCAGCATCTCCTTGATGGCCGAGGCGTTCAGGTACTTGAGCCTGGCCTCCATCCATTCTCTCTTGACCCTGTGGACCATGGCATCTCCAATCAAAAGAAAAGGGGACAGGCTGCAAGGCCCATCCCCTTTCGGCTTGTATTAGTTAGGTTTCTTAGAATGGGATCGACTCATCGTAGACGCTGGTCGGTACCGGCGTGCCAGGAGCTACCTGAGGCACGACGTTGGATTGGTTGGACCAGTTGTCCTGCGGGTTGCTGAACCCGGTGTCTACGGGGATCTCAGAAGCCTGCACGCTGGTCTGCTGCTGCACCGGCTGGTACTGCTGCTGCGTAGGCTGCGGCGAGTAGCCGACCTGAGGCTGCATCACCGGGTCGGGCATCGCAGTTCGCTGGTTGCCGACGACCTGGCCGCCGTGAGCCGCGTCGTCCGCGAGCAGCTGCGGCACAGTGAGGAAGGGAGGCAGGGCCTCGGCGAGCTGGAAGGGACCGGCTGCGACTTCCTCGACATGCCAGGGGCGAGGGCATCCGCGGCCATAGGCGAAGCCTTGCGGCGGCTGCTGCGTGGAGATCTTGATGGTCTTGCCGATCAGGTCCATCATGTCCTTGCCTCCGGCCAGCTTGAACAGGTCGATGTGGACGCTCGGCTTCTTGCCCTCTCGCTGAGCCTTACCTGCTTCTGCGAACGTGAACGTGCGGTACCCGCCTGACGGGCCTGCAAGCGTGACGCGGATGTTCCAGACGGGGTTGCCGTTCGGCCAGAACTTCGGCGTAGTCGGACCGTTCTGCCCGAAGTTCATCGCCTGCGTCTCCTGGATGGCGACCACCGTGCCGACGAGCTCCGTGGAGAAGCCCGGTTGGTCGGGGCGAGAGTAGTTCCAGTTGTGCTCGTTGCGGGATCCGCCGTCGTTTCCAGTGGGGTTGAGTGCCATGATAGATTCCTTTCTCTTTCAGATATGCCTTAGTATTCTACATCAACGAGCAGGGCTTCCCACTCGTCGGGATCGAGATCTCTGTAATAACTGAAGACCGTCTCGATCTTGTCTTCCCAATCGTAGTACCTGATGTTGAGGGAGGTTGTATCAAACTTCTCTTTGAACTCTTCTATGAGCTGCTCTGAAGACAGGCCGTCGACGTTCTCGAAGTCCTCGTACCATACGGCCAGCTTGGCCAGCGTCCAGTTGACGACGTCGTTGTTGCGCCGTCCTCTGGTCATCGAGTCCTCACAGTTCTCGATGCCGTGCAGATACCCTTTCCAATCCATGCTAGTCCTCCAGTCCCTCGTATCCTTGAGCGAGCATAGCCGCTATCAGCTCCTCGTCTTCGATCTCTCCTTTGCCTAAGGCTGCCCAATCTGCCTTGCAGAACTCCTGGGCCTGGCCCATGATCATGTCGTACAAGCTCATCTCGAATTCCTTTCTTCTCTTCTCTTCGATATGTAGGACTGGAAGTCTTTCCAGATGTCCTTGGTCAGCATCAGGCGGTTGATGCCGTTGCTCTGCTTGATCTTCGTGTAGACCGCTGCGTTGGTCTGGTTGCCCATCAAGTCTATATGAGCGTAGGGGAAATGGCTGATGGGGATGATCTTGCAGGTGTTGAAGTACAGGTGGAACGATCCCGGTTTGCTCGGATGCGACCAGCACTCGGTGATGTTCCGGTACTTCTCACCCCATCTAATCGTCTCCTCGTCCACCACTCCGTGCCCTTCGCCGTCGATGTCGATGACGATGAAGGTCTGGGCGTACATGTTCTGCCCGACGTATCCGCAGTCCGACAAGGCGATGGCGGTGTCTCGGTCGTACAAGGTGGGGACGTACTCCTTGGAGTAGCCCCACTTCTGCATCGGCTTGTTCTCCCACGAGCATGGGAACCATCGCTTGTCGGTACCTCGCCATCCGTCGGGCAGGGTCTTGAAGTCCTCGAGCCTCGTGGTCAGGACCTTGGTCGCCGCAGTCTTCTTCACGAGATGCGGGTTGAAGTTCGATGTCGGTTTGGCGAACGACCGCTTGAAGCTGCCGTCGTTGTAGTTGCGCACGTCCTTCTCCCGTATCGCTATGCCGAGTTGCCTGCAATATTCGCACACCTCGTCGAGAGGGATGCCGTTGAGACCACAGCGATACATGGCGAAGTACGGCGACTCGCCGAACGCGAACAGGTTATGCCAGTCGTTCATGCCTGCTTCATCCTTTCAGCCAGGTCGCACCCGAAGTCGCCGTGCTTCCCGGACTCGAGGTCGATGACGAGTTGGCGGAGCCGATCCATCCCGGTCCTCTCATCCAACTCTTTGATCGATCCGAGCACTCCGAGTATCTCGAGGTGATTCGCAAAGTCCTCCTGACTCACCGGCTCGCCCATAACGGCGATGACCTTATCGGCCATCTTTCTTGCTTTGTCCGACGTGGAGTTCTCGATGCATTCGTAGATCTCCTCGACAACCGACGAGTGCACGTTGTACATACTGTCCCAGACGGGATCGGTTAGCGGGACGGTCTTGGCCAGCTTGAACAAATTGGTCATGGTCCTCGCCGTGAGATAGTTGTACGAGGCGTTCGACATCGACGCGTACTGCTCGCGGATGGCGCGGCAGATCTTCTTCGACGGGGAGACCCCGACGTTCTCCTTCATCCATTTGCACCATGCGCCCTCGTCGAACTTGACGTGAAGCCAGACGAACCTCTGCTTGGTCTGTGGCAGCAGGTCGCATTGGCCCTGCGGATTGCCCATGGCGACCACGAGGATCGACGGGAGCTTGCGTCCCGAGAGCATGGTCCTCTCCTGGATGAGGGTGAGGCAGGCGTTCAGTGTCATGATGTTGCCGTTTGTGAACTCGTCGAAGGCCAGCATGTCTCCGTCCTTCATGTCGAGCAGGTAATCGAAGTCGAAGATCTTCATCCGCTGCTCGTCCGTGACCGGCATCGCCATGCCCGAGATCTCGCTCGGCATCCGCTGCGAGGTGATGAACTCGTAGTATCTGCGCCCGTGCTCTTCGCACCATTCCTTGCATTGGCTCGTCTTGCTCAGGCCCGGGTCGGACATGAGGGCCAAAGCCATCTCGTCTCGATGCTGATCAAGGATGTCCAGGTAGTGCTTGATGTTTCTCATTCTTTGCCTTTCTAACCGTGTTCTTCAGGTGGTTGGGGAAGTGGTTCAGGAACCAGAAGGAGTGCCCGTCGGCGCTCCATACTTCCCAATCGTCGATCGACCTGCGATGGCGTGCGACGACGAGGAAGCCCCTGCGAACCTTCGCGTTGCGGACCTCCTCGCACGTCTGCCTGAGCCACTCTTCCTTAGTCGACCTGTTGTAGTTAGCCGTCTGTTCCCCGGCCTTCACCTCGATGACCAGCTCTTCGGTGCAGACGTCTCCATCCATCAGGCGAACAAGGACGTCGCCGTGGTCCGTGTTGCCGTGCAACGCCTGCCGCCTTGCGTCGAGCTTCGCTTTGACCAGGTAGTTGACTAGCCTTGTCTCGGCTCTCGTCCCCTTGGCTTTGCTCTTGTTCGCCATAGCCTAGCCTTTCCTCGTGAAGAACCTGGCCCAGTCCGTGTTGTGGACGACCTCCACGTCCTTGCAGTTCGCAGTCACCCATCTGGCGTAGCCGGTCCCGGTCTTGTAGCTTGAGCCGTAACCGTCGCGCTCTCCCAAGAAGCAGTCGTAAAGGGTCTTCGTGTGGATCGGGTAGTCGAGCTTCTCCACTTCGGGAGCGTCCGAGTCGCCGAAGCTTATGACCACGTCGTAGTCCATATGATGCGTCTTCAGGATCTCGTTGAACATGTCGGATTCGTTGCCTCGAGGGATGCGCCTGCGCTCCGCCTCGACGTCCATGACCCTGACTTCCTCGTTGGTGTAGAAGTACGATTTGCCTGCGGTGAGGACGAGGTCGGCGTGCGTGACGTCCGTGACGGTCTTGATCAAGGTCATCATCGCAGAGCTCACGCCGTCGGGAATCGAATACGAGATGTCGAGGATGACCAGCGACTTCTTCCTCGGCTGCGCTTGCAAGTAGCCAGAGCACAGCCCGGTCTTCTTGTTGTACCCGTCTATCCACTGGTAGCTGTTCGTCACGTTGACCTTGATGGCTTCGGCCAGATCCCCGAAGAACTTCGGCAGCATCTTCAAGTCGGTCAGCAGATCGAGGTCCACGTAGGACGACACGTCGCAAGCGAGGTCCTTGAGCGTGACGTCGCAGACCCCGTCGACTGGCTCGCCGTAGGTTCTCGGCGGGACCTCGTTCTCAGGAACCTCGTAATGGACGAGGATCGGCTCGTACCATTCGCCGAAGACCTCGTGGTAGATTCTTGTCCAATCGAACTGCTTGAACTTCTTCTGCATCATCGGAATCATCAGCCGGTACAGAAGCATATCGTCCGACTCCCCGTTCCCTATCAGGTACGGCGTGCCGGGCGGGACGGAATCATTCTTGTCTTCGAGGACGACGATCGTCGGCCAATCGAACAGGCCCCTTTTCGCCAGGGCCGGCGGCAATTCCAACAGTCTCATTTCTAACCTTTCCTCCTCGTCGAAGCGAAGGGAGCCGCGTCATACCGCAGCTCCCATTGGACCGACCGTCGCCTTAAGCTCCGACGGCTTTGATCGTCTCCTTGCTCTCGACCCATGCGAAGACGATGCTGACGATGCCCTCCTTGTTGAGCTCGAGCGGGTTGCAGGGAAGCTTGCACAGGTGCCCTGCGTCCATGTCCACCAGGACCTTGTCGGACTCCGCCATGTCGATGAGCTCGATCATCTCGTTGGCGATCTTGTTCGCCTCCTCGACCTTGGAGTTGTCCTCGATCTCCTCGACGATCGCCTTCACGTTGTCTACGTACTCGTCCAGCTTCGGCGTCCCGTTCTTCTTCTTCAGCTCGATCCTCGAGTCGGGAACCGGAGCGAAAGCAGGCATCTCGCCTTCGACCTTGGCCTTGGCGATCTCGTCTTCATGCTCGTCGATGAACGCGAGGACGTCCGCCATGTGCGCAAGCTCTCGCAGCTCGATGTCGATGGGGCGGCCGACGATGGAGACGACCGTGCCGTCCTCGGTCATGAGGTATCCGTCCTCGTAGGCGAGCTTGTCTTTCGCGATGTACTTCTTCATGTCAGTCCCTTTCTTCTTTAAGCGATTTCCTTATTCACGGCATCCAACCAAGATTGAATGCGATGAAGCATGGTCTCGTGCTTGATGCGGGTGACTTCCCAGTTGTTGTTCTCGCCGTAGCTCATATGATAGATCATCTCGGCGATGGCTTGGTCCATGCCTTGCTGAATCAGCGGGGCAATCGCATCTCGCATAGCTTTGTCTTTGTACTGCCTGGTCTTGGAATGGATGGTCCTGTCGCCTAGCTCGAGGGACTTGGAGATCCACTTGGCGTACTGCTCGGCGACGGGCCTCGTGTCGATGCCTCGCGACCATCCCTTGGGACAGCGCTCGAACTGGCGGTACCAGTAACCAGGCTCGCAGTCTTCAGGATCGAAGCGAGGGTTGAGCTTGTTGACGTGGGCGACGCGCTTGTTCTCAGGACGCAGGTCCGCGAACACCCGCTTGCCCACATCCATCGAGACCATCAGGTAGTCCATGTCGAACACCTTGATGACGTCGAGGCAGTCTTCCTCGTTCTTCCTCCATGAGACGTTGACCTCAGGGTAGCCGTCCTTGACGAGCTTGACCGTCTGAAGGTTGAACTTGGAGTTGTCCCAGAAGCGGATCTTGTTCGCTTTGAACTCCTCGATGGAATTCTCAGGGGCGAATCCTGCCGAGATGAAGGCTTGAACGATGGACGCTTGGGCGGTTTGGGAGTAAGCGAACAGGTCGAGGTCCGTCTCGTTCTCCCATGAGTTCACCTCATCGTAGGTGAAGGTGGGATCGGGGCAGTAAGCCAGGATGGATTGCCCCGTGTAACAGCACCTCGCGCCTTCTGGGACGATGTCGAGGACTGCCTCGGTAAGTTCTCTAGTGATCATGTTAGCGCTCCTTAGAATCGATCTGAGTGGCCAGTACAGAGATGACGTCCTCGATATCCGCAAGGGTCTCTATCGCCTCAGTGGATTTGCCTAGCTTCACGAGCCCTTGGAACTCGGACAGCCTTGCCCGGATGATCTGGCACCAGGCGTTCGTGGGGGAGCTTTCGATTCTAACCGTGTTCTTCATTGTTCTAACCTTTCTTATCTTGGTTTACAGATGTTGTTCGACGAACCTATCGACGAACCCTTGGATCGCCGTCTTCCACTGAGCGGAGTCCTCGATACGGGTTGGGTAGACGACGAGGAACTGCGGCGCGACCGGGTTGCTCCCGTCTTTCACGAGACCTACGAAGACCCCGTAGTCCTCGGCCTCCTCTTCGAACAGGACTCCGAGGGCATCGCTGATGCGGTCGTCGTAGCTTTCCTTGTCGAACTTGATGTCCGGTCTGTCTTCCAGCTTGTCCGATTTCATGTGAGTTCCTTTCTTAACGGATGGCGGTCGCGAGCAGGTACGCTACGCATATGATTCCCACCGCGACCATGAGCAACGTCGTCTTCTTCTCTCTGCTCATGACGTTCCCTTCTTCTTGAGCCAACGTTCGACCGAGTAGTCATGGTTCGCTTGCCTGCACTTGTCGCAGCGGCAGCCGTAGATGTAGCCGGTCCTGGTGCCGTGCTGCGGGTCGAGAGGGTCGGCTTCAAGGCGAGCCTTCGCTTTGGCGTAGCGGACGATGCGCTTGTCCTTGAGCTCGTCTTTATGCTTGCGGTAGTAGATCGACTGCTTCTGCCTGATGACGTCGCGATGCTGGCTCAAGCGACGAGCGGAGTAGGCTCGCATGGCGGCTCGACACCTGTCGCAGCGGCAGCCTACCCCGTAACCGTTGGTGGTCCCGTGCCGAGGGTCGCTCGGGTCAGCCAGCATCTCTGATCTGACTTTGAGCTTCGAGCGAGCGTTGATGTACTTCTTGGACTTGGCCATCAGTCCTGGTCCTCCTTCCAAACGTCCACGACCATGCCGCACTCGATGCGGAAGTACTCATCGTCGTAGCAGTACTGGCCGTCGGGCAGATTCGACTGGGTAAAGTAAAGGCGAAGCGTCTCGCTTATGGGCTTGGTCGTCTTGACTTTGTTCATCGTTCCAACCTTTCTAACGGATGACATGCGGCGGGGAATCCCCCGGGAAACACAAGGTGAAACGGGGGAGACATGAGGCCGTGAGACGAGTCGGGACATGCGTCTCCCACAAGCAACAAGCGCCTCCTCACATCAGGGAGACGACGGCAAACAGCAAGAACATGACGGCTATGCCCACACCTTCGACCCACTTGCTGGAATCCCCTCTCAAGCGAGACGGAACGGAAGCGACGACGCAGAACAGGGATATCAGCAGCAGAGTTGCGGTCAAACCCATGCAGGACTCCTTTCGAAAGGCGGTCCCCAAGGTTTCCCCTGGGGACTTTTGCTTACAGGCAAGCTTCGCAGAAGTACTGGAGATGCTTGCTTCCGTCGTTGTACTCGACGTACTTCCAACCGACGTTGACGAGCTGACCTATGGCAGGCACGAAGCTGCGGCTCTGGTACGGGCGGGTCACCAAGATCTCTTCGCCTGTCTCAGGGTTGAGGAAATGCTGGATGGTCGCGTGCCTGGCGGGATCGAAGTCTTCAGGACTCACGTTCTTGGGAAGCGTGTAGCCGAGGTAGGCGACTTCGGAGTTGACGTTCTCGCCGTTGGTCTGACGGTAGGGATTGTCCTGGTTGTAGACGACGGCGTCGGCAGGGAGCTGGATGGTCTTCATGATGGATCCTTTCTAACAAGTCCAACTGTTCGAACGATAGGAGAGTCCTCCCGGAGAACACAACGTGAAACGTGAGAGACACACAGCACGACCAGCTCACAGGTGGAGCAGGCTGCCAAGCGGAGATGAGGGTTCCGGCCACAGGATGAACAGGAAGAACAGGATGAGGATGATAGCCATGAGAACGGCGAAGGCACGGTCAGACATGTTCGGTCCTTTCGACAGATTGCAGACTGGGAAGCTTATTGCTCCCGAGAAACACAATGTGAGATGTTGCGCGCTAGGTGAAACAACAGCTCTCATCAAACCAACGCGAGAAGGCGAACTGCGGACAAGCCGGTGCCTCCTAGGGTCGGCACGTTCGCCTCTACGCGATCGCTCTTTCACCCCCGCGCATAGTTATTCCACAGTTGTCCATTTTCCCAGGTCAGCTCGCTGCTCGCTCGCCTTAGTTATATGGGGGTATATATATATTGAGAATAATTAGGATAATAGGATATATGGAAGTTCCCCCGAAAAAATTTCCCCAGTCTCCCAGAAATCCCCAGCTCGCCTAGGCAAAACGGGGGTTCACATTGTGTTTCAACAGCTTCCAATCTCGCGTTTGGTTTCCGTCGTGAGCTGTGTCTCGCACATCGATCGCACGTCTCCCTCGCTCGAACATTGCTCGCCGACAGCGCCCTTGAGTTATCGAAAGCTCCCGTGTGTAAAAAAAAAAAAAAAATTGCGCCTAGTTATATATAGATATCTTTTGCATACTTTGCGTGACTTTTCGTGCCTGGTGCGCTGTCCCGCTTCGCGGGACGCAGCATATGCACGCCGAATCACGCTCAGTATGCCGAAGATATGTTCTGCATACCTTGAAGCTTCCTGGAAGCTCCTTGCAGTTTACCGTCGTTCCATTGATGTTTGCGTGCCCGGTTGTCCTCTGGTTTGCCTCGATGCGAAGCGAGCGAAGCGAGCGAAGCATCGACCTTGATGCCAAGCCTCGGCTCCCGTAGCGAGGACCGACATGCTCTCCATCGTAGCGAGCGCAGCGAGCGGAGATGGAGGCTGGAGGCCGAGCGTCAAGGAGCCAGGCCATACAAAGGTAAAAAATAAAAAACAACTCAAGCACGCTGTCATCCCGGTGAACACAGTCTCTAAGATGTTGGGGGTCGTGGCTGTTCCTATGATGCGGAGCTTGACATCTTTGGAAGATTGCTTTCTTTTGTTTTCTTTTTTTTCTTTTGTTCGCTGCCGGCCTTTGTGCATCCGCTCCTCGCTCGCCGGCTCCGGCTTCGCCTCCGCCGGCGAGTCTCCGGGGCGGATGCGGCCGGCCTGTTTACGATGTTTACGTTAGGATGTTCCGCTCCCTTCGGTCGCTCCACATCCTAGCTACAGCGGTTCGCTGGAGGATGTTCGGGCATTCGCTTTAACGCTCATGCCCGCCCTCACATCCTCGAGCCTCAACATCATCGAAGCATCCATGGGATTGCTTTCAGGATACCTACAGGGCGCTCTGCGTGCTTGTTGCGATTCTGTGCGACTGGGTTGTTGTCCGGCTTCGCCGGACGGAACACCTATCGCACCACCTCGCACTCTGCACGCTTTGCGCCCTTATGTATAAAAAAAAAAAAAAAAAAAAAAAA